>JAEEGL010348872.1_pt1 | contig 15095 bp, 9 predicted proteins | sample 9134231 | NCBI WGS metagenome assembly JAEEGL01 (sample SAMN16246548, study PRJNA631951) | gut metagenome | biome: gut microbiome; feature: rumen; material: fiber-attached | host: Bos | place: Iran: Karaj | collected 2018-10 | reverse complement strand
TTCGCCGTTCCAGCAGTCGGTGGAGGGAATGCGCAGACCGCCTCTGGTGCCGAGGATGATCGCGTCGCCCGGGGTGTCCATATTCATGGCCCAGGAGATCCGGAAGTCGAGGATGATGTCGCCCTCCAGACGGATGAAGCCCGCGGCGAAATCGTCCACGCCGAATTTTTCGGCATAGTCGGGATGGCCGGGATAGTAGGCCGGATCCTTGCCAAAGAAGGAAGAGGTATAACCGGACACGGTCAGCGGCTTCGGATAGCCCACCGCGCCGAGCAGCATGTCGAGCGAATAGGTACCGATGTCGCCCACCGCGCCGATGCCGCCGGTGCCTTTTTCGATGAAGGACGTGCCGAACGGGGTCGGAATACCGCGCCGCCGACCGCCGCCGGACTGAATGTAATAGACCTTGCCCAGCTCACCGGACTGCACAATCTTTTTGATCATCTGCATATTGGCGCTCATGCGCGGCTGGAAGCCGATGGTGAGGATCTTGCCGCTTCTCTTTTCGGCGCGCATCACCTCGATGGCCTCGTCCAGCGTAACTGTGAACGGCTTTTCCAGCATCACGTTGATGCCGGCGTCCAGCGCATGGATGGCGCAGGGCGCGTGCTGACAGTTATAGGTGCAGATGCTCACGCCGTCCAGGTCGGGTTCCGCGGCGATCATGGCTTCGTCGCTCTCATAGATGCGGGCACCCGCGATGCCGAACCGTTCGGCGAAGGCCTGCGCCTTGCCGGGGATCAGATCGGCCAGCGCGACGATTTCGACGTCGTCCATTTTCAAATAGTTTTCGGCGTGGCACTCGGCGATCCAGCCGGTGCCGATGATGCCGATTTTCAGTTTTCTTCCGGTTGCTTTGGTTTCGGCTTCATGGATCTCTTTGAAAGCGTCCAGGCCTGCTGCGTTTGCCATAATGATTCCTCCTTGATGGTTGGTTGAGTCTATTATAACGCATCGTCCGTCAAATGTCTATGGGAACGGGCGGCGTTTTGAGCTTTTTTTGGTTTCGGCTGCACCGCATGCGTGTGAAAATATCAACTCTTTTTGGCTTTTCTCCGAAGTGCAGCGAAACCCTTCCGCAAGGCGACGGAACGAAACAAAGGAGCAGCATCCGCACCTTACGCACAGGGGACGCACCTTCTCCGCAGCGGTATGCTCCTTCCCAAGAGCGTTTCCCGTAAAAAGCGGTCATTCATCGGTCGCCGGCTTTTGTGAACACATCCCGCACGGCCTCCAGATAGCCGTAGCCCCAGACATCGTCGGGCTCGAGATAGCTCATCTCCGTCCATTCGTTCCAGGAATTGATTGTGATCAGCGGCACGTTGTTATAGCTGTCCGCATAGTCTTTTGCCATCTGCAGCCCTTTTTTGAAGTTCTCGGGCGTGTTGTTTTTCATGATCGGCCGCGTCAGAAAATGATGGCGCGGATTGTTGTCCCAGCCGACGGTCATGTGCGGATAATAGGGAACCCTGTAATCCCGGCGGATGCGATCCCATTCTTTCTGCACGTCGGGCAGAATTTCCAGATAATCGCGGTCGCAGTCCACAAAATGACAGAACTGATAGTGCGTCACGGAATCGAAGCCGAGCATCTCCACCAGATCCTTCGTGGAGCCCTCGCGGGCGCTGTCCACGCCGCTGACGTTGACCGCGTGCTCGGCATAGATCGTCGCCTGCAGGTGCAGGCCGGGGAAGCCCGCCTCTTTTGTCAGCTGACGGAAGTAAGCCAGCGCTTCGCGCGTCTTGTCGATGCCGCCGAGGCCACGCACAAGATTGGACATCTCGTAGATCATGAACACCGGGCAGCCGTCGATTCTGTAATAGTTGGGCCGTTTGAAATACAGGTCGATCACCCGGCGGCAGACGCGGTCAAACTCCTCGCGCGGCTGACTGCCGAACCAGATGATCTCGTCGAGACCCGACTGGCGCTTGTCCCAGGTGTAGCCCGCGTCGTGGTTGGCCCACATAAGATAGAACTGCATGTCTTCGTTGTTCGGCGCACCGAGGAAGCCCTCATCCAGGCACTGCTCCAAAAACGGACGCCGGTCATACCAGTACCAGTCATAGATGAACACGTTGACGCCGTGGCGCAGCGCTTCTTTGATCTGGAACTCCATCACCTTGGGGTCGGCTTCGTCCACCGTGCCCCAAAGCGGCTTGCGCGGCAGGATCTGGCCCTCCACGAGGGCTTCGGCGGACAATACGGACTGCCATTCGCCGAGCCCCTGCTCCCAGAATTGGCGGGCACGGGGTTCTTTTCCGGTATAAGACGGCCAAATATAGGCCGCAACGTCATATTGCTTCATACTGTCATCCTCCATGGTTCAGACTGCAAGCGGATCCGGTGCGTCGGCTCAGCCCTTCCAGAACTGGGTCACGATCCACATCACGGGCGAAATGATGCCGTCGAGCGGATCTTTATAGAACGAGCGGGCTTCGCCCGGCGTATCGGCAAAAAGATTGGCCGGAATGCGGGCGGACATGGTCTGCGGCCGGTCAAGGCCGATGGCAAACAGCGCGATAGCCGCGATGTCGCGGTCGCGAGTCACCTTGTCGAGCGTGCCGCCGGGCTGAACTGTTTTGCCTGCGGCGGCAATGGTCGTCAGCGATTCGTTCAGCGAGAAGCGGCCGTGGCCGCCGCAAGCGCAAGGACAAGCACAGCAACGAGCAAAACACAGATCTTTTTCTTCATATGCTTTTCCTCCATGTTTTACCAAAACAGGTGCACAAAGAATTCTTTCAAATCGGCGAACCACTGCCGAATCAGATCCGCCAGATGATCAAAGCCGGTTTTGCCGTTCACGGTCACAGATGTCTCTATCGGCTTAGACTGGCCGCCGTAGGCGTTTTCCGCGGTAACGCAAAGGGTATAGGCGCCGTCGGCAAGGTTGTTGAGCTCCAGCTCGATCTCGTCTGGGCCGTCGGCGCGGTAATAGGGCGCCAGCGTCCAGCTTTTTGCCACCGGCACGCCGAGCTTGTTTTTGGCGCAGATGCGATAGAGAATCACGGGCATGCCGTCCGTGGACTGTGCGAGCGGCGCCGTCACCTTGACGCCGCCTTCCACCGCTTCGGCGCGCAGCGCGGCGTCCGCGGCGAAGACGGGCGCTTTAGAGGCCGCCTTGCGCTTTTTGGGCGTAAAGTCGCGGTTCTGTTTGTCGGCGGGGTTCTTTAGCGTATAGTCGCAAAGGACGGCCTTCGCGTTGGCATCCATCCCGCGCAGACGCACATTGTTTTGGGCGTCAACCTCAACAATCCAGTAGTCGCCGACACTGTAGGCGTCCTTCGGATGATAGGCGCGCATCTCGTCCACGGTGCATTCCATGCTCATGATCGCGCCGGTATTTATCGCGGTATAGGCGCCCTGCCAGACGGAGCGCGGATCGCTGACCGGGTAGTGGGAATGGCCGCAGATTTCGACCGCCTGCGGGTACTGCCGCAGAATCGCGCCGAAATAGGGCACGCCCCAGCCGTCATAGATCCGGCTGCCGTAGGTCGTTTCCACCGTCGGCTCATGGTGCATCACAAAGACGGGCTTGTTCGGGTCCTCCTTCACGGCGGCTGCAATCTGCTTGTTCAGCCAGTTGAGCTGCCCGAGGTCGTAGTGCTGGTTCTTGTCGGAGGAAGCGGAAACGCCGATAAAGTGATAGCCGTTCAGCACCACGTTGAAATCGGCGCCGTTTCCGGTCAGCGCTTCGCAGATTGCGCGGATCCCGCCGCGGCTCTGGTGATAGCCGTCGTGGTTTTTGGCCACCACGGCCAGCAGCCGCGTCCCCTCCCGAAGAGACGCGTTCATCGCCGTCCGGAAGGCGTCAAACTGTGCCGGCGTGCCGTCTTCGGTCAGATCACCGACCACAAGCACCGCATCGAGCGCTTTGTAGCTCGGGTCGGCCGCCGCAACGTCATAGGCTTTTTCAAGCATCTTGCCGATCCGCTGCGTCCGCTCGGCTTCCAGCGTTTCCACATGGGTGTCGCTTGCCGCGACAAAGCGCAGCACCGGCACAAAGTCGGCGTCCGCCGCAGCAGCCACGGGCGGTGCGGCGAAGCACACCGCGGTGCAAAGCAGCAGCGTAAGACAAAGGGCAAGCAGGGTTCGGGGTCGGGTACACATGAGACATTCCTCCTGTGTGATTGGATGTCGGGTTACAAAGTCAGGCCTTCCGCGCCGTCTTCCGGCTGGCCGCCGCCGACAAACAGTGCCACGCCGCCGTCGGGGGCTGCACGGCTGCCGTCCGGCAGCACCGCCTGCAGCCAGAAACGGTCGACCGTCAATGGGACGGTTTCGGTTTCGCCGGGCTGCAAAACGACCGACCCGAACGCGCAAAGCTGGCAGTTCGGCGTCTGCGTGCGGCTGTCATTGAATTTGGCATAGCACTGCACGACCTCCCGCCCGGCGCGATTGCCGGTGTTGGTCACGGGGACGGAGATCGTGACATTTTGTTCCGTCTGTCCGCGCAGCGCCGGCTTGCCGTAGGCAAACGTGGTATAGCTCAGACCGAAGCCGAAGGGATAGAGCGGCTTTTCGCACAGATAGCGGTAGGTGCGGCCCTCCATGTCGTAGTTTTCCATCGGCGGCAGCGTGTTGTCTTCCCGATAAAAGGTGATCGGCAGCCGGCCGCTCGGGTTCACTTTGCCCGAAAGCACGTTGGCGATTGCCAGCCCGCCAAGCGCCCCGGGGTACCAGCCGTGGAGCACGGCCTTCGCCTTTGTGCGCACGGTTTCGCCGAGATCGGCGCAGGAGCCGCACAGCACCACGACCACCACGTTTTCGCATACGGCGCAGACCTGTTCGGCCAGCTGCATCTGGCACGCAGGCAGGTGCATCGTCTTGCGGTCGCCGCCCTCGGTGAAGGCGTTGTCGAAGCCGAGCTCCTCCCCTTCCACCGTGCGGTCGAGTCCGAGGCAAAGGATGGTCACGTCGGCTTCTTCCGCGGCGGCAAGCCCCTCGCTGGTCAGATCGGAAAACTCGCTCCAGCGGGAACCGACGCCCTCGCAGACCGGCGCACCGTCTGCCACCGCGATTTCGGAGGCGGCAAACACGCGGCGGACGCCGTCGGCAACGGTGATGTATTCGTCGGCGTGACCGTTGTAATTACCCTCGAGGGAGAGCTCGTTCATAGCTGTCGGGCCGATGACGGCAATCCGCCGGGGCTGTTCGGAATCAAGCGGTAAAAAGCCGTTTTTGTTCTCCAAAAGAACAATCGTCTCTTCGGCGGCACGCAGAGAGAGCGCCTTGTGGTCTTTGCAGGAGACGACTGTATACGGGATGTCGGCGAACGGGCGCTCCGGCTCAAACTCGCCGAGCTTGGCGCGGATCGTGAACAGGCGCTCGGCAGCCGCCGTAATCTCTTCGTCGGTAACGAGGTCTTCGTCATACGCGTCAGTCAGCGCCTCATAGGCGCCGCCGCAGTTGAGCTCGCACCCGGCCTTGAGCGCCATGGCCGCCGCTTCGGTCAGCGACGCGGCGCTGTGGTGGCCGTGGAAAATATCGGCGATGGCCCCGCAGTCGGAAACAAAGTAGCCCTCGAAGCCCCATTGCCGGCGCAGAATGTCCATCAGCGTCGCGCTGGCGCAGCAGGGCTCGCCGTTCGTGCGGTTATAGGCGCCCATCACACCGGCGACGCCCGCTTCCACCGCCTTTTGAAACGCGGGGAGATAGGTTTCATGCAGATCCTTTTGCGACACGACCGCGTCAAAGCCGTGGCGCTTGCGTTCGGGGCCGGAATGCGCCGCAAAATGCTTGGCACAGGCGGTCGCCTTGAAAAAGGCGCCGTCGCCCTGCAGACCGGCAATATAGGCACAGGCAATCTGCGACGTCAGAAACGGGTCTTCACCGCAGGTCTCCTGCCCGCGGCCCCAGCGCGGGTCACGAAAAATGTTGATGTTCGGCGCCCAGTAGGTCAGGCCTTTATAGATGCCGCGGTCACCGTGCCGGACGCTTTTGTTATACTTGGCGCGGCCCTCTTCGGCAATCGCCGCGGCAACCTCGCCCATCAGCGCAACGTCAAAGCTTGCCGCCATGCCGATCGACTGCGGAAACACGGTGGCGACACCGGCGCGCGCCACGCCGTGGCACGCCTCGTTCCACCAGTTATAGGCATGAACCCCCAGCCGTTCGATGGCCGGCGATTCAAATAAGAGCTGCGACATTTTTTCTTCCGCCGTCATCTGCGACACCAGACGCTGCGCCGTTCGGCGCGCTTGTTCCAGCTTCATAAGCGCCTCCTGCAACGAATTGTCCGCGTCCCTCTCAGGCCGTCGGAAGATCGACTTCCACCAACACGGGGAAGTGGTCGGACGGATACAGGTCGCCGGGATAGACATCCCGGATCACGCGATAGGCACGCACCTGCACGTCGCCCTTTACAAAGCAATAGTCAATAATCGAAGGGGTTTCATAATACTTGTCCGTGACGAACACTTCGCAATGGAAGGTCGGGCCGTCGTCGCCGACAGGCGCGAGCAGCCGCGCATCGCGAAAGCCGCCCGCGATCACGGTGCGGTAGGGTGCGGAATCCGGCGTCACGTTGAAATCGCCGGTAAAGAACGCCGGCAGATCCGGACAGATCTCCTCGGCCTTTTTCGTGACCAGTTCGGCGCCCTTCTGCATGGCGACGAGGCCTCTGTGATCCAGATGCGTGTTGAAATGCACGAACTGTTTGCCGCCGTCCTTCTCCTGCAGCTTGGCATAGGAGCAGATCCGCACACAGGCGGCGTCCCAGCCCTTCACGCCGGGCACGTCCGGCGTTTCGCTGAGCCAGAAGGAGCCGGAATCCAGCAGATCAAACTTCTCTTTTTTATAAAACACGGCGGAGAATTCCCCCTCTGTTTTGCCGTCGTTTCGACCGACGCCGACATAGGCATAGTTCGGCAAACCGGCGCAAAGAACCTTGATCCAGTCGTAATGTGCCTCCTGCACGCCCAGCGTGTCGGGATCGGCTTTGCGGATGGTATCCAGCACCATTTCTGTGCGGCACGACCAGTCGCGGCCGTCCTTGCCGCCGCAAAGAAGATTGAAGCTCATAACTTTCATGATTACACCTCATTCAAAAAGCAAATTTAAAATGCAAGTTTGATGGTTTTGATCTCGAACGGGCGGAAGAACAGCCTGAGAACGCCGCCGTCCGCCGGCAGCTCGCCCTGCACGTCTTCCAGCAGGTTGGTCAGTTCGGCCTTTTTCACCGGCGCGGACAGCGTCAGGTCGGTGCGGGTTTTGCTGCCTTCGCATTCATACAGCCGCAGCACCACGGCGCCGCTGTCGTCTTCGGCGGGCTTGATCGCTTCCACGATCACGTTCGGCGCGCTGACGGCGGCAAACGGCGGAAGAACGGCCGCACCCTTTGCGGCGAAGACAGGCACGTTCAGCAGATAGGCGGGCTGTACCACCGCTTCGGCGGAAAAATCGCCGGCGTGCGGCAGCAGCGCGTAGGTCATTTCGTGCAGGCCCCTGTCACCCGTGATATCCGGATGGGTGCCGCCGCGGTGCAGCGACAGGCGCAGGTTGCAGTCCAGCACGCAGATGCCGTATTTGCAGTCGTTCAGCACGGCGGCGCCGAAGCGCGGCTCGCTGAGATCGGTAAAGTTGCGGTTGCAAACCTCAAACTTTGCATATTCCAGACTGTTATTGGCGGTCGTCGGCCGTTCGATGGAACCGAACTGAATCTCGCTTCTGGCGCGGGCGGCGGAAATGTCAAGATCGAAGCCGACCTTCAACAGGCGGTGCGGACTGTTCCAATCGACCAGCGTGTGAAAGTCGATCCGCGGCGAATCGGCGTAGCAGACCAGATCCTGCGTCACGGTTGTGCCGTTCTCGATCTCGAATCTGCTGCGCAGACGGATTTCCACTGCGCCGTCGGTCACAACGCTTCTGCCGCAAAAGCCCTCCACAGGCTTCAGCTTTTCAATCACGTCGCGCTCCACGTCCCAGTTATCCCAGGCAAGGGGCACATCTTCGCCGAACAGCAGCACGCCGAGCGGCGCGCCGCCGGTTTTGCGCAGCTCACGGCCGGAGGCTTTCTCGATGAGGGAGGCAATATAGCCTTTTTCGTCAAAGGTGAGCGTGGCAAACGGCGTTTGCAGCGTCGTGCCGTCATAGGAGAACGGCGAGGGCGCGTCCAGCGGCTTGTCGCAAAGGTGAAGCACGGCAGAGCCGAAGCCGGGCAGCTTCACGCCGCCGACGGCCAGCTTTTCGTTGCCGAAGAGATCGACATAGCGCTGCGAGGGATAGTCCGCGGCAAAGCCCGCTTCGTCCAGCACGGCAACGTCATTCCGCGGGAACGACAGGGTGTTGAACAGCGTCACGCCGGCCCCGCCGTCGGTCAGCTTTTCCGCATAGGCGGCCGCCGCGTCGGCATAGTTTTTCAGCAGGTCGTCCATCTCGGTCCGATAGACGTCATAAACCGGCTGGATGCAGGTGCCGGGCAGAATGTCGTGGAACTGATTTTTGAGCAGCGTCTTCAGCCAGCGGTCGCTGTTTTCGTTCCGCTTCTCGCCGGAAAGGACGTTGAAGTACTCCATGTTGCGCAGCGCGTATTCCGCTTTGCGGTTCATGCGCTTGACGTCGTGCATCTGAGTCAGCGTGCCGCGGTGCAGTTCAAGATAAAGCTCGTCGTCATAGACCGGCAGGTCGGCCTTTTGCGCTTCCAGCTCTTTGCCGAAGTCGCTGATTGTCATCGACTCGATTTCGGGCATGCCCTCCATGTTGGCCGAACGCAGCGACGTTTCAATCATGCCGGGGGTCGGACCGCCGCCGCCGTCGCCGAAGCCGTAGGCCAGAAGGCGCAGATCGGAACTGTCCTTGAGCTGCAGATCGCGCGTGGCGGCGGCGCAGTCGTTGACGTCGGGCCAGCAGTGGGTGCGGTTGAAGTGGGTGATCACCTCGCTGCCGTCCAGACCCTTCCAGACGAAGGATTCAAAGGGGAAGCGGTTCAGCTCGTTCCAGCCGATCTTGGTCGTATAGAAATATTTCACCTCGCTGCCGCGCATGATCTGGGGAATGTTGGCGTTATAGCCGAAGGTATCCGGGAGCCAGAAGGCATCGGCCGTATAGCCGAAGTTTTCACGCGTAAACTGCTGGCCCTTCAGGAACTGGCGCGCCATCAGCTCACCCGAGGTGATGTTGCAGTCGCATTCCACATAGACGCCGCCGTTCGGCTCATAGCGGCCCTCGGCCACGCGCTTTTTCATCTCCGCAAAGATGTCCGGATAGTATTCCTTCATCCATTCGCTGTGCAGCGCAGAGGACTGAATGAACTTATAGCTCGGATACTGCTCCATCAGGTGCAGGGCGTTGGCATAGGTGCGGGCGCATTTGCGGATTGTTTCCGACACGGGCCAGAGCCAGGCGGTGTCCATGTGGCTGTGGCCGAGGATGCCGACGCGGCCGAACACGCGGCTGTTGCCGCCGCGGAAAAACGGGCGCGAAATCGCAAGCGCCTTGCGCACGCCTTCGGCAACTGCCTCTTCGCTTGCGTCTTTGGGATAAAGCACCAGCACTTCGTTGATCTGACGCAGCGCTTTTTTGGCATTGGCCGAAACAAAACTCTCCTGCGGCAGGCGGCGCGCGGCGTTCAGCAGCTCGCGCAGGTCGAAAATCAGCGTAAACACGTCTTCGTTACGGGTGCAGATCTGCACGCCGTCAAAGCTGTGGCGGAACGTCTGGCGCGGGTCGGGTGCAAAGTAATAGTCATAGGGGTCGGTATTGGGATCGTAATGGCCGGCGTAGCATTCAAACGCAAGCGCCAGCGTCTGGCCCGCTTTCGGCTTGCCGAGGTACTGCGCCGCATGGTGGCCGCCGACGAAATCGCGGTTCTTGGTGTTATAGATGCCCTTGGGTACGCCGTTCAGGAAAAACAACTGCTCGTTGCCGCCGCAGGCCGACACCGCGTAAAGCGGCGTGCCGTCCAGCGCGTCGGGCACCGTGAACGTGCCCCTGAGCCACAGGTTGTTCCATTCGCCGCCCCAGGGGGTTCCCTTTTCAATGGGGGCAAAACCGGCTTCCGGCACGGCGCGCAGGTGTTCGTTTGTAAACAGCGCTTCGGTGTTTTGCAGCTCGCCGACCTGACGGTAGACCAACTGCTCATAAATCTGCAGCGCATGCTGCAGCTTTTCATATACGCGATTGTTCAGGTTTTCCCGGTACATAGGTTTTCTCCTTATTTCTCTATAGGGTTATGTTTATTGTAATACTTGCTGTCCAACAAATGTCCAACAAAACTGCTTCAAAAGTGTGAACTTTTTGTAAACAATGGCAAAACGGCGCCCACTGCCGCAGCCGGAAGCGGGCGGCGTATGGACGGGGTCGGATATTTTTCCGCTTTCTCTTGATTTACCCCACCCTAAATGCTATAGTTTATACAAGACACTGCAGCAAAAAAGGAAGGATGACCATGCAACTGCTTAAAAACACGCTGAACATCGGTTTGGAACGGCCGCTCAAGATCCTCCACGTGACCGATTCGCACATTGCGTATGCGGATGAACGCGACAACGAACGCAAACACGCGCTTGCCCAACGGCTCGGCGATCCGAAAAAGGAAGCCTACTTCTTTGAACACCTCGCCTATGCGAAGGAGCACTGCGATCTGATGGTGCATACGGGCGACCTGATCGACTTTACCTCGCAGGCGAATTTCGATTTTGCCAGAAAGGTGCTTGCCGAAGAAAAGGTGTTCTTCACGGCGGGCAACCATGAGTTTTCGCAATACGTCGGCGAAGCGTATGAGGATCGCGCCTATAAAATGAACAGCTACAACGAAATGAGACCGGGACTTGGCGCGCCGCTCTTTTTCAACGCGCGAACGGTCGGCGGTGTCAACTTTGTCGGGATCGACGACAGCTACCATCAGTTTGAGCCGTGGCAGCTGACACGGCTACAAAAAGAGATCGAAAAGGGATTGCCGATCATTCTGTGCCTGCACGCGCCGCTGTTTGAGCAATCCTTGTACGATTACCACTGCGAACGCACCGGCCCCGCCAGCAGCTCCTATCTTGTGGGCTGCGACGAAGACCACTTGCCGAACGACGAGTGGCGGGCGATCGAGATCCGCCCGCGCGGCGTTACAATGGAAGCGGTTGCGTTCATCAAGTCTCAGCCGCTGATCAAAGCCGTGCTCGCAGGACATATCCATTTCAGCTTTGTCAGCGAGCTTGCACCCGGTATGACGCAGTTCGTCACCGGCGGCGGCTACGACGGCATCGCGCGGGAACTGACGATTCTGTAATCTGAAAGGAGTTCACGATGAACCAGAGCTTTTACGACAAATTCACGATTCTTGAAAACCGCTTTTTCAAGGAGAATGCCTTTGCGCAAATGACGCCGGAGGACGTCCCTTTGCCGACCTACGAAAACGAGAAAAACCGTTTGCCGCGTCCCGTCTGGGACGGTCACGATGATGTGCTGCGCTGCTATGACAAGACGTGGCAGCTGGCATTCGGGAATCTTTGCAGGCCGAAGGCGGATACCGGCTTTGTGTCGAACTTCATCGACACCGCTTTCAACGGCTGTATCTTTATGTGGGATTCCGCCTTCATCCTGATGTTCGGCAAATACGGCGCCCGCTCGTTCGACTTTCAGGGCACGCTTAACAATTTCTACAGCCACCAGTACGCCGACGGCTATATCTGCCGTGAGATCGAGGAGGCCACCGGCCGCGACCATTTCACGCGGTTCGACCCCGCTGCCACCGGGCCGGACATTCTGGCGTGGTGCGAATGGGAATATTTCAAAAACTTCGGCGACCGCGAACGGCTGGCAAAGGTGTTTCCGTGTCTGATGGCCTATCACGAATGGATGCGGGCGAATCACACCTGGCGCGACGGCACCTACTGGTCCAGCGGCTGGGGCTGCGGCATGGACAATCTGCCGCGCCTGCAAAAGGAATATCACTTTGCGTTTTCCCACGGTCACATGGTCTGGAACGACGCGTGCATGCAGGAGCTGATGAACTGCAAAATTCTGACGGACATGGCCGCCGTTCTCGGTCGGGAAGCCGACGCCGCCGGCCTGCAGGCGGAACGCGAAAAGCTGATCTCCGTGGTCAACGACATCCTTTGGGACGACGAAACCGCGTTCTATTATGACCTTTGGAAGAACGGCAAGCTCAACTACGTCAAGCACATCGGCGCTTACTGGGCGCTGCTGGCCGAAATCGTCCCCGCAGAAAAAACCGAACGCTTCCTCGCGCATCTGACGAACAAGACCGAGTTTGCAACGCCCTGCATGGTGCCGGCGCTTTCCGCCGACCACCCGATTTTCAGCCCCGCCGGCGATTATTGGAACGGCGGCGTCTGGGCGCCGACGAACTACATGGTGCTGTGCGGCCTGGATCGCTACGGCAAATATGACCTGTCGCACAAAATCGGCCGGAACTACGTTGAAACCGTCGTTTCGGTGTTCAACGATACCGGTACCGTTTTTGAAAACTACGCACCCTGCCCGGATGAAACCGGCAAGCCCCGCAAGGGCAGCCCCGCAAAGGGGGATTTCGTCGGCTGGACGGGTCTTGCGCCGATCAGCGTGCTGTTTGAGTTTGTCTTCGGCATCAAGCCGGACGCGGAAAACAATGTCATTCGCTGGCAGATCAACCTGACCGAACGCCACGGCGTGGAGCGCTATCCGTTCGGCAGGGATGCCACGCTGTCGCTGCTTTGTGACGCGCGTGAGAGCGAACACGATGACCCCGTGGTGCACATCACCGCCGACCGTCCGGTAACGGTGGAATTGTTCTGGGACAACGGAACCAAAACAAAAACAATCACCGCCGGACCGGAAAAAGCCTGACGCCCAAAAGAGAAAAAGCGACATGTGAGAATTTCTCACATGTCGCTTTTTGCTTGCAGCGTTGCTCAGTCCAGAAACCGGCAGGCGGCCACTGCGGCAACCGCGCCGTCGCCGACGGCGGTGGCAATCTGGCGTACGCCCTTTGTGCGGCAGTCGCCGGCAACAAAGAGCCCGTTGCCGAGCGCACAGCCTTCGTCGCTGACAATATAGCCCCAGTCGTTCAGCGGCACAACGGCTCGGAACGGTTCGTTTTCGGGCACCTGGCCGATGGCGACGAAAATGCCGTCGACCGAAAGCGTCTGTGTCTCCCCTGTTTCGGTGTTGCGGATCGTGATGCCGGTCAGCTCCGCATCGCCGTGAAGCGCGTCAACCACGCTGGACGTGACAAACGAAACGTTGTCCTTTTGCTTCAGCTTTTCCAGCAGCTTCTGTTCACCGGTAAAAAACGCCAGATTCTGCACCAGCGTCACCTGTTTGCAGAGCTCCGAAAGCATCACGGCTTCCTGAAGCGCCGAGTTGCCGCCGCCGATCACGGCGACCGTTTTGCCGCGGTAGAACGCACCGTCGCAGACCGCACAGTAGGACACGCCCGCGCCGACAAAGTCGTCTTCACGCGGCACACCGAGCTGGCGGTGGCGGGAGCCGGTGGCAAGAATCACGGTTTTGCCGTCAAAGCTGCCGTTTTCGCAGATCACGCGCTTATAGTCGCCGTGATCCTCAATCGCCTTCGCTTCGTCCAGCTCAATCTCCGCCTCCAGATGCAGCGCCTGTTCCAGCAGCTTTTCGGCAAACTCGTTGCCGCTCATCTGCAGATAGCCGGGATAGTTTTCCACCAGCGGGGAATGGGTAATCTGGCCGCCGAAGGTCTCTTTTTCCAGCACAAGCACGCTTTTTTCCGCGCGCCGTGCATAAATTGCGGCGGTCAGGCCCGCAGGCCCTGCGCCGATAACAATGATGTCATACATGGTGATCCTCCTGTGTTCGGAAGCTTGGAATCAAATTTGGAATTTGGAATGTGGAATTGTATGTCGGAAAAACAATCGTTCCACATTCCACATTTCACATTCCACATTGAAAACGGGCGGTTTCCCGCCCGTTCCTGCTTACGCGATTGTGTCGATGTATTTGCGGATGTTCGACACGTTGGTAATCTTTTCGATGTTGCCGTCCTTCGCAACGATCAGCGTGGGCGCCATCTTGACGCCGTGGGCCTTGGCAAACGCCTCGTCGTCTTCGGCATAGACCTTTTGGAACGGCAGACCGGCCTTGTTGAGGAAGCTTTCGGCCATCTTGCAGTTCGGGCAGGTCTTGGTGGCAAACAGATAGATGCCGTCGGCCTCGGCCTGTTCCGGCGCAGCGGCGGCCGGCGCCGTTTCGTCGTGCTTGACCTTGTGGGGCGCGGTGGAGCTTTCCAGGTTATACAGCTTTCTGCGCTTGAATTCTTCGGCCTTGCCGTCGTTCCAGTTCTGCACCGGACGGTAGTAGCCGGTGATGCGGCTGTAGACCTCGGTGGTCTCGCCGCAGATCGGGCAGGTGTACTGCTCGCCGGTCAGATAGCCGTGGTTTTTGCAGACCGAATAGGTCGGGGACAGCGTGTAGTACGGCAGCTTATAGTTATCTGCAATCTTGCGCACCAGCGAAGCGGCGGCTTTCCAGTCGGGCAGCTTTTCGCCGATGAAGGCGTGGAAAACGGTACCGGAGGTATAGAGTGTCTGCAGCTCGTCCTGAATGTCAAGCGCCGCAAAGATGTCTTCGGTGAAACCGACCGGCAGATGGGAGGAGTTGGTATAGAACGGTGCGCGGCCGGGCTGCGACGCGGTGATGATGTCCGGATAACGGGCCACGTCGTGCTTGGCAAAGCGGTAGGTCGTGGATTCGGCCGGGGTCGCTTCGAGGTTATAGAGGTCGCCGTACTGCTCCTGATAGTCAGAGAGGCGCTCGCGCATGTGGTTAAGCACGTCCTTGGTGAACGCCTGCACGCGCTCGTCGGTGAGATCGGCGCGCAGCCAGTTGGCGTTGAGGCCCACCTCGTTCATACCGATCAGACCGATGGTGGAGAAGTGGTTTTCAAACGTGCCGAGATAGCGCTTGGTGTAGGGATAAAGACCTTCGTCAAGCAGCTTTGTCACGATGGTGCGCTTCACCTTCAGCGAGCGGGCGGCAATGTCCATCATGTGATTCAGACGGTCATAGAAGTCTTTTTCGTCCTTGGCAAGGTACGCGATACGCGGCATATTGATTGTGACGACGCCGATGGAGCCGGTGCTTTCGCCGCTGCCGAAGAAGCCGCCCGTCTTTTTGCGCAGCTCACGAAGATC
>JAEEGL017242604.1_pt1 | contig 15096 bp, 17 predicted proteins | sample 9134231 | NCBI WGS metagenome assembly JAEEGL01 (sample SAMN16246548, study PRJNA631951) | gut metagenome | biome: gut microbiome; feature: rumen; material: fiber-attached | host: Bos | place: Iran: Karaj | collected 2018-10 | reverse complement strand
TCGTTGACTTTCACTTTGGCTGAGCGGGCCGCCTCGGGGTCGTCGAGGATTTGCTGGATTTGCTCGTTGCTGATTTTGACTTTCATTTGGTTTTGGTTTTGAAGGTTTGACTTTTCAATATGTTTAAGCGCTTAAATTTTCTGCGTTTTCTGCGATTTCTGCGGGACATTTTCGTTTTCGTTTTGGTTTTCGTTCGAAAGTTAGACTTAAGTTAGCTTCGCTGACGTTGCTGGCGCTCGGGATAGTGAGCGAGCTCCCTCTCCTCTCACTTAGAGCAACGTTAGACTTACGTTAGAGTTACCTTAGACTTGCTCTCTCGCTGCCTCTCGCGTTGAATTCTAATGCAAAGATACAGCCTTTTTTCGTGGCATTCTGACGATTGCGGGGGATTGGTCGCGATTGTTCCCGATTGTTCCGTATTGTTCCCGGAAGAGGGCTCCTTACGGAGCCCCCAGCCAGTCGACAATCGCCCTCACTTCACGTGGTGTGAACGTTTTTCGGCGGTTGTAGTAGCCCATTGCTTGTAGCTCGTCCCACAGCATGTCGTTGCGCCGGATGGTGACCATCAGGTGCTTCACCGCCGTCCCGGGCGTGCTGCCAGGAAAGTAGAGCAGCGCCAGCTCCTTCTTTGTGTATGCGCGAATCGCAAAATTCTCAATGGTTTCCATATTCTTTAAACTTTAAACTTTACAGAATAGTCAGAATAGTCCTTGCACCCCATCGGCAGCTGGTGATGCGTGAGGTTCGGCAGCACCTTTTGCAGCTGGAGGAACAGTCGCTCGCCGGGTTCGTCGCGGTCGGGAGCCATGTGAAACTGGGTTTCAAGTTTCAGGTTTAAGGTTTCAAGCAGTTGAACGTCTTTGGGTTTCAGCAGCGTGGCCGAGGGGATGGCGATGGCTTTGTGTCCGGCCGAGAGCGCCGCCCAGCAGTCGGACGCACCTTCGGTGATCCACAGCTCCTCGCCCTCGTGCAAGCGGTTCAGCACCGACAGGTTGTAGATGCCGCACTCGGAGCCTTGGGGGAAGCGGAACCGCGGCTGCGCCCCCTTCTGCAGGTTTCGATTTTGGATGCCTGTGAGGTTCCCCTCGCAGTCATAGTAAGGAATCTGCAACCAGTTCACGCCCTGCCGGTCGCGCCACGAAGTCAACCGGCACCACCGCACCACCCGCTCATCCAGCCGCCGCTCCTCGAAGAGGAACTTTCGTGCCTCCGGCGAAAGCCACGGTCTTTCAAAGAACCGCTCATAGCGGCGGGCGTCAAACGCCCTTGGTTTCATGTTCCATGTTTCATGTTTCAAACTTGAATCTTGAATCCTGAAACTTGAAACATCCTCTCCTCCCAACCAACTACAAGCTTCTATGAAGTCTTTGCGAAGCCCCTTCATCACCAAATCAATCGTCCCCCCGTGCGCCCCGCACACAAAGCACATATACGTATTCTTCCTTACGTTGAACGACAAACTCGCGTGGTGGTCGTCATGAAACGGACACAGCGCCTTGTGACTCGTGACCTCCATCCCCATCCGCTCCGCGACCCCCTCAATGGGAAGGTCGCGAAGCTGTTGCAATTCAAACTTATCCATAATTATCACTATTAACTTTCAACTATTAACTTTCAACTTTACCAATGTATTCGGGTGTTTTGGTATATAGTCCCGTCTCGGCAGAGAAGCTGATAAACCCGCGGTGTTTCCAGACGTTGAGCTGGTGGTGTGTGCCCTCGCGACTCTTGTCGAGACTGGTGCGCAGGGCCTCGAGCTGTGCCTCGTTGAAGGTGTTGGGCAGGTCGTCGAGCATATTCTTGGGGCCACTCCGCTGCACCTCGTCCGAAAGGATGTCGCCGCTCTTGAACAGGTCGCCAAACACCTTGACCTTCGACCACAGGTCGTAGTAGCAGAACCACACCACGAACTCGCCGATGGAGCGCGTCCACGTCTGGTCGTTCAGAATCCACAGCGTGGCGCCCTTCTTCCAAGCAGCGAAGATGCTGCGGTGGCTCAGTTCGAAGAGGTTGTCGTCGTCTGCCAAGTCCGCCAGACGAGCCATCTCGTCGGCCAGCTGGTCAGCCACCTTGTTGAGTTGTCTCACATGGAAGCATCCCTTGCAGTTATCAAGCCGCAGCAGGTATTCGTCGAGCTGGCGGAGGAACTCCTCGTCGTAGGTACCCTGGCGGGGGATGCGACCGCTGCGTTCGCCGCGCCCCTTGTAGGCGAAGGGAATGCGTCCGAAGAAGCCGTTGGTGAGATCCTTCTTATAGAACGTACGGGCGGCATCGGGGGTGGAGCTGAAGGTGAGGTTCACGCGCAAAACAGGATTGCCGGTAATACCCGATTCCGTAGCTCGAAGGGCGCCTGCCCCACGTTGCATGTCATAAATATTTCTTACTGTTTGACTTACCTGCCTATGACCACCACACATGCGGTCGGCCATTTCCACCTCGGGCAGGTTGAGATACTGTGTGCGGTTGCCCTGCTTCTCCAGCGCCATGGCGTTCTGGAGGAAAGCGGCATTGGTGAGGTCGGCGGGTGGGAACCAGAAAGCCACATCGGGGCGTTCGGGTTTCTCCTTGTTGGCGCCACGGGTCTTCATCTGGCGTTGCCAGTCGGCCAGGCGTTGGTACTCCGTCTCATCGTGGTCGCGAAAAGAGCGCATGATGGCCTCAATGAGATGCGTCAACTGGGCCTTTCCTATGCCCGAAGGGCCTATCAGGTGCCCCATTTGGCCACAAAGCTCGTAATATTTGTTGTCCGAATACATGAACTTTACGTCGGTCAAGTGTGCGGCGAGGGCAGGCAAAGCCATCGGAACGAGGGGTTCGCGCATATCTTTTGAGGCCTTTGAGAGGAGAAATTTGCAGAATTCTGTGCCCTTCGAGGGCTTGGGCATCGCTGGAGCGATGCGGTCAAAAATATTGTAGTTCATTGTTTTACACATTTTTTGATTGTTACTTTTTTTGGTTTGCAGTCTCAGTCTCAGAGTCTCAGTTGTTTTTCGAGCCACTTGTCAACTTCCAGATTTCTCTCTTTTTCTATATCTATATATCTTATTATTAATTAGTTATAAGTATATAAAGAGAGGGGTGTGAGTTAGGATATGACTTTTCTTTCAACTGAGACTGAGATTTGAGACTGGAATGGTTACTTCGTTACCTCCTTCCCTACGAGGCCGATCAGGGCCCGGATGAGTTCGCTGAACACACCGGTAGCGTAGCGGTAGATGTTGAAATCAGCGCCCATCGTTACGGGACGGAAGTTCAGTCGGAGGCTGCCGTCGTCCCTACGGGTGACGGTAATGTACTTACCGATGAATACATGCGGGTTGCGCTTGCCGGTGGTGGACAGCGTCTCGACGAAGGTATAGTGGTCAACCTTGTCGTGCGTAAGCACACCTTGATAACTCTTGCCAACCTCCGCGATGGGATCGTTGCGAAGTTTGGTTTTCACGTCGACACAGAGGTCGGTGTTCGGGAACAGGCTTGTGCCTGTGTTGCGGGGGTCGTACTGTTCTTCAGACCCGACGCGGTTCTTAGTAATATTATAAGACATATTGACCAACGCTGTGTGGATTGATTCGCCACATCGGCGTTTGGTCACAATATCCCTTGGGTCTCATTTACGACACTATTGAGAAAGTACCGTAGTAAACAGTCGTGACATAAAACAAGGAATCCATATTTTGCATAGTTACTGCAAAATATGGACTCCGAAAATGTTCAGAAAAATAAAAATAAAAAACTACTACGAGTAGATTGCGTGGTAAGTTTAGATTTTGAGAAGCAATCCCGAAAGACACCCAATCACCTCATCAACCATCGATTTTGTTCCCTTGCGTTCAGATTCCGTTCGAATATTTGGCAATGGATTTCCATTTTTATCCACAAAACGGCACGACACCACATCCCATTTTGATGTACCTTCAGGCCATGTTGTGATAATTGGATTATCATCTTTGGTCAAGCCTTTAATGATGTGTGTAAGGATATGATTATCTCCCAACCACTTATATATACGTCTGCACGGATGTCCAGAAAACAAACTCTCCATCTGCTTGCAATCCACATCATTTGGAATCAAATTGAAAGAAATCAGTTTGTTGGTAAAACTCTGTATGGCAATGGCAAAGTATTCCTCGTTGTCGTATAGAAAACAGCAGTCGGTTCTTAACTTCTTAAATTTCTTCGATACTTCATCATATTTTTCGGAACGTTTTAATTCAAACTTTTCGTCAGGTATGCGATTTAGTTTTGAGGTATAGAATAACGATACGTCATAACAGCCATCTTTGCCAATAACGTAAGCATATCTGTCTTGCAATTCGAGCATGCAACGAGCCAATTCGGCTATTACATTGTGTATAAACACGACATACTCAGCAGATACAGATATTATTGGATTGTCCGATGTAATGTTCTTCCATATTTGACCGTCTTTGTCATATATGGAAAGCTGTCGATTCGCTTCATTCACCAATGTGGAAACAGACTCACGTGTCTTCTTCCAAACATACTTGGTCAGTTCTTCACTACCATTAGCCTCCAGCAATTCTGTTGCGGCATTTATGTGGCGATTGATTTCATTTTCAATCACCAACCTGTAGTAACAAAGTTTGGTGGTAAATAGTATCGGCTTCATTGGCGTTAACACGTATAAGGGTTCTGTTTCCAATTCAATCCGAGGCAGACTGCCTATCTCGGTCATATATCCGTTGTCGGTTGTGCATACATCTCGAAAAAGAATCAGATCATGGACTTTCTTCAAATCAAAGTTGTTCATAGGCCATCCGGATTATAAAAACCACAAACAATTACTCTCTGTATAGACCGTCTTGTCCGTAAAGTGGGGCATGATTTCAGCAATCATCTCGGGGTACTTGATGATAACGGGCAACCCCTGCTGCTTGACAGATTTCCAATAGATTCGGCTAAACTGATAAACCTGATCTATCAGTTGCTGTACAACAGGTGTATCTATTTCGTCATTACGATTAGGACAGGCAATGGTCAGCTTGATTGGGAAGGGAAATCCGTCCATTGCGTTGAATTTCTCCCCTTCGTATCGTGTATTATTGCATAACAGGTATCTGTGCCCATCTTTTGAAGGTCCAAGGTTAACCCATTTGCCGCTATATGGCATGAGACTCTTCACCGTCTCATTCTGTCTTGTCTGATAATTGAAAGTCTGATAAGTACTCCTTTCATCAAACAATACAATGTCCTCAGACTCGGTTTTATTGATGGTCACGATATAAACAGGCACATCAAGACTAAGGCTTTGAAGCATGTCTTCAACTTTCTTGAACTCCCGTTTGCGACTAATCTTTTTATAGTAATGGATGATGATGCGTTCAGGCGGATTGTTGACAGAAGAGTAGCGAATGATGGCCATCTTGATTGCACCGACCAGTTCGTCAAGTTCAGACTTCTCGAAATAACTGTAATCGTTGAAGACACCTGTGTTGTCAAAAGAAAAGGCTGCGCCAATGTATTGCTGATTGTCGCTACGGAAGGCTCCAATACCGATAATCAGTTCTTTCTTTTCAGTCTCATCCAGTAGCCAAGGAGAACCTCCCAGCTTTGCACAAATGGCAACGCCCATATTCTGAAGAGTATATGCAAAATTGAATTTCTGTGTACGTTTGTCCTTGGCAATCATATCATTCATTTTGCCTCTGTCAATACATTGCGTCGGAATGTCGTATTTTAGGAGCAACTCCTTTATCTTGTAGTAACACTCTTTACTGTCATGCGCTGACGCATACTTATGAATTGGAGAAATATAGACGCCCACGTATTTGATACGTTTGTCCCTGTTCCTATAGCATTCGGATTGTAGGCATTTTTCTATTTCCGGGATAGGGTTTGCCTCATTATTAAATTGGATGTGTAAGGATTGTTGGGCATAAGCCACATTGCTTCCGATGTAATTTGAGAGAGCTTTGCTTTGCCCTTGATATCCGCCATTTTTCAAGTATCTGATCAAATCTCTCGCTTCCGCAATATTGCTTTGTGGGAAAATAAAAATCATTTGGACATCGGTATGCGGGCATTTTATGTGTGGGCCAAAATTAACCCCATGCTGCTGACGAACATTTTTGACATCGTTGCCGTTCTGGTCCTTGCCAAATATAAGCATTCGCTTTGAACTGCTGGATTGACCGACTTGAAGAGGGTTGACGTCTGTGAAACTATGAGCCAGATTGTTGAATATTTTTTCTATGGCTTCCGTTTCAAGAAATCTCTTTCGGAATGCCTCAATTTTCTCCAGATATCTGATGTATTTGCTGTCAAAAGAACGTTTCTCCTCATGTTTGTTCAAACCAAAGAACCTTTTCAGTTCCCCACCCATAATGGGACAGGTTGTGTCAAGTGGACAATACATATTATGGCTTTGCAGATACTTGTACTTGTCAATCTTGCGAATTACGTACTCCTTGCCATCACCCCCCTTTCTGACTTTGCGTGTCATTACGTAATTAACCATACTCGGCGTTATCCCACCTTGTCCCCCAAAGGGATCATCTGGACAATCGTTAAAAAGACTCACAAGAGGAGTATTGAGCAATAGCGCAGGTCTGTCGTTGGCAACCAGCAGATAGGGCTTGTTGTTAAAACGGTCATATTTCACTTTCAAGGTGAATCTGTCCATCTCAATCAATTCGTATTGTTTACCATTATAGTTGACGTAGCTCTTCTCCCCATTGTTGTGAAGCCACACTTGTATATCATCTGTTATGCCAGACTTGGTTACAACAACATCATCGTAGTATTTGAAATACTTTTCCAACCTGCGATTGTAGTATCTTTTCACCAAGTGTTCATTTTCAACAGCATTAAAGTCGATGTCTATTGCATCAAATCCGTCAGTCGGTAAATCGAATGATGTGTACAGCATCATTCCGCCGCAGCCAGCAAACAAATCTATGTACTTTGGAGTTTGTTTGACCTCTTTCGGAATGAGCACGGGAGATTTCAATCGGGTACTCTTACGCTCGGCATCATCCTTGTCTGAGAAGAAGAACTTCACAGGTTCCTCTGGATACTCAAAAGTGAGTGTATTGAGAAATAGCTTTTCTGTTGTCATATTACATAATAATGTTAGTAGTATAAATGACAAATATTCGCGATTAATATTTTAACAACTATACATGTTCGACAGCCGCTGCCATCTATTGGGGCTACCAGTTTTTGAAAAACGGGTGACCCAGCAGCTCGCCGAAGACGTCGCGGAAGAGTGTCAACATAATCAGAAATCCCATAATGTATCCTTTCTTTTTTAGCGGTTAAACATTTTTGCAAAGATACTATTATAGGTGTACCACAGCGCGGTACACTGTGGAATTATTTTATAAAGTGGGATTATAAGTTGATGATTTCCTGATATAAGCGTTTTGTCCAGATGAGGAATTTTATTGTCGAGATTTCGGTCCACTGGAGCAAAACGCTATCGTTTCCAGTCATTGCCGTCCTCTGCAGCCATCGGCAGATGCCCCTCTTCTTCTGTGCTGTAGGGTATCGGCTTGTGCCGGTAAAGCGACAACATGTTCTCATTCAGCAGCAGCTCGACCTCGCGCATCGTGTGGTCGATAAGGGTAGGTGTCAGCTGGCACTCCCATATCACGATCACCTGCCACCCGTTCTCCTGCAACAAGCGATAGTTCTCTTGATCCCTTCTGCGGTTACGGTCGATTTTGGCCTCCCAAAAGTCGATGTTGCTCTTCGGAATACGGGCTTTCCGGCAATCCTCGTGTCCGTGCCAGAAGCACCCGTTGACGAATATCGCTGTCCTGTAGGGGCGCATAACGATATCCGGCCTCCCTGGGACGCTCTTTACGTTGAGACGGTAGCGGTACCCGTGGCTCCACAGCCATTTTCTCACCTTCAGCTCGGGTTTCGTGTCCCTGCTGTGAATATGCGACATACAGATGTGCCGCTGGTCGGGAGTCATCGTGTCGGTCATATGACCGATTTGCTATTTAACAAGATTACCCTGTACTATTTCAATTTTTTCCGACATCTCGAACGACGTTTGCTTTAAGCTTGCAATTAGTTTGTCGATATCGTCGGTATTGCAGTCAATAATCTCATCTAAACCAATTATATCGCCACTTAAAATCTTTCCTTTTTGCGCATTGGCCTCTTTTGTGTCCATCGTAAGCAGATAGCATTTAGAACGACGGTGTACATATTTGAGGGCTATTGCTTCGAGGTCGGCCTGTTTATACCTCTCGCGCAAGCTCGTCTTAAGAGAAAGACTGACCGGTGCGGACTTGCAGTAAAGCAATGCATCAAAATTGACATTTGGAACAAATGCCACCTGTGCCTGAGTATAGAAAGGTGTTATCTTTTCGCGATACAACAGCGTATAAATAATGTATTCGAAGATATTGCCGTGTAATGTTGGTTTATCGGCTTTCTCAAGAGCCGTCCAGTATTTCTTAATGTATTCCTGTGGAGTCGTGTACTTCAGGGTCATAAAACTTTTGCCTTTAATAAGGCTGTCAAACAACTCAGTAGTTGCGGATTCTTTCTTCGCGATTCCTCGCTTTACTAGTTCTCCCATATGATTATCTTTTTGATAGGTTAATTCGTTTCAATAATTGTTCCGCTGTAGCTTGTATCGCTGGAATTGCCACAGAGTTACCAAATTGTTTGTATGCAGATGCATCAGCCACAACGATTTTAAATTCATCAGGGAACCCTTGCAATCTTGCCCATTCTCTAGGAGTCATCCTTCGAATTCCTTCGCGATTCACCTCTCCTTTAATGTTTGTTACGGGTGTGAAATCAGTCAGCCTTTTGTCAACGACAAGGTTTCTTTCCCTACCCATTCCTCCAACGACAATCGCATTGGCGACTCCGTCAATATCAATAATTTCATAACCAAAACCATGTCCAGCTGCTTCGTGGCGAGCCCTATGGCGAACAAGTGTCTCAACATAAGTATTAGACAAATAATATTTGACTGAGACTTCTCGCTTTTCCATAACGTCTCGAAACTTTGGCCGTTTTTCTCCTTTTGTTGTCGGTTCGGGGTATTTAAACTTGGAAAGGTCCACATGCAGATCCTTTCGGAACCCTACGATATAAATACGTTCCCTATGTTGAGGTACTCCGTAATCCATTGCATTGAGAATTTGCGGAGGAACTACATCATACCCTGCCTCATCGAGGTGCTTCAATATGGTTTCCAACGTGCGACCTTTGTCGTGGATTGCAAGCCCCTTTACATTTTCCAAGAAAAAAGCTTTTGGTTGGTGTTTGCGCAGAATATCTTCTATCTCAAAGAACAGGGTTCCTCGTGTCTCATCTTTAAAACCAAGTCTTTTACCCGCCAATGAAAAAGCCTGACAGGGAAAACCACCACAAAGAACATCGAAATTCTTTGGAATATAGCTTTTAGTTGAATCTTTCGTTATGTCACCGAATGGCATTTCTCCATAGTTGGCAAGATATGTTTCCTGTGCTTTTGCATCAAATTCAGAAGAATAAACACATTTGCCTCCTAGATTTTGCATTGCTATACGGAAACCGCCGATGCCGGCGAAAAGGTCGATAAATGTAAACTTCGGTTTTTCAGGTGCGGGAAAAGGTACATCAAAGAATTGCGAAAAGAGTCCATATTGGGCAGGATCTTCGGCCGCCTTCAACACTTCGCTGTCTGTCAACTCATCGATGTCAATTTTCTGCCGGAATTCCTTTCTCGAAAGAAACTCACGAATGGCTTCAATGATTTCAATCTGCTCGTTCTTGGTCAGTTTCTGATGGCTATTGTGCAAGTAATGACTCAACACAGCCATTTGGTTTTCGTAGGAAGTTTCTCCGTAGACTTTCACCCCAATATTCCCAACAACTTTTTCCTCTTCAGGAAAATCAACTATTGATATGTTTTTCTTCTTCGTCATTTCTCTTCAAATAAGGCAACACATGCAGCGTCCAAAGGTAGACCAATACCTATCGCTGCATTTTCGCGTTGCCTATGTGTCTGTTCTGTCCGCATAATGTTTTCTGGTCTTTTATGGATTTGCGGTTGCTGCTACATCAGTCGAGGAATATCCAGTTGTTGGCTATATCGCTCGCGCGGTCGTTGTCGACTTCGGGACCGTCCTCTCCTTCTCGGACGAGCTCCTCGATAGGATAAACCCCATCGTCCTCGCTGCCGGAGATTTCTTCATCCAGTTCGGCACGGTACTCCATCCGGTCTTTGTCCAGGTACACATGCAGCACCGGGTGGTCATAAGCGTCGGGAGCGCTGAGGTACTCCTCCACGGCTTCGTAAATTCTGAGCTCAAGGGCTCTGATGTCTTGAATTGTAGCCATAATGTTTGGTCTTTTATGGATTTATAAATTGGCGTTGCCGCCATTAATTAATTGTTTCTTTGTTCTTTGTTTATCTTGTTTTTATTTGTTTTCTATATAAATATTTTAAACTGCAAAGATACGAATTATTTCCGGATTGGCAAAAATTATCTAATCACCATACCCGTCGCTATAGCCCTCGTCGTACTGGATACCATATTCTGTCTCATCGCGGTCGCGTCCACTCTGTCGGTCGCGAAAGCCGTTCTCATAGCCCTCGTCATAGGTGCTCATCACATCGTGGTATTCTTCATCCTCATGCTCGCGTTTCCACTCTTCCTCTGCATCTCCAAAGGCTCGCATCAAATCGGCAAATTTTTCAGTACGCCGTTTCTTATCAGCCTCCCATTGTTCTCTATCCCATTGTTTCTCCTCGCTGGACGGTTGTGAGGAATAGCTATTCGTTACAGCATTATCCCTCTCGATAGCATTCCAGTCGGTATGGATAGGAGGATACTCTCTGTCGATAGCCTTGTTGCAACTGTGACATCCCCAAGCCAGCAGGAATGTCAGCAATCCTATTATCAATAAGCTTTTTACCGTGTCGTTCATAGGGGTATTTTATTATTCAGTTATCGAACCAAAAAACAATTCTTGCCGGATGTCCTTTGTCTTCGGAGGCTTTCAGATATCGATAGATTCGTTCGGCAGTGGCTGCAACTTCAGGATTTGGGGTTCCATCCGGAGAGAGATAATCCTCCCTCCATCGGCGAGCTTCGGTCGGAGGATCTTCGTCTGGCGCATCCACTATCTCGTAATACCAATCAAGACATTTTCGATACTCCTGCGTGGTGAGCCAACTGACATCGTGGATGTCATCTCCCTCGTTTCTATAATCTTTTAATGTTTTTGCTGAAACATTGTCGGGAAGTCCACGCTGACAATAGATGGGTTCTCTTCTCCCTCGTCCGCCAGCAAGAATATCGAAAAGCAAGTACGACCGAATAATGTAGAAGTGCTTGTTTATGTACTGGTACTTCTTCCGTCGAAAATTGAGATACTCTGCATGTACCCAGATATCTGTTCCCATAATCAATAATTTTTACGGCAACCACTTCGGTTCCGGTAAATACGTCGGGCAATGAGTCAGCCGACGGGCTTTGCGGCTGCTGCTCCCGAATCGACACACTCCGTTTCCCCCTGGGTGGCAACAGGTGACACAAGGGTCGACAATCTCTTCCGGCACCGTGCGTGCGTCCGACCATCCCACATCGTGCCAGATACGCGCCACTGTCATCAAGTTGCGCTTTTTCGACATCTCATCCACCCCGAAGTCGTTCCCCAAAGCCTCTATCTCCTCGTCGCTCATTATCACCCACCCGCTGCTTTTCGTGTGTGACCGTACATATGTGCGGAAAGCCCGAACCACATCGCGCATCTCTTCGGGTAAGTAGCTGAGAGCTTTCTTCTTCATCCACTCGGGTATCGCCCAGATGGTTTCAGCAATGCTGCCCACGATGGCCCCCAGGGTGTCGGCATCGGCTCCGAGACTTACCGCCCTACGGAGGGCATCCTCGAACGAGCGACTCTGGTTGATGATCCAGAAAGCCACCGGTACAGTCCCCTCGCAGGTCTCATCGAATCTGTTTTGCACATGCTCCTCCTTGAGGTCGACCGGACGGCCGAAGTGCCGTATCGCCTCCTGCAACCCGTGCCTCTTCGCCTCGTCGGCTCCGATACAGATTCCCGTGCGGTGCAGCTGACGGCAGTCGCGGATGGCGAGTGCTACCGCCTGCGCCCCGCTGATGCCCAGCGGATGGTTGTGGGTACAGGAAGCCGTAAGCTCCGCAAGCCGCAGGACGTTGTAGCGGTCGCTGTAAGCCCACGCCACAGGACTGACCCTCATGGCGGAACCGTTGCCCCAACTGCCGTAGGGCTCGGGGTGGTCGCTCTTCACCCATTGCGCAAACCGTCCCCCGTAACCGCCCATTGGGTGCGGGTAACGGTGGCACCAGCTGTGGATATACCTTCCGAAATCCTCGCTCCCGTGCAGAATGGCATCGGCTACCGCCACTGTACAGATGGTGTCGTCGGTGAAACTGTTTTTACTGGAGAAGAGCTCGAAGTTGTAGTCGTTGGTAGGGTTGAACTCCCACCGGCTCCCCACGATGTCGCCTATGATTGCACCTAACATGAATCGTTACTTTTTCAATTTCCAAACTACATTCACATTGTCGCTGACCACCAGGTCATCGGGCGTGATATCGAGGCTGTTGGGCGTACAGCTGACGGCCTCTTCGGCACAATGTATCTCGCGGGCTTGCGAGTAGATATGTACCTCCATCTCGCCATATTCTATCTCGCTCACCTCTCCCAGCTGACATCCGGCGGCTTTCGCCATAATCTCTGCTTTGTCGTGTGCGTCTTTGACGGCCCGCTCCAGCATCTTGAGTTGTGTGGGACGGGGGTCTTTCTGCGTGTACCCGATACTGATTTGCGCAGAGGGGATGAACTTGCCCACACCCTTGATAATGTTGTTCACCAGCATGTTGTCCATCCCGAGGTCGACCTTGATGTGCTGCTTGAGCTCGTATCCGTCTTTCTTCGAACCCGCATAGTTGCCGCCTTTGTAGATACTCTCAGTGTGTTCGTTGATGTCCATACGGATGGTTTTCGCCAGCTTGCCCGACTGGTGGTTGTATTCCAATATCTTCACTATCTGCGCGCTGTTCTCTTTGGCGGCGGCATAGGTCTCTTCGTATGTCTTGAAGACGCGGCTGATGCTTATCTCAAGCCTCGTCACATCGGGCACCACATGAATGCTCCCGGTACCCACCACTTTGATTGTCGATTCCATCGTAAACATAATTAACGATAATTTGCGTTAAAAGAAAAGTTTACTTGCGGCCTTTCGTGGTCGCAACAGGAGCTCTCTTGATACTGATCGTGAGTCTCACCTGATTCTCGGGGTGCGTGTCGGGATTGATGCTGGAGATTCGGCAGTCGAACATCTCCGTCCAACCCATCTCAAGAATGCCCGCAAGGTCGCGGTTCTCGTTTCTCGGAATGTACCCTATCAGGTAATCTTCCCCGTCTTTGGTGTAGACGACCTGCACAGCGTAGGGATCGTGAGGGTTGTCAGTTTCGCGCTCCAAACGAAGTTTCTGACCGACACGCAAGTAATCCCATACGATGTCGGCATCATAATACTTCCTGCCAGCCAAGTGGCAATCCATGAAAAAGGTCTGATGTGCTTTCATTGCATTGTGGTTTTAATTGTTTGACTTAAATCCTTTGAGAAAGATTCACTCCGCTACGGTCGTGTTTCTTTCTTTATAGAAAGATTCACTCCACTACGGTCGTGTTTCTTTCACAATGCAAAGATACACCCCTCGGTGTACCACAACACGGTACACTATGGAATTATTTTATCGCCTCTTGATGCAGTTCTTTGATTTTCTGTGCTATATCATCGGGAGAAATCACCTCCACCCAGCGGCCGCGAGAGAGCAGATGGGCCAAAAAGTCGGTGGTGGGTCGCAAACGAACTTCGAAATCGACATATCCGTCACCCTCTTCCAACATCTGTTGCGAGGGGTGCAACGGAAGGTCACGCAGCGCATAACGTTCGTTTCCGTAAGCCCGCAACACGATGCGCGTGAGCGGGATACGAGAGTCGGTCATTACTCCGAAGTATTCGGCAAAGAAGTCCTCAGCGCTGAAATAGGGGTCAAGCGTGAAGGTCTCATCGGTGAGCGTGATGCTCGTGATACGGTCGAAACTCAGCATGATGAAAGCATTGGAGTGCTTGATGGTGTGGGCATCGTCTTCGGGAAAGTGGCACAACAGATACCAACGGCGACGGAAGAGTTTTATACAATAGGGCTCCATCGTCCATTCGGAATCCTCCTGCTGGCCGTATCGACGGTAGGTCACCTTTATGCGGACACTCCGCTGCATGGCCTCCACCACCTGTTTCAATTGCTCCCCTTCGGTGGGAATGCTCTCCAGCAGGATGCGGTCGTGCAACCCGCGCGCTTCCCCTACGATGTTGCTCACCGTCAGCGTACTGAGCATCCACTCCTGCACGCTGTCGCTACGCAACAAATCCCGATCCACGATATAGTATTTATTGTCCGCATCGCATCCGATCACGATGCCGAAAATCTCCTCGACGGCTGCGCGGTGCCTATTGAAAGTGGTGCGGCTGAGGGGAGTACCCTCGCTGAATTCCGTGTGCTCCCACCGGTCGCTGAGGTCAGCCAGCGAGATGCGACGCGCCCGCCGGATGGTATCCACCAGCCAGACATACTGTTTGAAAAGAGCCGATGCTTTCATACAAGAGAGGTTTCAATTTGCAAAGATACGTTTTATTTCTCACTTGGCAAAATTATATTTGGGACAGTTGTGACGGCGTGACAGTAATTTATTTCCCTTCCCCCCTCTAATTTTAACCTCTAAATCTATATATCTATATATATATAGATATATAGATTTAGAATTCATTTTTGACTTATGGATAGCATAATTTTTTACTGTCACACTGTCCCACTGTCTCACATCAGAGGCAAAAAAATTTTTTTTCGGAAAAATTCGTAGACCGCAATCCCACGGTCGTACTTTTGCATCGTGATTCAAGGAGCACGGAAGGCAATAAAGCGACTAGGTAGCAGCTGAGTAGCACATGAGTAGCAGGTAACTTAACCATGACCATGACGATAACGATAACCTTTGCTCCACAATGGTGATTACATCTACGCAGCTGCATCTCGGAAAAGCAAGCGAGCTTGTTCTTCGCTCGAC
>JAEEGL016378594.1_pt1 | contig 15096 bp, 15 predicted proteins | sample 9134231 | NCBI WGS metagenome assembly JAEEGL01 (sample SAMN16246548, study PRJNA631951) | gut metagenome | biome: gut microbiome; feature: rumen; material: fiber-attached | host: Bos | place: Iran: Karaj | collected 2018-10 | reverse complement strand
CGCTCGGTGAGCAGTCCCATGGAGAAGGGCGAAGCACTGAGTACACCTACACCGTGGGCGTCGAAGAAGTCCATGAAGTCTATGAGCTTGTCGTCGCAGAGACAGTAGTGACAAAAGTTCATGATGCTCTCTACTGTGCCGTCCTCGACGTGTTCAATGACCCAGCGCAGGTTCTCAAGCTGCAGGTCGGTGATGCCTACATGGCGGACAACGCCTTCCTTCTTCAGCTCGTGAAGGGCAGGCAGCGTCTCGTCGACGACCTTCTGCAGACCGCCCTCCATGCGTCCCTGAAACTCAATGTCGTGGACATTGATAATATCGATGTAGTCGATGTTGAGGCGCTCAAGACTCTCGTAGACGCTCTCCTTGGCGCGACGGGCAGAGTAGTCCCAGGTGTTGACGCCGTCCTTGCCATAGCGACCGACCTTGGTTGAGAGATAATAACGGTCGCGGGGAATGTCTTTCAGGGCCTTGCCTAGGACGGTCTCGGCCTTGTAGTGTCCGTAGTAGGGCGACACGTCGATGATGTTGATGCCGGCATCGACTGCTGCAAAGACGGCATCAATGCCACGGCTCTCGTTGAAGGAGTGGAATACCCCTCCCAAAGAAGAGGCGCCGAAGCCCAGCTCCGACACCTTCATTCCTGTCTTTCCTAATGTACGATAATTCATTTCCTGAACGGTAGCAAATGCTTCATTCTTTACGTTTCACGATTCACAGTTCACTTACCAAGGCATCATGTCGCGCTCGTCGGGACGGTGGGCCTTGTTGTCTTCGTCCTTGATGTACACTTGCAGGTCCTGGAAATATCCGGTTTCTTCCTGCAGCAGTTTCAGTTCCTCCTTGGTGGCATCGAAGCCCTTGAACTCCTTTGCAGATGCGAGGTGGTTGGTAAACTCGAGTTTCTTGTTCTCTCTGTCCAGAACGGAGATCCACTCATCCTTGGTACGGTCTCCGATAACGAATTTCTTGCTCATTGTTATTAGTTTTAAATAGTTTCGTGATGCAAAGTTACTAATTAATTCTCAAATAAGAGCTATGATTTAGCAAATATTTAACGTAATCGTTTTATTTGATGAGGCTGGCGGCTTCAGGCGTCAGGAAAGGACGAACCTTGTCGTAGGGAATGGTGAAGTTAATCATTCCGGCGGCATAGGGGGCAATCTCGTATTGCTGATAGACGAAGGCCAGGCCGTCCTTGGTAAAGACGGGAGGAGTGTTGGGCAGGGGGATGCTGTCGACACTGTTGACGCCAATCAGCTGCTCCTTCAGCTGTTCGTCAGAGGAGACCGTGATGTCGAAGGCCTTGAAATAGCTGCGAACGCCTTCCTTGATGAGGACTGCCAACGGGGCGGCATCGGGCTTGCTGAACAGTGTCTGGCCCTTCATATCGAAAGTGTTGGCGTCGGCGTTGTACTGGCACTGGTAGCCAATACGATTGCCATCGCTCTTGCTGAATGTCATGCCTGTGGAGGTGGCAAAACCGTGGGCACCGCCCTGGAAACCTTCTGCATTGCAAAGGTAGGTGACATAGGTGGCGGTTTCTTCCGACTTGAAGATATGTAATGAATACATAAACTGTATGCCGTCGAAGAGTGCACCGTTGGTCTTCGCTTCCTGATAGGCCGCGAGCAGGTTGTTGGTCTGCTGGGTAGCCGTAGAGTCAACAGCGGCATTGCCGTCCTTATAAAGTATCACGTCGGGCTTGCCTTCTACGGTCAGTCCTGCTGCCAGCTCCTCGCAGATGTATTTCCGGATGCTGCTGACCAGTGCGTCATTGCTGCCTGAGGGCCACTCGACGCTGACCTTGACACTGACCATACTGTCCTCAAAGGCCTTGCCAACGCTGTCAACGGTAAAGGCATCGCTGGCGTCGGTAGCGACAGTGGCAGAATCGCCGTCGGCTGTAGTACCGTTAGAAGCACGATGGCCGCATGCTGTTGCCAGCAATGCGACCATCATGAGAGGGATATAAAACTTCTTCATTTACTTACTCACCCTTGATAGCAGCCACGCCAGGGAGTACCTTGCCCTCGATGGCCTCGAGGAGGGCACCGCCACCGGTAGAGATATAGCTGACCTGATCAGCCAAACCGAACTTGTTGACGCAGGCAACAGAGTCGCCGCCGCCAATGAGTGAGAATGCACCATTCTTGGTGGCCTCGGCAATGGCATCACCGATAGCGCGGCTACCAGCAGTGAAGTCGTCGCACTCAAAGACACCGGCAGGACCGTTCCAGAGGATGGTCTTGGCGCCCTTGATAGCCTCGGCAAATGCCTTCTGGCTCTCAGGACCAGCGTCGACACCCTCGAAACCGGCGGGAACCTTGTTGCTGGGGCAGTTGATGATTTCAGAGCCGGGCTTGACGGTCATCGTGCCGAAGTCAAGGCCGTTGGTAGCGGTGCAGTCTGAGCCGAGTACGAGCTCAACGCCGTTCTTCTTGGCCAGCTCCTCTACGCCGAGGGCGACGTCCAGTTTGTCGAGTTCGACGATGGAGTTACCAATCTCGCCGTCGTGGGCCTTAGAGAAGGTGTAGGTCATACCGCCGCAGAGGATGAGTTTGTCGACCTTGCCGAGGAGGTTCTCGATGATACCGATTTTTGAGCTGACCTTCGAACCACCCATGATGGCCACGAAGGGGCGCTTGATGTTGCTGAGGACGTTGTCGACAGCCTGTACTTCCTTCTCCATCAGAAGACCGAGCATCTTGTTGTCGGCATCGAAGTAGTCGGCGATAACGGCGGTAGAGGCGTGCTTGCGATGGGCTGTACCGAAGGCATCCATGACGTAGCAGTCAGCATAAGATGCCAAGGTCTTGGCAAACTCCTTCTGAGAAGCCTTCATGGCCTTTTTGGCCTCATCGTATTCGGGAGTACCCTTCTCAACGCCTACGGGCTTTCCTTCCTCCTCAGGATAGAAGCGCAGGTTCTCCAGCAGCAGGGCTTCACCCATCTTCAGGGCCTTGGCAGCGTCAGCAGCCTTGGCACAGTCGGGAGCAAAAGCTACGGGAACACCGAGGGCTTTCTCTACTGCCTCACGGATCTGTCCCAGCGACTTCTTCATGTCTACCTTGCCCTTGGGTTTTCCCATGTGCGACATGATGATGACGGCACCGCCGTCAGCGAGAATCTTCTTGAGGGTGGGCAGGGCACCGCGGATACGGGTGTCGTCGGTGATCTTACCATTCTCGTCCAAGGGTACGTTGAAGTCTACACGTACGATTGCCTTCTTACCGGCAAAGTTCATTTCGTTGATAGTCATAATGCTTGATGTTGTTAAAATGAAAATACTTTAGAAACTGGACACAAAGGTACGAAAAAACAATGAACAATAGTCATTGGTTGCTTAACATTTAATACTTTTTTGCGTAGTAGACTTAATTATGTAAGACGGAGTTTGCAAAACTCGCCGAATTTGCGTACCTTTGCAGCCCGAAACGAGTAATAGGAGACTAAGCGACATGAGTATTAAGAACATTCCCGTCCTGCTGCTTACGGGTTACTTAGGCAGCGGTAAGACTACCCTGTTGAACCGTATCCTGCAGAACCAGCAGGGTATTAAGTTTGCCGTTATCGTCAACGATATCGGCGAGGTGAATATTGACGCCGACCTTATTGAGAAGGGCGGGGTAGTGGGCCAGCAGGACGACTCGCTGGTTGCACTGCAGAATGGCTGTATCTGCTGTACACTGAAGATGGACCTGGTGAAGCAGTTGCAGGACATTCTGGCCATGCACCGCTTTGACTATATCGTCATTGAGGCCAGCGGCATTTGTGAGCCCGGGCCTATTGCACAGACCATAGTCAATATTCCGTCGCTGGGACCGGAGTATATCAAAGACGGATACCTTCAGTTAGACAATATAGTTACCGTTGTCGACGCTTTGCGCATGCGTGACGAATTTGCCGGTGGTAACGACCTGCTGCGCAAGAACATCGACGAGGAGGACATTGAGAACCTGGTTATCCAGCAGATAGAGTTCTGTAATATGATTTTGCTGAACAAGGCTTCGGAGGTCAGCAAGGAGGAACTGGCCCAGGTGCATCAGATTGTGCGTGCCATTCAGCCCAAGGCCGACATCATTGAGTGCGATTACTGTAACGTGCCTCTTGATGAGCTGATCCATACAGAGAAGTTTAATTTCGAGGAAGTGGCTACGTCGGCAGCCTGGATTCAGGAACTCGAAGGAGACCACCATGACGAGGACGACGATGACGAGGATGACGACGACCATGAGGAGCATCATCATGGGCACCATGAACACCATGAGCATGAAGGGCATGAGTACCATCACCATCATCACCACCATGACGAGGGTGAGGCAGAGGAGTATGGTATTGGCACCTTTGTCTATTATGCCCGCCGTCCATTTAACCTTGGACTCTTCGACGAGTTCGTGGCACGCAAATGGCCCAAGAGCGTCATCCGTGCCAAGGGCATCTGCTATTTCAAGGGCGAGGAGGATGTCTGCTACGTCTTCGAGCAGGCAGGCCGACAGGTGTCATTGCGGAATGCAGGCCAGTGGTATGCCACCATGCCCAAGGATGAGTTGGAGAATATGATGGTCATGAATCCCCAGTTGCGCAAGGACTGGGATGAACAGTACGGCGACCGCATGCAGAAGCTGGTGTTCATCGGGCAGCACTTGGACAAAGGTCTGATTACCGATGCCCTGGACTTCTGTCTGACGGAGTAGGACTAAACGCTCACTTGAGCCTTGATGTGCGGATGAGGGTCGTAGCCCTCAAGCAGGAAGTCTTCGTACTGAAAGTCGAAGATGCTCTTAATATCTGGATTGATTTTCATCGTAGGCAGCTGGCGCGGCTCCCGGGTCAGTTGTAGGCGAGCTTGTTCCAGGTGGTTCAGGTAAAGGTGGGTGTCGCCTGTGGTATGCACGAACTCACCTGGACGGAACCCCGTAACCTGGGCCATCATCTGCAACAGCAAGGCATAGGAGGCAATGTTGAACGGTACGCCTAAGAAGGTGTCGGCACTGCGCTGGTACAGCTGTAGCGACAAACGCCCTTGAGCGTCGGGGCCGTCAGGGTAGTCAGCATAGAACTGGAAGATGGTATGGCAGGGCGGCAATGCCATCTTGTTGACCTCTGCGACGTTCCATGCTGAGACAATCATACGCCGTGAGTTCGGGTTGGTCTTCAGTTGGTCTACTACGTACTGTATTTGGTCGATGACACCGCCGTCGTAGTCAGGCCAAGAACGCCACTGGTGACCATAGACGGGCCCCAGCTCACCGTTTTCATCGGCCCACTCGTCCCAGATGCTGACGCCTCGTTCCTGTAGCCAGTGAACGTTCGTCTCGCCGCGAAGGAACCACAGCAGTTCGTAGATGATAGACTTCAGGTGCAACTTCTTGGTTGTCAGCAGGGGGAAGCCGTCGTTCAGGTCGTAGCGGCTCTGCGTACCGAAGATGCTGATTGTACCTGTTCCAGTTCGGTCACCCTTTTGGGTGCCTTCAGTCAGAATGCGATTCAGTATGTCTAAGTATTGCTTCATAGTCGTTGTTGTAATGCGTTGTCTTGATGCGCCAGGGTTTGGGGTATAGGTTGTTGGCGCGCGTACCTATGTTTTTTACTTGTCCCAAAGGATGTCCCATGAAGGTCACTTCTATGATGTCTCGAGGGGTTTCTGGGGGTAATACCAAGGCCTCGCCGCGCAGGTAGCTGATGGCCTGCTGATAGGTGAGTTCTACCTGTGATTCTGCAGGCTTAGAGCTGGTGTCTATTTTACCTAAGGTAAAAGGCAAGTTTACTTGAGGTAAACGTTGGGTTTGCTTAAGGCAATTTCCCGGTTTGCGTAAGACGCATAGGAAGAGTCCTTCGCTGCGCGTGATGCCAGGGATAAAGCGGTAGACCGGCTCAGTGAATCCCGGGAGTAACGACCCCGTGATGTTCCATTCTGGTCTAATACTGACGGGCACCACCTCGGCGTCATACTCAGAGAGAATCCATTGGATGTTCTCCTCGTTCTCCTTGGTGTTGAAAGTACAGGTGCTGTAAACTAGCAGTCCTCCCTCATTCAGACAGGGCCAGATGTCGCTGATGATGTCGCGCTGTAGTTTCCAGCATTTCTCTACCTGCAGTGGACTCCACTCGCGTATAGTTGTCTCGTCTTTACGGAACATCCCTTCGCCCGAGCAGGGTACGTCGCACAGGATGAGGTCAAACTTCATCTTTGACTGGCGATAGTCTCTGGGGTATGCGTTGGTGACGATATGGTTTCTGCCGCCCCATTTTGCCACATTCTCTGTCAGGATGCTTGCCCGTTGCCGAATGGGCTCGTTCGAGTAGAGTACACAGCCATCTGGCAGGGCAGAGCGCAACAGTGTCGACTTGCCGCCAGGGGCTGCACATAGGTCCAAACAGTGTAAGGAGGAAAGAGGAAAGAGGCTGGAGGAGGGCGACATGAGTTGGCGGAGAACTTCATCTAAGAACATCGATGCGGCCTCCTGCACATAGTAGCAGCCGGCATGAAACAGTGGGTCCATCGTAAAAGCGGGTCGATACCTCAGATAGTAGGCATTACGGCACCACGCTACGGCTTCACCATCGCAGACCTCTAATCTTTTACCGTCTGCCTCCACCTTCTTCGGGTTCAAGCGAATGCTCACAGGCGGTTCCTCCTCGAACGACTGCATAAAGCGTTCGAAGCGTTCTTCACCCATCAGTTGGCGGGTATACTCGGTAAAGGGAAGCGGTAGTTCTGCCATTTCGCCTACAAAGGTACAAAGAAAATGAGAATTAGAATAGCAAAGCCATACTTTTCTTTTGATAAAGAAATAAGAATTAAGAAATATTTCGTACTTTTGCAACCAAATGGCATGTTGTTACGTCTAATGGGTAAAGAAACAACAAAATCAAACACGACGGATATGAAGAAAGTACTATTGACAATGACTTTGCTGCTGACGCTCGGTCTGGGTGTGCAGGCAGCATCACAGAAGCACCGCCACACCCCGCAGACTCAGGAGTTGGTGGACACGACGAGCAACGATGCCATTGAGGCATTCTCTGACACGACGCAGACGGCTCAACCTGCATCGTACGGCGATACCTGGGATGACAACGATGTTGACGATAAACTGGAAAGGAATATCAACGGTATCATTGACAACTGGGACGCCAAGGATACGGCTGGTGTCCTGCTGGTGCTGGGCGTGTTGCTCATCATCTTCGTGTTGGCACCAGTGCTGATACTTGCGGCACTATTCTACTTTATTAATAAGAACCGCAAGCAGAAGATGAAGCTGGCTCAGATGGCAGTACAGAACGGACAGCCCATCCCTGAGCAGTTGCTGGAGAACCAGTCGGGCGATGCTGACGATGAATACCAGAAGGGCATGCGCCAGTGCTTCGTTGGCGTAGGACTGATGGTGTTTCTGGGCTATGCTGCCGGTGAAATAGGCTTCGGCTTAGGTGCTCTGGTGTTCTGCATCGGTCTGGGTAAGGTGTTCGCCGCCAAGACTGCCCAGAATAAAGCAGAGAAGAATAACAGAGATCTCGACCATCTAAACTCAACTTTCTAAACTCAAATAATTTGTAATATGACTAAGAAGCTTCATCGCAGTAACGACCGCGTGTTTGGCGGTGTCTGCGCAGGATTTGCAGAGTACATGGACTTTGACCCCGTAGCCGTCAGGCTGGGATATGCCGCACTGACGCTGTTTACGGCCTTTGCCGGCATCCCCTTCTACATCGTTGCATGGATTATAATTCCGCCTAAGAACGATCTTCAAAGGTAAAAGGGTAAAAAGGTGAAAAAGCAAAAGTGACGTCACTTACCGATATCTCTCTCGTGTCACAGGTGGCTGTGTCAGGCGACAGACGGGCTTTCGACGAGCTCGTACGCCGATACCAGTCACCTGTGCGAAGGTTCTTCCTGAACCAGACGCTGGGAGACTGCCAGCTGAGTGACGACCTTGCTCAGGACACGTTCATAAAAGCCTATTCCAACATTACCTCTTTCCGTGGCCTCGCCTCGTTTAAGACCTGGCTCATGCGCATAGCTTATAATGTGTTCTACGACTATAAGAGGAAGGTCCTCCCTCAATCCCTCCCTGAAGGTCGGGAAATGGAGAGCGTTGGTGCCAGCTATTCTCATTCCAATAGTGATGGGATGGGTCTTAAGATGGACATCTATGTAGCCCTTTCATTGCTGAAGGCTGACGAGCGTACCTGTATCACGCTGCAGCTCATCGACGGCTATGACATCAATAAGATAGCCGAGATAACAGGCATGAAAGACGGCACAGTGAAATCACACCTCTCGCGAGGCAAGGAGAAATTAGCAAACTATTTAAGAAAGAATGGATATGACAGAAGATAACGACCTCTTACTACAGCAGTTCTTTAGTGAGGCTGCCCAGCAGGAAATAGCCGACAACGGCTTCACCGAGCAGGTGATGCAGCGGCTCGACTCAGAAGAGCATCAGCACTCTATGGCTGAGACAAAGTTGTCTCCATCAGTAACAACGGTGAACGTTCAGCGTGTTACGCGTCTGTGGACCTGCTTCTGCATTGGCGTCTTCCTGGCACTGTTCATCGTGTTCCGAGGCTGGGAGCTACTCGCCATACAACTCGAGGTGCTCGTACGCACGCTGGCCGTCGAGTCTTTCTCTATCAATCCCCTGATGCTGGCTACCATACTCTTCGGCCTACTGTTCGTGGCGGTAGGGGAACTCATCTATCAAGAGGGGCGGCCGTCTGTTGGTTCAAGATGATGTTCACCACAGCTACTTAATCAGCAAAGAAAGGTCGCTGCTATTTTCCCGTGCGAATGTACTCCAGAGCACGGTCCAGTTGTGTGTCCCGTCCCGTGGCCTTAAATGCTTCTAAGTCGAGTCCCACTTCTATGTCAGGTTCTACTCCAATACCGTCGAGTGCCTGCTTGTCCATGTTGAAGATGGCGACAGAGGGCACATAACAGTAAACGGGCGTCTTGCCGTCTACGCCGATATGGCCTGAGTAGTTGTCGGCAAAGCTTTCATTACCCGTCAGTCCGCACAGGCCTCCATAGGTGCGCCTGCCTATTTGTCGGGCATTGGCCATCTGCTTGGATGTGAGCGACGTCATCTCCGACATGCTGACGGAACGTGCATTGGTCAGAATTACCACCGGTACGTCGTCTACTATCTCATGCTCTGCGTCCATCGTAAAGCTCACCATCGGCATCATGGGTGAGTAGTCATAACGGCCTACGCCGCGCTTGAATCGCGACCAGCCATACTGTATGCCGCCCTTGGGCAACAGGCACCCTAAGAGGAAGTTGGAGTCGAGCATTATACCGCCGCCATTGCTGCGAACGTCAATGATAACTCCTTTCAGGGTGCCCTCCTTATGCCGTTTCTGGATGGTGTCGAACCATGCCTGCCATACTTCTTTCACACGATCAATGATGCCTTGGGTGAGCTCGTCGGCGTTGGGGAAGTATTCTTCGCTGTACTTCTTATGCAGATAGGGAGTAAGATTGAAATTGCTCAGGTAGAAGTAGGCAATGCCGTCGTTGAACAGTGCGTACTTGACGTTGATGCCGACTTCAGCGAATGCCTGGTTGACAATCACCATTTCCGGAATGTTCAGGTAGGCATACCTGAGGGCAATCCCGTTGTACACCTCGGCCATCTTCTTGACGCTATAATCGGCATCTGTCAGTTCTTTCATCTCTTTCACAAAGTCCTGCAGTCCTTCCAACTCCTTGCTCTCGACCTCAGTGAGCGACGTCTTGGCTTTCAACTCCTCTATCCTGTTGAGTGCCCATCGGTAACCGATGCCATCGGTGTTACAGGCATGTTGTATCTGGTTTTTTAATATGCTGTTCTCCTCTTTGTGCTCAGCAAGCTGTTCTCCCTGCTCATAGGCACGAAGGGTGGGGACAAAGCCGTCAGCCTCGTTAAAACTGTCACGGGCTTTGTAACGTATATTCCCGGGCGACACAGCCACAAACTCTTTGGTCGTGTGGTTTTCGAATTCTACATACAGATGTCCGTCGTGCAGCGGCGCCACCATCTCCGTCATCAGCGCTTTGAGTGTGGCGTCTGAAACCTTGATGCTGTCTTCGTCGAGAGCTTCGAACCTGGGCAGGAACGTCTTTTTGTGCTCGTCCCAGTCCAGTCCGCATGCCTTCTCGTAGTCCCACAACAGGTAGTTGGTGTTCATAGCCTTCCAGAACACGAGGTATTTTCCGGCAAAGCTCTCCTTTGCCTCTTTGAAAGACAGGTCGTCTTCAAAGGCATAGGCCAGCAGCACGTCGCTCTCCTTGTGGCACGCGCTGACACTTCCCATTAGGAGCACTGCTCCCAGCAAAAGATGTATTTGATTCTTCATTCTAAGCTCTTTATTATTCTTTACCAAATTCCACATTCAACATTCAAAACAAGTACCACACTCCGGCTTGCAGGGCCAGCGTGGCATGATAGCGCGAGTCACTAAAACCCGTATAGTCTTTCTGCGTACTCACGCAACTGTAGTAGTAACGCAGCTCCACCTGTGCCGCCCAGCGCTTGGCAAAGCGGTATTCCATACCGGCGCCACCCACGAAACCGAAGTCCAGCCGTTGGTCGCGCTCGCTGTTGAACGCTACCGTCTCGCTGATGTTATACACCTTTCCGGTGAAGTTGTTGTAGTCAAAACCCTCACGGCTGCTATTCAGCCAGTAGCCGCCATAGACGCCAGCATTGAACACACCGCGAAGTTTCTTACCGCCTACGCTGAACGACGCCATGATGGGTAACTGCAGATAGTTGTTTACGTATCTGTAGTTCCAAGCCCTGTCTATCTCGCGTGTGTGGCGGTAGTTCTTCTGTGTCCAGTCTAGCTCGGCCCGTATGCCCAGCCAGTCGCTGAAGTCGTACTGTCCCATGACACCCAAGGTCACTCCCCAGCGGTCCTTGTACTGATAGTCCGTCTGGTAGTGACGGTCTATAATATAGTGGTTACAGCTTGCCCCTGCGTTGACACCTACGCGCCATTGTGCGAAAGCCATTCCGGGTAGCATCGCTGCCACAATAGTGAACAGTCTGATGTTCAAGAATCGAAATTTAGGGTGTATCATTTATTAGTAATCTTGTTAATTCTTCAGTTTCAGTCCGTAGGTTGTACGCAGTACACGGAACTCCGTACGACGGTTCAGCTGGTTGCACTCCTCCTGCTGTGCCTCGTCAGGCAGCGCTTTGATGAACTCCTCTGTCAGCACGTCGTTCTCCTTCAGGTATTGGTATTTCTCCGTCAGCTTGCGACGTATGCTTTTGGGCCGCTCCTTGCCGTAGCCCACAGGGGTCAGGCGGTCTGCTGCTATGCCATGCTCTATCAGGTACTTCACCACAGACTCGGCACGCCGTTGGGTCAGACGCTTGTTATAGTCCGCCGAACCGCGGTAGTCAGCATGTGCCGACAGCTCGATGGTAACGTTCGGGTTCTCCTCCAGCAGCTTCACCAGCTCGTCCAAGGCTTCGGCCGACTCCGGGCGTAGCGTGGCCTTGTCGAAGTCGTAGAAGATGTTGTCTATCAGCACCGGCGCCATGATGTTCGCCAGGGGAAACTGCAGCGTATACTCCTGCGACTCCTTGACAGGCTCCACGCGAAGGTGCTCCTGATGGTTCAGGAAACCCTTGCATGTGCCGAGGAAGACATAGTCTACACCAGCCCTAATCTCCTGCGTGAATGAGCCGTCGCCCTTCACGCTCAGCTTCAGGTTCGTGCCGTCATTGCCTACCATATACACTTGGGCACTTGTCAGCTCATAGCCATCTTGTTCATAAACCCAGCCCTTCACCGTCTGTATGATCTCCGGGTTGTAGAATGAGTATATATGATCCCACCCTTTGCCGTCGCCGCGGTTGCTTGAGAAGAATCCTTGGTTCTTCAGTCCCTCGAAGGTCATGCCGAAGTCATCGCCCTGCGAGTTCAGCGGATATCCAGGGTGTACTAATGAGTAATGAGTAATGGGTAATGAGTAATGTTGATGAGCTGTACCCGTACTGTCAGTGTTTTCTGTCCCCGGGTGGTTGTCGTCATTACTGATTACTAATTGCTCATTACTGATTGGTTTGGCAATATATATATCCAGTCCTCCAAGACCCTCGTGGCCGTTGCTTGAGAAGTAGAGGTCACCGTTAGGTCGGAATGTGGGGAACATCTCGTCGCCAGGCGTGTTGATGGGAGCTCCGAGGTTCTCAACACCGCCCGTGCCGTTGCTGGTCAGACGCGCGCGCCAGATGTCATAGCCGCCCTGTCCACCGGGCATGTCGCTGACAAAGTACAGCCATTCGCCGTCAGGCGATACGGCAGGGTGGGCGTATGTCGACAGTGTATCGCGTGTCAGTTTTAGCTCCGTCGCCTTGCTCCACGATGCATCTGAGCGATTCGATGTGGCAATGACGGCAAAGCGCGGGTATTCTGGGTCAGTCTTACACTGTGTCAGGTACATGGTCCTGCCGTCGGGTGTAAATGAGCAGGCACCCTCGTCGGCGTCGCTGTTTAGTTCTGAGTCTATCACCTCGGGCTTCTGCCACTTGCCTTTGTCGTCTTTCGTCGAAACGAAGATGTCGCCGTTCTTCGTGCCGGTAATGCCGCTATACTCGTCGCCCTTGGCCTGGTTGCGCGTTGAGGTGAAAAACAGCTGGTTGTTCTCCTCGCCCGACAGCATCGGCGAGTAGTCGGCACGACGCGAATTGAAGAAGTTCTCACGTTTTATGGTATAGGCCGAGCCCTCCTGCTTCCAGCGTGGAGCCTGCTGGGCCGACCGCAGTCCGGTAAGTGCCAGCTGGTGGCCGGGCACGCTGTCCAGGAATGTTTGGAACTCACGGGCGGCATCCTTGTAGTTGCCGTTCTTCATCAGCTGCTGCGCCAAGTACAGGTGTGTCAGCGAGTCCGTCTGCTTGTACCTGACGGCATTGTTATATGCGGCTATGGCCTTCTGTGTGTAGTTGATGCGACGATAGCACTCTGCCATCTTCAGTGCCCGTTGGCCGCGCAGCGTGCGCTCTTTGCTGGGCGTCTGTGCGTAGGCTTTCTTATACTGGTTTGCGGCATCGAAGTATTCGCCCAGAGCGTAGAACTTGTCGCCTTTCTTCATGGCCTGCTCAGCACCGCACGCCGTCAGGAGCACGGCCGTCATGGCCGTCAGCCACAGTGCCTTCAAAGTCGTATAGCTTGTTCCTGTCTTTCGCATAACAATTATAATAACGAATGTTAGGCCGTTTTATTGCTTACAAATCTAGACAACTGCAAATCATTATTATTTCAACGTATTTTGATAATATCTTTCCAACGTGTTGTGTAGCATGGACTCTTGTGGTCATGCTTGATGGCATTGGCGAAGACATCTGCACGTCCCTTGCCGTCTTTCTTGGTGTACTGCTGCGAACCTAGCACGATGGTTTCTGAGCCATGCATGCGGTTGATGCGGTCAACGACCTCGTCGAGCCTACGCATCTTCTGGAACTGTTCGGCATTGATGTCGAAGAGATCCTGCTGGATGGGGGAGTCGGGGCCGATACCCATGACAATGACTCCTGCCTTCTTGTATTGATAGCCTGGATGGTATATTCTCTGAAGAACGTCGTTGGCTGCCTTAGTGATGGTAATGGTTGAATTAGATGGTGTTAATAGTCTGATTTCCTGAAAGTTCCAATATTGTGCTAAATCTTCACGGAATATGTTTGTATTCAGGAATACGCCTACGATAGTAGCCACCGTATTCTGCTGACGAAGCTTCTCTGCACAGCGGGCGGCGTAGTTTGAGACGTGCGTCCGCAGGCCGTTGATACCTGAAATCATACCATTGAAAGAGCGGCTGGTGCAGATTGATTTCTTCTTGGTTAGTTCCTCGTTCGGCACGACATCCTCACCATTCAGCTCCTGCCAAGTCCTGACGATGTTGATGTTGTTGAACGTCAGGCGCACCCAGTCCTGGTGATGTCTGGCAAAGTCGAGAGCAGTATTGCAGCCGAGCGACTGAAGCTTGGCAGCATAGCGACGACCGATGCCCCAAACATCCTCGATGGGACACCATTCAAGCGCCTTCTCACGCTTGTAGTCTGTGTCGATCATGCAGCAATGCTTGTATACTTCGAATTTTTTTGCCAGCTTCGAGGCAATCTTGGCGAGGGTTTTGTTTGGAGCCAAGCCGATGCTGATGGGCATTCCAATCTCGCGCTTTATTCGCTTGTAGAGGTTCTCTCCCCACTGCTGGAGGTGGTCAATCTCAATGCCGTCGAGGTACATGAAGCACTCGTCGATGGAGTATCTGAAATAGGCTGGCGTCTCTTTGCTGATGATGCTGACCACTCGTCCTGTCAGTTCACCATAGAGTTCGTAATTCGAAGAAAAGACAGCTATCTTCTGATTCGGAATTAGCTGGGCTAACTGGAAATAGGGTGTACCTTCCTTGATACCCATTGCCTTGGCCTCATTGGAACGGGCTACTACGCAGCCGTCATTGTTCGAGAGCACCACCACGGGAACACCAGTTAAATCTGGGCGAAAAACCCTCTCGCAACTCACGTAGCAATTGTCCAAATCGGCTATACCGTACATGCTCTAAACTGTTTCAAATGTGCGAATCAGATGAATGACCGTTCCCCATACCTTGAAATTATCAGGATCGTCAATCTTGAAGATAGGATAATCATCGTTGGCAGGACGAAGCTCAATATAGCCCTCGTCACGATGGGTCAGGTCGAGGTACTTCATGGTGAAGTCTCCGTTCCACCATGCTAGCACGATGGATCCGTGATGGGGTTCTACGGCTCTGTCGATAATCACTCTGTCACCGTCGAAGATGCCCGCATCCTTCATCGAGTTGCCGCTCACATCGCCATAGAATGAGGCCTCTGGATGCTTGATGTAATCGCGGTTAAAGTCAAGTGTCTCGTGCCTGTAATCGTCAGCCGGTGAAGGAAATCCTGCCACGACACTGGCGTGTTCTAGTTCCAGTTTGGTGTCGAAAACACCTCGTATGATCTTAATGTTACCCATAGTACGTTCTAATGATTCGAAAAGCTTTCTGCAAAGATACTGATTTTATTTGGCTTCTGCAAATATTTCCATCATTTTTTCCTTCTTCTTTCCTCCTGCCTT
>JAEEGL014668002.1_pt1 | contig 15096 bp, 13 predicted proteins | sample 9134231 | NCBI WGS metagenome assembly JAEEGL01 (sample SAMN16246548, study PRJNA631951) | gut metagenome | biome: gut microbiome; feature: rumen; material: fiber-attached | host: Bos | place: Iran: Karaj | collected 2018-10 | reverse complement strand
CTTTGTGGCGGACTTCATCGGCGAGAGCAATATCCTCGACGGATTCATGCGGGAGGACCGCGTGGTGGAATTCTTCGGGCGGCGCTTCCCGTGCCTCGACGCCGGCTTTGAAAAGGACGAGCCGGTGGACGTGGTCATCCGCCCGGAGGACGTGGATATCGTGGGTGTTTCAGAGGGGGCGCTCGTGGGCACCGTCACCAGCATCACCTTCAAAGGGATGCAGTACGACGTGATCGTGGACTTCAAGGGCTTCAAGTGGCTCATCCAGACCACGGACAGTCCCGCCGTGGGTCAGAAGATCGGCATCAAGATCGATCCCGACGGCATCCATGTCATGCGCAAGAGCAAGTACTCAGGCCTTTACGGAGACTACAGCTCATACAGCGAGGAGTACGAGGAGCTCTCCGACGCGGAGTACGACCCGGAGTCGGAAGACGAGGAGGACTCCGCCCCGGAGGAGGAGCGCCATGAAGACTAGACGTCTGGCGGCCCCCTACCTCGTCTGGATGATCCTCTTCACCGTGATCCCGCTGGGGATCGTCCTGGTATACGCCTTCACGGATTCCATCACAGGGAACTTCACCTTCGGGAACATCACCCGTATGGGAACCTATCTCCCCATCTTCCTCAAATCCGTATGGCTGGCCATCGTCTCCTCTGTCATCTGCGTGCTCCTCGGCTATCCGGTCGCGTATGTGATCGCATCCGCGGGGCCTAAGAACCAGCGCTTCCTCTACATGCTGGTGATGCTCCCCATGTGCATGAGCTTCCTGCTACGGACGCTGGCCTGGGTCGGCCTTCTCGCCGACACCGGCATCATCAATCAGGTCGTCACCGCGCTGGGGCTCCGCCCCCTGCCTCTCATCCGCAACGACGGAGCGGTGATCCTGGGCATGGTCTACAACTACCTGCCCTACATGATCATGCCGCTCTACACGGTGCTGGTGAAAATGGATCGCCGTCTCGTGGAGGCGGCCGAAGACCTGGGCTGCCCGCCTGCGGTGGTCTTCACCCGGGTGACCCTCCCACTGAGCGTTCCGGGCATCATCTCCGGCACGACCATGGTGTTCGTTCCGGCAGTCTCCACTTTCTACATTTCCCAGAAACTGGGTTCCGCCGGCAGCACCCTCATCGGCGACGTGATCGAGAGCCAGTTCAAGGCGGCCTACAACCCGAATCTCGGTGCGGCCCTCTCCCTGGTGCTCATGGTCCTCGTCTTTGCCTGCATCGCGGTCATGAACCGCTTCTCTGACGGAGAGGAGGTCGTGACGCTGTGAAGACCTTCAACCGGATCTTTACCGTTCTGGTGTTCCTGTTCCTGTACGTCCCCATGTTCGTACTGCTGGTGGCGTCCTTCAACTCCGGCACCGACCTCGCCGCCTGGAAGGGCTTTACCCTCGACCAGTACGGCGAACTGTTCCGGGACGGCGTGCTGTTGCCTCTCCTGGGCAATTCCCTCATCGTGGCCGTGATCTCTTCCCTGGCGGCGACCTTCCTCGGCACCATGGCCGCCCTGGGCATCTCCGCCATGGGCAAAAAGATGCGGAACCTGACCATGGCCGTGACGAACGTTCCTCTCACGAATCCGGAGATCGTGACGGGCGTCTCTCTCGCCCTGCTCTTCGCTTTCGCGGGACAGATGATGAAGCTCAAGAGCATCCTGGGCTTCACCACGCTGCTCATCGCGCATATCACATTCAATCTGCCCTACGTGATCCTCTCCGTAATGCCGAAGATCGCGCAGATGGACCGCGACCTCCGGGATGCGGCCATGGATCTGGGGTGCACGCCCCGGCAGGCCTTTTTCAAGGTGCTGATCCATGAACTCATGCCGGGCATCATCTCCGGAGCGCTCATGGCCTTCACCATGAGCCTGGACGACTTCGTCATCTCCTATTTCGTTTACGGGCCCACCTTCATCACCCTGCCCGTGGAGATCTACAATTATACGAAAAAGCCTCTGCATCCCAAGATCTATGCGCTCTTCACCCTGCTCTTCCTCGTGATCCTTCTGGTCATGATCCTCATGAACCTTGTCCAGGCCAGGGATGCCAGGCAGCAGCAGAACGCCCGGGGCGTCTTCCGTCAGAAGAAGGGAGGCGCGGCATGATGAAGCGGCTCCTTGCGGCGCTGTGTCTCGCCGTCCTGCTCATTTCCGTCTGCCCCGTGCCCGTGCGCGCAGCCCAGGACACCATCAACGTCTACAACTGGGGTCAGTATATCTCAGACGGCACGGACGACTACATCGACGTGAACCGGGCCTTCACCGAGGCCACCGGGATCCAGGTCAACTATATGACCTTCGACTCCAACGAGTCGCTCTACACGAAGCTCAAGACCGGCGGCTCCTCCTACGACGTCATCATCCCTTCGGATTATATGGTCGCCCGCCTCATCTCGGAGGGGATGCTGCTGGAACTGAATTTCGACCACATCCCCAACTACCAGTATATTGACGAGGCCTACCGCAACACGGATTACGACCCGGAGAACCGCTACTCCATCCCCTACACGTGGGGCACCATGGGCGTCATCTACAACACCGCCTACGTGGATGAGGAGGATATCGGCAGCTGGGATCTTCTGTGGAATGAGAAATATGCCGGGAAGATCCTGATGTTCGATAACCCCCGGGATGCTTTCGCCGTCGCGGAGGCCAAACTCGGCTACAGCATGAACACCTCCGACCCGGACGAACTTCGCGCATGCGCCTATGAGCTCATCGCCCAGAAGCCCCTGGTGCAGGCATGGGTCATGGACCAGATCTACGACGCCATGGAGCGCGGCGAAGCCTGGATCGCGCCCTACTACGCAGGCGACTATCTTATGATGGTCGAGGAGAACGAGGATCTGGCCTTCTATTTCCCGGAAGAGGGCTTCAACTTCTTCATCGACTGCATGTGCATCCCCACCTGCGCCACCAACGTCGAGGGCGCGGAGGCTTACATCAACTTCCTCTGCTCTCCCGAGATCTGCGGGCAGAATCTGGAATACCTGGGATATTCCGTCCCCGAGGAGGCCGCAAAAGCCTACATGGATGAGGAGGCGGCCTCGAACGAGATCGCGTATCCCTCAGCGGAGACCCTCGCGAGAGGCGAGAGTTACCTGTTCCTGGATCCCGCCACCACGCAGCTCATGGACGGGCTTTGGCTGGAAGTCAAAACGGACGGAGGCGTGGATTACGGCCCGATCATCGGTATCTGCGTGACCGTTGCCCTTGTGGCGGGCTTCCTTCTGTACCGGAGCATCCGGGACAGAAGGCGCAGGGCATCGCGCTGTGCCGCCTGGCGGGAGCGCCCTGCAGCCTGACATCCTCCTGAACTTGCCGCCCGGGTCTGCGATCCGGGCGGCGTTTTTGCCTTTCCGCCCTCTTGACAAGGCGGTTCGAGGCTCGTATGCTGAACATAAGAACCGCCTTTTGGCGGAAGGAGGGGATCCTGTGATCGTCGGATTCATCGGCACGGGGAATATGGGTTCCGCCGTTGCCCGCGCCGTGGCGAAGAGCGGAGAGGATGTGCGCCTCGTGCTGGCCAACCGGACGCCTGACAAAGCTGAGGCCCTTGCATCGGAACTTGGCTGTGAAGCCGCCGGAAACGAGACTGCTGCTGTCTCTGCCGACGTGCTGTTCCTGTGCGTAAAGCCCCAACAGCTCCCGGACACGGTCTCCGCGGTCCGGGCCGGATTCGCCTCCGGCACAAAGCGCCGCCTCCTTGTCTCCATGGCGGCGGGAAAGAGTCTCAAGGCTCTGGAGGACCTTTTCGGCAAGATCCCCATCGTCCGGATCATGCCGAACCTTCCGGTCACGATCGGCCGCGGTACCACTCACATGGCGGCAAACGACCTCGTGACACCGGAGGAGAAGGGCCTCCTTCAAAGCCTTCTCGCCGCCTCGGGTTCTGTGACCGAGGTATCCGAACGTGTCTTGGACGCTGCATCCGGCGTGAGCGGCTGCGGTCCCGCCTACGCCGCCATGTTCGCCGAAGCGCTGGCCGACGGCGCAGTTTCCTGCGGGGTCCCCCGTTCAGATGCGCTGCGGTTCGCACTGGAAATGCTCCGGGGCACCGCCGAACTGCTTCTCGAAACCGGGGAGCATCCCGCCGTGCTGAAGGACCGGGTCTGTTCTCCCGGCGGCAGTACGATCCAGGGAGTTCGCGTCCTCGAGAAGAGCGGTTTCCGAGCCGCCGTCATGAACGCGGTGATCGCCGCGAACGAGAAGAAGTTCTGACCGGAGGGAAGAGAAGACAGGGCATGGATACGAAGACGCTTTCCGCACAGGTCGAAGCCTACTGCAGGGAGCAGCAGATCATGGGCGTGCTGCGCGTGGCGGACCGGGACGAAGTCCTTCTGCGCCTCGCTGTCGGGTATGCCGATCTTTCTGCAAAAACACCGCTCCGGAACGATGCTGTCTTCACACTTTACTCTCTCTCGAAACCCTTCTGCGCCATCGGTCTCCTGCTTCTTAAGGACGAGGGCAGAGTGGATCTCGACGCCCATCCCTCCGACTACGTACCGGAAGCGGCGGATTTCGACCCGCGGGTCAAGGTGCGGCATCTGCTCCGCCACACCAGCGGCCTTCCTGACTTCGAACAGACCTCCGGCTTCACGGACCGGTTCCCGCCGGGGCCGGCTGAGGAGACTCGGAAACAGCTGCGCGCGCTCTCTTCGTATCCCTCCTTCTTCGCTCCGGGGACCGGCGACAAATATGCCAACGTGAATTTCATCCTGAGCGCTCTCATCATCGAGAACGTATCCGGTCTCCCCTACCGGGAGTACATGCGTGAGCGTGTCTTCGCGCCTCTGGGCATGACCACTGCCGATGTGGACAGTTTTGAGGAGCCGCTCCCTCAGCAGGTGAAGGGCTATGATCTGCGGGACGGAACGCTCATCGAGGTCCCAAAGAGCCGTGACTGGATGCTGGGCGCGGGAGACTTGGTCGCCTCCGCAGATGATGTCTACGCGCTTCACCGGGCGATCCGGGACCGGTCTCTGCTCCGTCCCGGGACCTGGGACGAAGTCCTGACTCCGGATCCCATAAACGGGATGGGCATGGGCTGCCGGGTCTTTTCCTGGCACGGCCATCCATGTGTCATGCACAACGGCGGCCACACGGGCTTCCGCACCCTCCATATGCAGCTTCTGGACGGGGACCTGGATGTGGTCTTTCTTTCGAACTGCGGCTTCGGAGACGCCCGTTCCGCGGTCGCGGAGCTGGTTTGGGAAGCTTTTTCGGCTCCTTCAGCCTCCGCTCCGCTCCCTGAGATGGACAAAGGGTATATCTGATCTTTTGATACGGCAGCGCGGACGCTCTGACATTGAGCGTCCGCGCTTTTCTTATCTTCGATCGGTTCAGATCCTGTCCTTCAGATACTCGCACACCTCGCCTACCGTGGCGAAGGGAACGAACTCCGTGAACTTGAACCCGGTCGCGTCCTCGATCTCCATGGACATCATCATCATGGCTAGGGAATCGAAACCCAGGTCTTCCACGAGCCTCGTATCTTCTGTCACTGCGGACATGTCCTGGTCGGGAAGCACTTTCCCGAGGATCTCCTTGAGTTTCTCCAGCATGATCATTCTCCTATCTTTTTGATATAGGCGCGCCTGCGTTTGTTCTGCCGGGCGGAGACGTATTTCCACTGGGCCAGAACCGCCTTGTTGGTCTCAAGGCAGAGATTCGTCTCGAACCGCTCCACCTTCCCGCTCCAGAGCATATCCTGCAGGAACGACACGATCACGGCGTTCACGCCTGAATTCTGGTATTCCGGCCGCACGGCGACGAGGCCCAGATCCACCGTCTTCGGGTGCCGCACGGTCCTGAGGATCCTCGCAAGCGTGGGAAGCGTCAGGCGCCCGCCGCTCTTCTTCACGGCCTCTCCGATGCCGGGGAAGCACAGACCGAAAGCCGCGACGCGCTCGTTCTCGTCGCAGATGAAGACCAGGTGCTCGGGGCTGAGGATCATCATGAACTGGGAGACCAGCTCGTCCTGGGCCTCTCTGGAGATCGGAACGGTGCCGTATAGTTTGCTGTAGCACTCGTCCAGGCAGTCGAAAAAGCCGTCCCTGTACTTCTCGATGTAGGCGCGCTTGGACATGTTGGTGTCCGCGATGTGGAGCTTCTGCATCTCCAGGGCGCGCTTGGCGACCCGGGAGAGCATCTCATTGTGCTTCTCAGGTTTCGTGAGCTGGAATTCCAGCCAGTCCACGTCCTTGCGGAAACCCAGGCCCTCCAGGAGTCTGCCGTAGTACGGGTAGTTGTACTGTTCCTCGAAGGTGGACTCCTCTTCGAACCCGTCGATGAGCAGCCCCTCCCGGTCCAGATCACTGAAGCCCAGCGGCCCGCAGATCTCCTCCATGCCGTGATCGGCGCCCCACTTTTCCGCCGCGGCGAAAAGAGCCGCGGGGATCTCCGGATCGTCCAGACTGTCGAACCGGGTAAAACGCATCTGTCTGCAGTGGTGGTTCTCGTTGAACTGCTTCTGGATGAGCGCGTGGATGCGGCCCACGGTCTTTCCGTCCCGCTCCGCCAGGAAGAAGACCGACTCCGCGATGTCGCTGCTGCCGCCGGAGCGCAGGAGCTTTTTCTCGTCGCCGTAAAGGGGCGGCACGAACCACCGGCAGTCCTTATAGAGCCGCAGCGGGAATTCTATAAACTCGCGGATGTCCCGGGCGGAACGGACCTCTCTGACCTCTACCATCCCGTCAATCCTCAAGGGGCTCGTCGTCCCGGCGCAGGGCGGCGTATCCGTAGCCGGCGAGCCACGGACCGTTGTGGCAGCCGCTCACGGGGGACATGATGACGTCCTCGTGATTGGTCTGCACGCCGAACCTGGTCTCGATCTCTCTGAGCTCGTCGATGACCGACGGTCCCGCATACACATGCCAGAGCAGATAGTCCTTGAGATCCCGGTCTCCGATGACCTCTTTGATCAGCTCGCAGCTGCGGGCCAGAGCTTTTTTCTGGGTCCGCACGCTCTCAAGAGCTACGATGACCCCGTCCTTGTCGAAGCCCAGAACAGGACAGATGCGGAGCATCTGGCCTATGAACGCCTTGCCGCCCTTGAGTCTGCCGTTGTAGATGAGGTAGTCCAGCCGGCCGTCCACGCCCAGGAAGACCTGGCGCTTCATCATCCAGGCCGTCTCCTTGAGGATCTGTTCGCTGGACATGCCCTGTGCCGCGAACTGCGCAGCACGGATGGCGAGGAACCCTTCCCCGAAGCAGGTGAGCTTCGTGTCCACCACGTGGATCCTGATACGGTCCTGATAGTCCTGGGCGATGAGGCAGATCTTGTTGTACGTACCGCCGAGCCCGGTGGAGATACTGTAGACGATCGCCTCGTCATACCCGTCCCGGATGGCGTTCTCAAAGCAGTTCTGGATATCCTCGGTGTCCGGAAGCCCGGTCTTCGGAAGGTGGTTCTTGGGATCCTCGATCGTCTCCAGCTGCCGGTAGAACTCCACCGGATCCAGTTCGGGGCCCTCCTTATAGTCGACTCCGTTGAAGAACAGGTGGATGCGGATGATGTCGATGCCGAGGTTGTGATACCGCTCCGGCGCGTACTCGATGCAGCCGGTGGAGGTGCACATGATCTTGATCTTTGCCATTTCCGGTCTCCCTTCTATTTTTGAACGCTTCCGTTTCAGAGCGTCGTTCTGCTCTCATCGTACATGGCCCTGTTGGACGCCATGTTCAGCAGCATCTCCGCCACGCTCACCACGACCCGCTCGTCCGCGCTGCCCCGGGCTTTGATCACGGGCTTTTCGATGCCCAGGATGATGCCGCCGCCCAGGGAGCCGATGTCGTACAGTCCCATGAGGTGGCCGCCCAGCGCGCGGATCTCCGCGGAACCCGTCTTTTGAGCATACTTCATGACGTCGGTGATGATCCGCCTGGCGGTCCCTTCCGTGACCTTGAGGACCTGATTGCCTGCGAAGCCGTCGCACACCAGCACGTCGCAGTCTCCGGACAGGGCGTTGGAGCCCTCGATGTTTCCGACGAAATTCAGCGTCTCGTCCGCGGCCAGGAGCCCGTGGGTCTCCTTGACGAGGGCGTTGCCCTTGGTGGGTTCGGCGCCGTTGGACAGAAGCCCGATCCGCGGAGAGTCGATGCCGTACATCTCGTGCATGAGCTTCGCGCCCAGACGGGCGAAGTGAACAAGCATGGCGGAGTTGCAGTCTACTGTGGCGCCGGTGTCCACAAGGCAGGTAAAGCCGCCCTTCTCCGCCGGCAGCACGGCCGCCATGGCCGGCCTGACCCGCACGGGACCGGAAAGGGTGCGCATCGCCGCCGTGAGCAGGATCCCGGTGTTCCCGCAGGAGAGCATCCCCACGAGGTCGTCCCGCGCCGCCAGGGCCTCCAGAGCCCGGAACATGGAGGCGTCCTGCTTATGGAAGATGGCGTCCGCCGGATGATCGTAGTTCGTGACCTCACCGGGGGCGTCAAGGATCTCGACGCGCTCCATGGGAAGACTTCCCTCCGCGCAGAAACCGGCGATCTTCTCCCGGTCCCCCGCCAGCACCACGCCGAGCTGCGGGAACTTCTCCAGAGCCATGGCCGCGCCTTTGAGCATGGCCTCCGCGCCCTTGTCCCCGCCCTTCGTGTCGATGACGATCCAAACGAGTTCTTTCATTGGCCCTCCTTATTCCAGGGCGGCGTAGTAATCGTAGGTCTCCTGACCGCCGTCCAGCATCACGATCTCCAGGTCTTCGTACTGATCCTCCAGCGCCGACTGAAGCGCCGCTTTCCTCTCCGGTGCGACGTCTTTCCCCGCGAAGACGGTCAGGATCTCGCAGAGATCCGCATCCGCCGTCTCCAGCGCGTCCAGGACCGCGTCCTCCGGCGTCCCGGAAACGGCAACGATCTTTCCGCTGCTGATGGCGATGTAGTCGCCTTCCCGGATCTCCAGTCCCCCGATCTCCGCGTCGCGGATCGCCCTGGTGATCTCGAAGTCCGCCGCGTCCCCGGCGGCACGCTCGACATCCGAGATGAGTTCGTCCACGTCGCTGATCCCGGGAGTCACCACGGAAAGGCCGCAGTAGCCCTGCATGACGCTCCTGCTCTCGATCACGCGGACCTTCGCGTCCGTATAGAGACCTGCCGCGGAATTCGCGGCGAGCATGATGTTCTTGTGATTCGGGAAGACCAGGATGGTCTCTGCCTCACAACGGCGGAAGGCCTCCAGGAAATCCTCGATGGAAGGGTTCTCGGAGGGACTGGAGCGAATGATGACGTCCGCCCCGAGGGCTTTGAACTCCCCGGCGATGCCGTCGCCCATGGCCACGGCCACCACCGCGAAGGGCTTGCGGATCCCGGGGGCCTCGGCGGTCTCCTCCGGGACTGTCTCGGAGTGCCCGAGGGACATGTTCTCGATCTTTACGGTGAGGAATTCCCCGTATCTCTGCATCCTGGAAAGGATCAGGCCGGGAGTCATGGTATGCACATGGACCTTCACGACGTCGTCCTGCTTGAAGGCCACGACGCTCTCGCCGCCCAACTCCCTGAGGTCCTCCAGGATCGTACCGATCTCGAATGCATCGGGATCCACCTTGGCGCTCATGAGCCGCAGGAAGAACTCCGTGCAGTAGCCGAATTCCAGAACGCTGTCCCGGGTAAAGCGGTCAAGATCCACTTCCTCACGATCCTGCTTCCGGACGGGCGTGTACTCCACGGGCTTTCCCGTCAGGGTCTCATACATGCCCTCGGTCAGATACAGGAACCCGGCCCCGCCGGAATCCACCACGCCGGCCTCCGCCAGAACGGGAAGAAGGTCCTTCGTGCCCTCCAGGGACCTGCGTCCCTCCTCCACGAGAGCCGCGTAAAAATCCTCCACGGAAGAATCCTCCGTGAGAGCAGCTGCGGCATGCTCCGTGCTCTCCCGGAAGACTGTCAGGATCGTGCCCTCGGTAGGGTGCTGGACCGCCGCGTAGGATCTGGCGATGCCGCATCTGTACGCCTCCGCCAGCTCCGCGGCGCCCGCCTCTTCACGGTCCTCCAGGCGCTCGTTGATCCCGGCGAAGATCTGCGAGAGGATGACCCCGGAATTCCCCCTGGCGGAAAGGAGCGCGCCGCGGGCGAACCGTTTCGACGCCGCGCCGATGCTCATCCGGTCCTGTTCCAGGTCCAGCTGTGCGAGACCGCCCTCCACGGTCCTCGACATGCTCGAGCCCGTATCGCCGTCCGACACGGGAAACACGTTCATCGCGTTGAGTTCCTCCGCGTGGGCGGCCAGCAGCGCCGCGCCGCCCATGAGCATCCGGCCGTACCGGATCCCGTCAATGGTCTTCGTGCTCATCCCGCGCCGCCGATCCGGTGGGCGATGTCCCTGCCTGTCATGATCATGTCCCTGCTTCTCCCTGCCCTCTTCGTTCTTCGCATCCGCACGCCGTCCGAAACGACCCCGCGGCGTTTCCGGGATATTCTTTCCCATAATTTGCTTGATTTTATCATGTCATGAAAACGTTCCGGGAACAAGGACGCGCGCCGGGAACCGCGGGAACCGTTTGGGGAGTAACTATGTCTTCCTCTACAGATATGAGAATCCTGCCGGAAACCGTTGAGAAGGCTTCATCCAATGAATGTTCCCGATCTCTTCATTTCATTCGTTAGCACACGACATTCCGCACTTTCTCCCTTGCCGGGGCTTTCCCGGGACGGAAAGAGCGGGGCCGTACCCTTCGGTACAACCCCGCCTCGTATGCGGTTCGTTTCGGATGCTACGGTCACTCCATCTTCTTCGCGTGAGCCAGGAGGTACTTCTCCGCCTCTCCGCTCCAAAGACCGTTGTGCGCCTTGCAGATCCTGTCCAGCTCGGCGAACATGGGATCCGTCTTGCCGGCCTCCTCGAAGTCCGCGATGGCCGTCAGCGGCAGGTCGCACTGGGTGTAGATGAGCTTCTTGCCGCCGCGGATGTTGGGCAGGTTCTTGGTGGTCTCCACCACGGCGTTGAGGCCGCCCACATGAGTGACCATGGCCGCGGGATTGATGATTCCCTTGTTCATGAGCTCCACGGCCTCGCGCATGTCGTTGGTGTTGCCGCCGCTGGTGCCCACCACGTGGGTGTAGAGATAATGGACGTTGTAGAAGTTGAACTCCGCCTTGAACTGGCTGTTCGTCGGGCCTGCGAAGAAGTTGAGGCAGCCGTCGAACGCCAGGATGGCATCGGACTGCTCCACGACGGGACGCACGGGGGCGAAGCAGATGACGTCGTCATAGCCGGTGCCGCCGGAGATCTCCCGGAGGACCGCAACGGGGTCGTCCACTTTTCCGGTGTTCACGTAGTGCAGCTCGATGCCCAGGGACTTGGCGTGCTCCACGGAATAGATGCTCTCAGCGCGGGCCAGGCGCTCGTCGTCGATATCCGTGATGACCAGAAGAGAGGGCTTCCGTTCGCCGTGGAGCGCGAGGTCGATGGCGCCAAGGCCCATTGGGCCGACGGAGGCCAGAAGGGCCATCTTGCCGCCGTCCTTGATGCCCATCTTGTGCTCATAGGAGCCGGGCGTGGTGTGGTACATGGCGTGGAAGGTGCCGACGATGCAGCTCATGGGCTCGGCCAGGGAGCCGTAGAAGTACACGTCGCTGTTGTAGGGCAGCAGGCAGTCGGCGAGCAGAGTCTCGATGGGGACGTTGCCGTACTGGGCGTCGCCGCCGCAGAACTGATAGCTGTAGCCGGGAGCCATCTGCGAGCCCTTCCAGAAATGGCCGGGCTGGATGGAGAAGCCCTGTCCTGGGTGATACTTGTCCTTCCAGTTCTCGCCCACCTCCACGATCTGGCCGCAGAACTCATGGCCGATGATGGTGGGATTCTCGGCGCAGTCGTTGGGGACGCGCTTGTGCTCCGGTCCTTCCACCGCCGCCTTGTAGCTGGACATGCACAGGCTGTCGGAGATGATCTTGATGCGGACGTCGTCCGGCCCGATGTCGGGCAGCTCGACCGTCTCCAGACGGAGGTCCATTTTCCCGTGGATTCTTACCGCTTTTGTCTCCATGTTCCGTTTCTCCTTTTCGCTCTTATGCGTGATGATTCAACTATCAAACGACGTCTGTGAGAGACTGGTGTCTCCGCGCCTCCGCCATTTCATACAGTGCTCTGGGCTCCGCGCCGTCCCGGTAGAGGCGGTACGCCTCCAGGATCATTTTCGCAAGGGGCGCGTCCTCCCCGAGACCGGAGAGTTCCCTCAGGGTCTCGGCCGCGGCCACTTCCGTCTGCTCCCGGCCCGTCTCCCTGTGGTATTCGTACACGGCTCCCGCCGCGCCCACCGCGATGAACGCAGGGCAGATCTTCTCCTCTAGGCAAAGCGAGGCGCTCCCGATCAGCCGGTCGGCCGGGGCGAGCTTCCGCTTCTGGTCGCCGCCCACCCGCGCGCAGGTGTCCTTGAGGGCCCGGTTCGTGAACCGGTGGAGCAGGTCCTCGATGTGCCGGAGGATCTCCCCAAGTTCCACACCGTACCGGACGCTGAGCGCCTGGGCGCTCTCCAGCATGGCGTTTTCCGTGATGAGCGCGGTCCAGGGATCCGCGATGGATTCGTAGATGTACTCCACGCCGCGGTAGAGGCCCAGATAGGCGCAGGTGGCGTGTCCCATATTGTGGATGTAGAGCTTGCGCTTGATGTAGAAATCAAAGGGGCTGAAGGGGATCATGTTCCGGATCTCCGGGATGCCTCCCTTGAAGGCGTCCCCGTCCACGGGAAGATAGCCGTACCTCTCCACGCACACGCGCAGGGGCTCTCCGTCCTGCATTTCCGGGGTCTGGACCGGCACCATCCGGCCGATGGAGGCCTCCACAAGTCCCACGCGCTCGTCCACCAGACGGCAGAACGTCTCGTCCTCCCCCGCCTTGAGCATCCCCTCCAGAACGCGGTTCGCGTCCATGAGGTTCTCGCAGATGATGATGTTGAGGGGCTCCTCCGTGCGCGAGAAGCGGAGCTTCAGGCCGGCTTTGAGGTTCGGAACGATGAATTTCAGGATATTCACGCCCACCGCCGTGGCGAGGATATCGCAGGAGGCGATGACCTCCGCCGCCGCGTCCGTGTCGTTGCCGTTCACTGCGTCCACATGGTCGATAAGGAGATCCTCGTATCCCTCGCTGGAGACGATCCGCACGGGATAGCAGTTCTTCTCGTGAAGGGGAACGACGACCTTCTCCGCCACGTCAAGGAACGTGACGTCATATCCGCTCCGGCTGAAGAGCGCGCCGATGAAACCGCGGCCGATGTTGCCGCCGCCGTACATGACGGCCTTTTTCCGTCCGCTCATTCAAAAAGCCTCCGTGCGTTGCCCGTCGTCTGGAGAAAGTCGTTGAGCACCCAGCGGGTCTTCTCATAGACGGCGTGCCTCGCGTATTCCATGTCGTTCCGCTCGTCCAAGGCGTTCTCCCAGGCCTGGCGGATGTCCGTCGCGATATTGATCTTGGCAATGCCGTGCTTCACGGCGTCGCGGATGCAGTCCACCCGGATTCCGCTGCCGCCGTGGAGCACCAGCGGGATCCCGGTGGCGTCACGCAGGTCGGCGATATGCTGGATATCCAGGCGCGCCTCCGGCTTCTTCTGCCGGCGGGTGGCCTCGGCGATAGCGCCGTGGATGCTGCCAGCCGCAACGGAGAGCCAGTCGCATCCGGTCTCCGCAACGAAGCGCCGGGCTTCCTCCACGTCCGTGAAGCCCTTCTTGGACCGGAAGATCTCCTCGTACGAGGCGCCGGCGCTCACGCCGGTCCCCTCATGGCCCATGACCGCGCCAAGCTCCGCCTCCAGGGCCGCGCCGGCGCCGTGGGCGATCTGCGCGGCCGTCTTAGTGGCCTCGATGTTGCCATCCAGGGGCAGCCGGGACGCATCCACCATGACGGACTGGTAGCCGGCCTTCACGGCCCGCTCCAGGATGGGGGCGAAGTCCACCTGCTTCTGGTCCTCGTCTACGGCCGGGACGTGGTCCAGGTGCAGGAGCGTATGACCTTCCACGGCCCAGCGGAAGTACTCCTCCGCCACGGCCTCCGGGCTTCTGGACTGGAACTTCTCCCATTCCAGCCGCGCCACCTGGACCATCCCCACGCTGTCCTCGTCCCGGATCGCCTCACACACGGGCTTCACCATGGGGAGATAGGGGATGTTGAACGCGGGGACGATGGTCCTGTGCTCCAGGGCCTTTCGTACGGCATTCTGTGCTGTCATTCTGTCGCCTTCCGTTTTCCGCACCGAGGTGCTTATTTCGCTGCGTAGCCGGCCTTCCGTGCCGTCCAGTCGGCATCGCCCTCCACCATGGAGATGCAGAGCTCATAGGACTTCTCCTCGCCGGGGCCCAGGATCTTGAGCCGTCCGGACTCCCGCATGGCGTTCCGCCCGTCGGGAGAGCAGTTGCCCGGCTCCAGACCCATGACGTAATCCCGCACGCCCATCATCTTCCACTGGGTGAAGAAGTCCAGGTTCTCCGCATCGAAGGCGATCTCCACGCCCTTTCCGATGGCGGGGTTGTACAGGGCCGCGATGCCTTTTTTCTCAAACGTGTGGTAGTAGCACTGCTCGGCGATGCCGGGCTGTGGCGGGATGATCTCGTTCCAGTGCGCCAGGCCCTCCGCCGCGAATTCGGAACGGGGCTCCACCTTTACGGACGGGATGCGGAGCTCCGCCGTTTCGCTCAGGAGCGGATAGCCCATGTTCATGTGATAGAGCACCATGAGCGGCGAGGGACGGGCGTCCAGATTGCGGACGGTATCCCGGAGCCGGATGACGTTCTCCTTTTTGGAGATCTCATAGGTCCGCTCAAGGATGAGCTTTCCGCCCAGGGTCTGCACGTGGGGGATCTTCCCGCGGATGACGAGGGACTCCTCCGTTTCGTACCAGCACACATGCTCCGCCGGGAGATTTGCCGCGTAGCCGTGAAGGGGCAGTTCCTCCCCGTCCGAGACCTCGGGATCGCCCACCGCGGTGAGTCCGCAGGTGGTGAGGAAACCGGCCGTGAAGCTCTTGAGCCAGCCGAGTCCCCGGTTGTCGAAATACTGCGGCGCCACGTAGCCGTCGATGGAGAAGAATGCATAGTTGTCGCCCTTGAAGGACAGGCGGGAGATGTCGCAGCAGCGGTCGGCGGAGACGGTAAACTCCAGTCCCAGACCG
>JAEEGL013650261.1_pt1 | contig 15096 bp, 10 predicted proteins | sample 9134231 | NCBI WGS metagenome assembly JAEEGL01 (sample SAMN16246548, study PRJNA631951) | gut metagenome | biome: gut microbiome; feature: rumen; material: fiber-attached | host: Bos | place: Iran: Karaj | collected 2018-10 | reverse complement strand
GGGGCCTGATGGCAAGGGCGCAGGATCTCCGGGTGCGGCTGCTGGCCTGTATCGATAAGGACGCGGAGGCCTTTGAGCCGCTGTCCAAAGCCTACGGGATCCCGAAGGATGCCCCCGGAAGGGACGAGGAGCTGGAGAGATGCCTGAAGGACGCAGCGGCAGCCCCCATGGAAATATTTGACCTGAGCTGTGAGGCTATCGGCATTCTTGGAGAATTCGGCGCCAAAGGGAGCCGGATGATGATTTCCGACGCGGCGACAGGCGCGGCGTTTGCAAAGGCAGCCATGCTGGGCGCGGCGGTCAATGTCAAGGTGAATACAAAACTCATGAAAGACCGTCCGTATGCGGAAGAAATGAACGCGCACATTGAGTCGCAGATAAAGAAATACGCGGCGGCCGCGGATGAGGTTTATGACAGTATCTACAGCACATTTGCGGGCTGAGAATGATTTGGAACGGCTTTGATGCCCGGCGTTTTAAGGGAGCGCGGCGGAATGCGGCAAATCAAAGCGGGAAAGGATATTCATGGCAGAATTATTGAAGGGCGCGCCGGCAGCAGCGGCGCTGACAGAAGAACTGGCGGCAAGATGTGAAGCACTGAAGGGACAGGGCGTGGAGCCCTGCCTTGCGATTGTGCGCGTGGGCGAAAGGCCGGACGATATAGCGTATGAAACCGGCGCAATGAAGCGCTGTGAAAAGACCGGGATCAAGGTCAGGCATTACCTGCTTGCGGCTGATGCGGAAAAAGAAGAAATCCTCGGGGTGATCCGGGAAATCAATGAGGACAGTTCGATCCACGGCTGCCTGATGTTCCGGCCGCTTGCGGACAAGGCAGCGGAAGCGGAGGCCTGCGCATTGCTGGATCCGGAAAAGGATTCCGATTCCATGACGGAAACCAGCCTCGCGGGCGTGTTTGCCTGCACGGACAGGGGATATCCGCCCTGCACGGCAGAGGCTGTTATTAAACTGCTGGAGTATTATCAGATCCCGCTGGAAGGAAAACGGGTGACTGTGATCGGGCGCAGCATGGTGATCGGCAAACCGGTCTCCGTTATGCTGCAAAAGAAAAATGCCACGGTGACCATGTGCCATACCCGCACCGCGGATCTCCCCGGCACCTGCCGCAATGCGGAGATACTGGTGGTGGCCGCCGGCAAGGCAGGAGTCGTGGATGAAACGTGCGTTTCCCCCGGGCAAATTGTAATTGATGTGGGAATAAACGTTGGAATTGATGGAAAAATGCGTGGCGATGTGGATTTTGAAAGTGTTGAGCCCATTGTGGCAGCCATCACACCGGTTCCCGGCGGCGTAGGTTCCATGACGACAGCAATGCTCTGCAGCCATGTAATCCGGGCAGCAGAGAAAAGTCTCAGAAAGTAGTCCCGCAGTAAGAAAGCCGGAAAACGTGAACCGGACGGGTTTGCGGGCGAATGCAGAAAAGAACAATCGCAGCGGCGATTCCATGGTAAGATAAACAAGTCAAAAGTGCTTTTGATGCGGGAGTGTATGACCTGCAGCAGGGCGGCTGTCCGGGGGGAATGACGGCAGCGGCCGAAGGTTTGTTCATGGAGGCACATTCTATATGAAAATCAAAACATCTCAATTAACTCTGGATGCCATGCTGGCAGCGGTCTGCGCGGTGCTGGGCTACCTGGCTCTTGATTTTTTTACCCTGAAGCTCACATTTGAAAGCTTTCCGGTCCTGCTGGCAGGCCTGATGTTCGGTCCGGTCAACGGGGCGCTGGTGGGTTTTATCGGTACGTTTGTATACCAGATGCTCCGGTACGGGCTGGAACTCAGCACGCCGCTCTGGATTATCCCCTATGTGGTCATGGGCTGGGTTGTGGGCCTGTTTGCAAAGCGTGCTTCCTTCAACAATTCCACCCGGGAGATCCAAAAAATCGCCCTGGCAGGGGAGCTGCTGGTATTCGCCATGAATACGGTTTCGCTGTTTTTCTACAGCAGGCTGATTTACGGGGCCTTTTCCCTTCCTTTCATTACAGGATCCCTGCTCCCGAGACTTGCGATCGCCTGCGCGAAGGGCATTGTGTATGGACTGATTACGAGGCCGATCCTCGTGAAGCTTTCCAGGGTGACGCATAACGGGCGCTGAAACCGTAAAAGGAGTTCATGCTATGAAATACGCTAAAACATTTGTATCCGCGATTCTTGCCGGCATGGCCATATCCTTCGGCGGGGTGGTCTTTCTGTCGCTGGACAATAAGGTCCTGGGCGCCCTGTTCTTTACGGTAGGCCTGTTTATGGTCTGCACCTTCGGCCTGAACCTGTTTACCGGCAAGGTCTGCTACATTTTCCAGAACGACCGGCAGTACCTTGTGAATATCCCGGTGATCTGGCTGGGCAACCTCGCCGGCGCCATCATCATCGGCACGATCGTGCGTATGACGCGCATTGCGGGGATCGCGGAAAAAGCGGCCGCCATGTGCGAGGTCAAGACCGGTGACAGCTTCTTAAGCCTCTTCATTCTGGGAATCCTCTGCGACATTTTCATCTATGTGGGCGTGGAGGGCTATAAAAACAACCCGCATGAGGCGGGCAAATACCTGGCGCTGTTTTTCGGCGTGATGGTTTTCATCCTCTGCGGCTACGAGCACTGCGTGGCGGACATGTTTTATTTTACCGTGGGCGGCGCCTGGAGCGGCCGGGCGGTAGCCGCGCTGCTGGTGATTACACTGGGCAATGCCGCAGGCGGCGTGTTCTTCCCGCTCGTACGGGGCTGGCTTGCGAAACAGTAAACAGTTGTTTAATCGGAAAAAAAATCCGATCAATATAAAAATTGAAAAAATGTGGATACCCCGGCGTACAACAGAAGATATATTCGGTTGACATAATACAGGAGAGGTATCCGCTTTTTTGTTATGTGAAAGCGGCAAAGGAGCATTGAAAAGATGACCGTAGAACAGGCGATTGCATATATCAATGACTTTACGTGGAGCACCTCCCGGCTGGGGCTGGAGCGCACGGAGGAACTGCTGAGGCGTCTGGGGGATCCCCAGAAGCAGCTGAAATTTGTACACGTGGCGGGCACCAACGGCAAAGGAAGCACCTGCGCCATGGCGGAGCGCATCCTGCGGGAAGCCGGTTACCGCACCGGTTTTTACCCTTCTCCCTATATTGAGGATTTCCGGGAACGAATCCAGGTCTGCGGCGAATATATTTCCGAAGAGGCGCTGGCCAGGATTACGGGCAATGTTGCCGCCGAAGCCGACGCCATGGAGGACCATCCCAGCCAGTTTGAACTGATAACCGCCATCGGCATGCTGTATTTCGCGGAGCAGCAGTGCGATGTCGTGGTGCTGGAGGTGGGAATGGGCGGCGCCCTGGATTCCACCAATGTGATCGACCCGCCCGAGGCAGCGGTCATTACCAATATCGGACTGGACCATACGGAATACCTGGGCAGCACCATCGAAGAGATCGCCCGCACTAAATGCGGCATTATTAAGCCCGGTTCCGCCGTGGTGAGCTACGCGAACCTGCCTTCTGTCATGGCTGTGATCCGGGAGACCTGTAGGGAAAAGGGCTGCCGGCTGTATGAATCTCCTTCGGTGAAGGCTGAGGGCACTTCTGCTTCTGATGTAATGGCTTCTGCCCCGGATGAAACGGCTCCCGGTGCGGATGGGACTGCTCCGACAGGGGATACAGGGGCGGAAAATGTCTGCGGCGGAGAGATATTAATTCCCCTCGGCCATGATCTGTACGGGCAGCATTTCCTGTATAAAGGCCGCGAATACAGGCTTTCCCTCCTGGGGGAGCACCAGCTGCGAAATGCAGCGGCAGTGCTGAAAATTGTGGAAGCGCTCAGGGACCGGGGCTGGAAGATTCCGGAGGAGGCAGTGGCAGCCGGCTTTTCCAAAGTCGAATGGCCGGCGCGTTTTGAGGTGCTGAGCCACGACCCGCTGTTCGTTTTGGACGGGGGCCATAATCCGCAGTGCGCGGAGGCCCTGGCGGAGAACCTGAGGGCCTATCTGCCGCCGGAGGTTACGTTCCTGATCGGCATGCTGGCGGATAAGGACTATAAAACAACATTGGAAATCCTGCGCCCCTTCGGCAGGAATTATATATGCATCACACCGGAAAGCCCGCGGGCGCTACCGGGTACGGAGCTGGCGGAGGTGATCCGGACAATGACCGCGGCAGAAGCGCCCGGCCCGGACATCATCCAGAGCTATGACGACATTCCGGCAGCTATTGCGGCGGCCCTGGATACGGGACTGCCGGTGGTGGCTTTCGGTTCGCTGTATTCTGCGGGCACTGTCCGCGGCAGCTTTAAGAAGACGCTGAAAAAATGGCAGAGGAAAAAGGCGGTTGCCGCCAGACGGGCCCTGAGTGATGCAGACAGGGCAGAAAAGAACAGGGAAATCTGCCTTGCGATGCAGGCCTATGTGGAAAATCTGGACCGGGAGCGCAGGGAACAGGGCAGGGCGCCTGTCCAGACCATTTTTTCCTATGCGGCAGCCTGGGATGAGGCGGATCTTGGCGCTTTCAACCGCTGGGCAGCAGAACACGGGAAAACGCTGGCATTTCCGGTCAGCCATCCCCATGGGATCATGGACGCGGTAGTGCCCGGCGCGGTAACCGGGGAGGACTATCCGGCACCCTGGTGGGAAACCGGCGCCTTCGGCATTCACGCGCCCGTGCAGGCATTGGGAAGAACCTTGCCGCCGGAAGAGACCGACCTGGTGATCCTGCCCTGTATTGCCTTTGATCAAAAAGGCGGACGGCTGGGACACGGCGCCGGATACTACGACCGCTATCTCCCTTTGCTGAGAGGGGACGCGGTCTGCGTGCTGGCGGCATTTTCCGAACAGGAACTGCCGGAAATAGCCATGGAAGCGACAGACAGTTTTATCACAGACCGGGTAACGGCCTGAACCGGGAACAGATTGCGGACTGTGACTGAAAGAACGGGAAAAGGATACTCCTTATGAATGAGGAACTGATTTACAGTATCAGCGAAGAAGAAAACGCGCTGGCGGAGGAAGCCCTGAAAAAGGACCGGGAACACCGGGAGGAACTGTGGGCCCGGCTGGAAGGGGCGGATAAAGCTGAGGAAGAGGCAATCTACCGGGAACTGACCGGGCTGAGCCTCCTTCACTTCTGGCAGAACAGGGCGGGATATGAGTATATTACGAACCTGGCCTCTGAACACCGGGTGGAAGAGGCGGAAGAACTGGCCCGCAGACTGCTGCCGGCGTATTATCTGTGGGCGCATTGTCCGGAAGAGAACCGGTTCGACCGCAATAAACTGTACTGGATGCTGATGATGCTGGGCTGGGCCATGGATAACGCCGGCCGGAAGGAAGAAGCGGTAAGGTATCTGCAGCTGTCTCTGAAGGAATTAAAGCTTGTTACCGAAGAGGCAGGCAAAACCGAGATTACCAGCGGGGCAGTGGTCTATGAAGAGCTGTCGCTTCTGCTGATCCGCACAGGGCAGCTGGAAGCGTCGGAACCGGTGACGGAAGAGGGGATCCGGTATATGGATGACCTCAGGAGCACGCTTTCGAAAGAAAACTATGCCAATTGGACAAATCACGGAACCCGCACCAGCCTCTGCCAGATGAGGGCGGCCACCCTGATGGAAGGCGGCAGCACAGAGGAATGTGTGAAAATTTTCCGGGAGAATGTCCGGGTGCAGAAGGAAGTGCACGACGGGTTCCCGGAGCAGTCGGGGGACAGCTACCGGGAAGCATTGTTTGAGATGGGCACACTGTACCTGGTCTTAAACCGGTTTGAGGAAGCCCTGTCCATGCTGCAGGAAGCGGAAAAAGAGATTCTGCCGGGCAAGACCCCGCCCGCGGAGTGCATGCGCCTTTACCGGAGGCTGGCGCTCCTTCTTAAGCGGAACGGGGACATGAAAGAGGCCGGGGCTTATCTTGACAAAGCAGCCTCTGTCGAAGCGGAACTTCCTGAAGACAAGCGGAAAATGTCCCTTTCTTTCAACACGGCCAGGCAGATGAGAGCGGCACTTTATGTTTTTACGGAAGAATGTATCAGGAAACAGAGTACTGCCTGCCTGAGACCGGCGGCAGAGCTCTCCCCGGAGGCCTGGGAGAAGATTCGCCGGACGGCCGGACAGGACTACAGTTTTTCCGATGTAATCGCATTTACGGATGAGTCCCCGCTGCGGGACCTGAGCCAGTTTGTACTGGTGCTGGAGCAGGGGATCTTCTTCAGGACAAAGAAGAAGGATCCGGAATTTTATTCCTGGTATGATATCGAATCAGTCAGTCTCGGGGATATGGGAGGCCTGGGAATCCATAACCGCGGTACGAGAAAGAGTGCCTATGACTGGTATGAACTGCGTGACAGGGAGCTGATCAGGGACCTGATCAGCTCCGCGATTGACTGCGGGAAACGGATCAGTATAATGAGAGCGCCGGCAGGCGCGGCGCCTGAACCGGAACCGGGGATCCTGGATCCGGAGGCTGTATTTGCGCGCTTTCATGTTCAGAAGGAGGCGGAAGAATGAAAAAGATTTTTGTATCCTCCACCTTCCGGGATATGCAGTACGAGCGGGATATCCTGCACGAATCCGTGCTGCCCCGGCTGAACGCGGCTGCACTGGAGTACGGGGACGCCCTGTCGCTCTGCGATCTGCGCTGGGGCGTGGACACCAGTGAACTTTCCGAGGCGGAAAGCGCCAGAAAAGTGCTTTCGGTCTGCCTGGATGAGATCGACCGCTGCCGCCCGTATATGATCATTATCATCGGAGCCCGCTACGGCTGGATTCCGGACGACGCCACCACCAAAGACCTGGTGCGGCAGAGGATCGAAAGCCTGCGGGACCTGAAGCGTTCCGTTACGGAAATGGAGATCGAGTACGGCGCATTATCCCGGAAGCTGGACGGCCACTGTCTCTTCTATTTCCGCAATGCGGATTACTCGAAGTTTCCCGGGAATTACCAGAGTGAAAGCCCGGAGCATGAGAGGCTCATGCTGGAGCTGAGGCAGCGGATCCGCCGCCTCACCGGGGACAAGGACCTCAGGGAATATACCATCTCCTGGAACCCGGAAACCGGAAAACCGGAAGGAATCGAAACCTTTGCCGAAATGGTCACGGAGGATGTGACCGCCCTGATGACCAGGGAATGGAAGGCCCGCCTGGAGATGTCGGTCTGGGACAAGGATGCCCTGCTGCAGTGGAACCAGGCGGAGGAAAAGGCCCAGCAGTTCGCTGCCAGGGAAGCATTTGCAGCTTCGGTCATAGAAAGAAGCCGGGAAAATGACAGCCTGATCGCCCTGCGCGGCGCCAGCGGATGCGGCAAGAGCATGCTGATGGCCCGCCTGGCGGTGGAACTGAGGGATGCGGGCGAGGCGGTACTCCCTTATTTCTGCGGCAGTTCCCAGCTGACGGGAACAGCTGTAAATCTGGCCCGGTCCGTCATTGCCGGTATCCGCAAAGAACTGGGGGAAGATCCTGGGAATCCGGAAAATGAAAACATATCCGGGGATTCCGCGGAGGACGGCCTGGCAGAATCCCTCAGTGAGTGGGTCTCCAGGTATAACACAAAAGGAGAGCGGCCGCTGACGATCCTGATCGATGCGGTGGACCAGCTGGCCCCCGACAGGTTCCGGGATCAGTTCCGGTTCCTGCCCCCTGTGTCCGGAGGCAAGGTGCGCGTGATACTTTCCATGCTGGACAGCTTTGCGGTTCCGGCAGGCCTGCAGATCGAAATGATCAGCATCGGGGAGCTGGATGATAAGGAAAAGGCAGAGGTGATCCGGGGCATCCTGGGTTTCCAGAGTAAGGAACTGGACGGCAGTGTCATTGACCGCATCTCTGCCAAAAAAGCGTCCGGGAATCCTCTGTATCTCAGTATCCTGCTGCGCCGTCTGCTGATGATGGACCGGGAGGACTTTGCCTGGATCGTCTCCCATGGGGATGGCCAGAAGGCTATTACAGCCTATGAAATCAAGCTTATCGACGAAATGCCGGAAGAGCTGCAGAATGCTGCCCTGCAGGTGATCGACCATGCCCTGGAAAAAATGAACCGGATCAGTATCCGGGCAGCGGCAGCCTTCATCAGTATGTCCCGGTTCGGGATGCGTCCTGAGGATGTGCAGGGAATCATCCGCCGCTGGAGCAGCGGCAGGGAAAGCCTGAGCTTGCTGGATTTTTCCCTTTTTACAGGATATCTCAGGAATTTCTTCCTGGTCCGCGAGGATGGACGATACGATTTTTCCCACCGCATTATCAAGGAAGCCATGCTTCTGCACTGGAAGAAGCCGCAGTTTCTGCACGGACAGATTGCCCTGTGGCTCACTGTGCTGGATGAAAAAGACGAGATCAGGAGAAGCGAGCGGATCTGGCACAGCTTCGGCGGCCGCATGTCCCTTTTCTTTGACTGCATGAGGGGCAGTGATGAAGCGCTGCTTCCGGCGGCGCAGACCCTGAAGGACTGCCTGGCAAGAGATAAGGAAGGATGGATCCGGGAGCAGATCGTTTCCCTTTCCCAAAAATCTCCGGAGGAAATCCGGCCGCAGATACATTTTCTGCTGGATATCTTTCCGAAAGCGGTTACCGGCACCTGGGACGAATTAATCGCGGAACGGACGGTTCTCAGGGCGCTGAGGGACCTGCTGGAAGAGCAGGGGAAATCCTGGCCGGACCATGCCCTTGTGAAGGAAGATGGTTTCCTGTGCCTGTGCAGGCTTGGCGAAGTCTGCAGAAAGATGGGGGAACGGTATAAGGCAGAAGCCCGGGAATGCCTGGAAAAAGTCTGCCGGGACTGCGGCAGGGAGGAAGTCCAAAAAGAACTGGAGACAGGAATGAAGCGGGAAAAGGCGGATCTGCTGATGCAGGCTTTCCGGCTTCTGGCAGATATCTGCACGGAGGAAGGCAGGCATGAGGAGGCCCTGGACCTGCTGGACAGGTACCGTGTGATAGACCAGGCGGTCTGCGGAAGATACCGTTATGACATCAGGGGATATATGCGGATGCCGAAGGCAAAAGCCATGAAGCAAAACAATCCCAGATTCATCAGCCTTGCCAGAGCCCGCTTTTCCAGCGGCACTCCGGACAGGAAAAGATCCGCGATGACGCTGCTGGAAGGCCGTATCGCAGAGATGGAGGAGCTTCCTGAGAAGGATAAGGATGCCGTCAGGGAGGAACTGATCCGGTCGAAGGAGACCAAGGCCTGGCTGCTGCAGCAGATGAAAGAACCGCTGTTTCTTCATGAGGCGGAAATACTGGGGGAGGAGATCATCGCTTACCGGGAAGCGCAGCTGGCCCGGGACCCCGGCGGTGAAAGCCTGGCCCGCCTGAGCCGGGCCTGCCGGCAGGCGGGAGAGATCGCGCTGGCCCTTGGGGATCCGGAAAGCCGGAAAAAGAGCTTCGCTCTCGCCATGCGTTCCGTCAAACTGGAACAGCAGCGTTCGGTGCTTCTGGGGACGGAAGAATCCCTGTGTTCCCTGCTGGATTCCTATGACCGGCTGGAACGGCTCTATGTCTCAGACGGAGCGAAGAAAGCCCTGGAGACTGCCGCCGCCATCAGCGGGATCCGGGTAAGACTGAGCGCGGCCGGCTATAAACGCTGGCCTTCCGAAAAGCTGCTGCGCATGTATTTTGACAGCTGCCTGGCAGCTGCCCGGCATTATCTGGATCTGAATGATAAAGAAGCCGGGAAAAAGGCAATGGAATTCGGAAAACGCTGCAGGGCGTATGCAGCCAGGCCGGAGGCCGGGGCATACTACAGACTGAACGCGGACAGAATCTGGGGCCAAACCGCTGTTTATTTCGGAGGGGAGAAAAACCTCCAGACTGCCTCGGATGTCTTCCGGAGGGCAATACAGACAGCAGAAGAGCTTTATGCCAAAGATCCGGAATCTGCGGAAATACAGCTGAAAGCGGGAGATCTCCCGGACTGCCGCATGCAGCTGGCAGACACTTTGACAAAAAGAAGGGAACGGACGGAAACAGAAGAGGAGATAGAGGATCTGTACCGGCAGGCCCTGGAAGGGTTTGAGCAGGCCTGCGGAAAACGGCCGGAAGATCAGGAGATGGCGGAAGGGCTGATGATTTGCCTTCAGCATGCCGCGGACTATCAGATGAGAGCGGACCGGCCGGAAAAGGCGGAAGCGCTGCTGACCAGGGCAGACGGGCTTTCAGAAAAGCTGTCCTCCGGCAGTACCCGGGCGGATATCTGGGAACGGCGTTCGGCGATTCTGGCTTCCAGAGTACAGGCTGCAAAAAGATTGGGCGGCGAAACGGAAGCGGATAACATTGCCCGGCTTTCCGGGGAACTGCTGAACGTTGCCAGGCAGGCCGGCATCTCCCATCCCTGTGCCGGAAACCTGGTGGCGCTTGCCGACTGTTACGGGAATTGGGCGGGGGCAGAGTTAAAGAGGCCGGAGCCCGATGAAAGAAAAGCCCTCAGCCTGTATGATTCCTGTTTTGCCTATGCCCGCAAAGCCTGTGAGCTGTTTCCCGGCGCGGAAAGCGGAGCTGCTTATATGAAATGGGCAAGGGAAGCCATGCCGCTGTACCTTGGGCAGAAGGAAGACCATTTCTGGGGACAGGGCACCAGGACAATGCTCCAGGGATTCCGGCTGCTTAAAAAAGCGGGACAAAGATGCCCTGAAGGGGAGGACCCGGAGGAGTACAGGGATAAACTGTGCGGGCTTGGGAAGAAAGAAGCCGAGCGGGTAAACGCGCTTATGCAGAACTTCCTGAAGACTCCGGGGATAAAATCCTATTTTAAGTCTCTTTGCTACGGGATCTGCGGATTCACTTTTATTCATAAGATTGATGTGTACAGACTGCAGAAGGGCATGGATGAAAACGAGACAGATGAATTCATTGCGGATCAGCTCCTCTATGCCGCGGTACAGATTACCAATTCAAGAAATGCCATAAGCAACGTCGAAACGGAAACAGTCTACGAAGACCTGATGAGGAAACTGTTCCCGGCAGCGGTAAGGCTGGCGGAAGAGAACCCGTCTGCGGCCAACCGGAAGAGGGTAATCTACGCAGCCAACGTGCAGGCCAACTATACCGCCCTCCTGGCTTCTTCGAAAAATGAAGAGATCCTGGAAGCCCTCAGAGAGGGAGAACGCCAGGCGGAGGCCCTGCTGGCGGAGGGGGATCCGGAAGCCCGGCCGCTGGCCAAAATGATATATGAATCCCTGACAGCTGCCTGGAGTGTGGCAGGCCCGATCAAGTACGCAGGCAAAATCCTGGAGTATAAAAGGAAGATTAAGAATATCGGAAGCTGAAGCAAAAAGCAGTAAACAGAGGAATTCAGGGTGAAAATCCTTGCAAGTCCGGGCACTTTGTGCTTAAATAAGAAACGAAAACAGGGGAGCTTGATAGAAAGGCTGAGAAACGGCTGCACTGCCGTGACCCGCGACCTGATTTGGGTAATGCCAACGTAGGGAAATGATTCGGAAGCATTAGAAGCTGCGAGCACTCTGTTTTGTGTCCGCAGCTTTTTATTATGAAGACCGGTGAGAGCGGGCCGCAGGCGAAGCACGAGCGCGGCTTTCATGTATGTACAGCGCAGGCGCAGCCGCAGCGGAACTTACCTTGGCGGCGGGCGGACACAGATAATGAAAGAGATGTCCCGGAGACAGGGCATCCCGCGGTATCCCGGGGGCACCACCTGATGCCGCGCAATAAAACGCATGCAGGTTTTCTATGATTTTCAAAAGGAGGAGAAAATGAAAACAGCATTGACGATCGCTGGCAGTGACTGCAGCGGAGGCGCCGGTATCCAGGCGGATATCAAGACTATGACGGCCAATGGCGTTTATGCCATGAGTGCCATCACAGCCCTGACAGCCCAGAATACGACCGGCGTAACAGGTATTTTTGAAGTGAGTCCAGAGTTTCTCGCAGCGCAGCTGGACGCCATCTTTACAGACATTTTCCCGGATGCGGTCAAGACCGGGATGGTATCGTCTTCCGCGCTGATCGAGGTGATTGCGGATAAGCTTACCCAATACGGCGCCCGCAACCTGGTGGTGGACCCTGTCATGGTTTCCACCAGCGGCTCAAGACTCATCAGTGAAGAGGCGGTCAGCACTCTGAAAAAGCGGCTTTTGCCTCTCGCCGCGGTCATTACCCCGAATATTCCGGAAACGGAAGTCCTCTTCGGCATGGAAGTGAAATCAGCAGAGGACATGGAGAAAGCGGCAAAGGCGATTTATGAATCCTATGGATGCGCGGTACTGGTCAAGGGAGGCCATCAGCTCAACGACGCCAACGATTTCCTGTACGACGGGAACCGGGGAATCTGGTATAAGGGAAAGCGCATCAATAATCCCAACACCCATGGGACAGGCTGTACCCTTTCCTCTGCGATTGCCTCCAACCTGGCCAAGGGCTTTGACCTGGATTTTTCTGTGAAATACGCCAAGAACTATATCTCCGGCGCCCTGGCGGCCATGCTGGACCTGGGAAGCGGCAGCGGACCCCTGTGCCACGGATTTGCCATCGAGGGGGATTTCAGCAGGGAAGGCGCCTGCGGGACGGAGGTGTGATATGCGTCAGAAAACCTCTGTTTTCAGCAACGGCCTGATCTGGTTCGGCGCAGGCGTTTCGATTGCCGAGATTCTTACGGGAACCTATTTCAGCACCCTGGGATTTGCGAGAGGCATGGAGGCGATCCTGCTGGGACATGTAATCGGCGGCATCCTGATGTTTCTTGCCGGCATGATCGGCGGACGGGAAGAGAAAAGCGCCATGGAGACCGTGAAGATGAGCTTCGGCTCCAAGGGCGGACTCCTGTTCTCCGGACTGAATGTGCTGCAGCTGGTGGGCTGGACAGCCATTATGATTTATGACGGCGCCCTGGCGGCCAACGGCATTTTTGGGGCGGGCAGCAGGATCTGGGCCGTGGTAATCGGCGTCCTGATCCTTTGCTGGGTCCTGATCGGCATTACCAACCTGGGAAAAATCAACACGGTGGCCATGGCGGGCCTCTTTGTCCTTTCGCTGCTGCTATTCCGCGTGATTTTCTCCGGCCACGGGGGAGAAGCATTTACAGATGACTCCCTGAGCTTCGGCGCCGCGGTAGAACTGGGCGTGGCCATGCCGCTTTCCTGGCTGCCGCTGATCAGCGACTATACCAGGGACGCGGAAAAGCCGCTGGCGGCAACCGCCGTAAGCGTGCTGGTCTATAACCTGGTCAGTATTTTCATGTATATGATCGGCATGGGCGCGGCGATATATGCCGGCACCGGTGATATTGCCGCCATCATGGTACAGGCCGGCATGGGCGTGGCCGGACTTCTGATCATCGTATTCTCTACGGTGACGACCACCTTCCTGGACGCCTATTCCGCCGGCGTTTCCACGGTTTCCATCTCCGAGCGGATCAGCGAGAAAAAAGCTGCGATCGTGGTCACCGTCATCGGCACGATTGCGGCGGTGCTTTTCCCGATGGACGACATCACCGGATTCCTGTACCTGATCGGGTCTGTGTTCGCACCGATGGTTGCCATCCAGATCGCCGACTATTATATATTGAAGAAACCTGCCACAAGGCTGGAGGTCAACATCCGCAATCTGCTGATCTGGCTGGCCGGCTTCGTCATTTACCGGATCCTGATGCATGTGGACACGCCGGTGGGCAATACGCTGCCGGACATGCTGATCACCATGGCGCTGTGCCTTGCGACGAGCCGGATCGGTTCCAAAGAATAAAGAAGATCTTTTCGCAGCAGGATCATACAGGCAGGAACGCGCAGGCCATGTCCTGCACAAAATACAAAAACAGAACAACCCCGCGACCGGCAAATGCTTGACGGCCTGCGGGGTTTATGCTACTATACAAAAGCTAAAAGGGGGCTGAAGCCCTTTTTTATTGCACGCAACAAATATCTATGTTTTGGGAGGTGAAAACCGTGGCTAATTCAAAGCGTACCAAAATCACTCTGGCTTGTACCGAGTGCAAACAGCGTAACTATTTCCTGACCAAGGAAAAGAAGAACCATCCGGACAGAATGGAAGTCAACAAATATTGCAGATTCTGCAGAAAGCACACACCGCACAAGGAGACTAAGTAATGGCTGGCGAGGCAAGAAATGCCGAAGCTGCGGAGAACAAATCCCTTTTCGCCAGAATTGCTGATTTTTTCCGCGGCGTAAAGGCTGAGTACGGGAAGATCATTTTCCCGAACCAGGAGGATCTGAAGAAGCAGACCATCGCGACTCTTATCGTAAGTGTGTTCGTAGGCGTGCTGATCTTTGTGATCGATTTCATCCTCAAATACCTTTTAGGTTTCATTCTTTAAACCCGGCGCGGCATCAGGCCGCAGGGCAGACATTCACGTTGATGCAATACGGGAGTAACGAAAATGGCAGATATTAATCCGGAAGCCAAATGGTATGTGGCTCATACATACTCGGGCTACGAGAATAAAGTAAAAGTCGATATCGAGAAGACCATCGAGAACCGTAATCTGCAGGACCAGATCTTCGAGGTGGCCGTTCCGGTGCAGTCGACAGTGGAATTGAAGAATGGCGTCGAGAAAAAAATCGACCGCAAGATCTTCCCGGGTTATGTGCTGGTGCACATGATCATGAATGACGAAACCTGGTACGTCGTCAGAAATACCAGGGGCGTCACGGGATTTGTAGGACCGGGATCCAAACCGGTGCCGCTTTCCGACGAGGAGATCGCAATGCTGGGCAGCCGCGAGCAGGAAGTTGTCGTCAACTTCAATGAGGGCGACACCGTCGTGGTTACATCCGGCGCATGGAAAGACACCGTTGGTGTTATCAAAGCAATTAATCCGTCCAAGCGTTCCGTTACTATCATCGTAGAGATGTTCGGACGGGAGACACCTGTTGAATTATCATTCGTTGAAGTGAAGAAGCTGTAACGGATCAGGGCCTTTTCCCGCATTCGCAATCCGGCCTGACGGCCTTCTTGCTCATGTGGGACCGTCTGCAAAGCAGACGCTGCTCTTCAGATCCGGAAAATGTATGCGAGCATACATTTTTCGATCTTCATCGCGGGCCCGATCAGTTAAGTTTTTATACAGGTGGGAGGGTGTGAAACCCCCGCTATTACCACAAGGAGGCTATTATGGCAAAGAAAGTTACAGGTTACATCAAGTTACAGATTCC
>JAEEGL015962496.1_pt1 | contig 15097 bp, 14 predicted proteins | sample 9134231 | NCBI WGS metagenome assembly JAEEGL01 (sample SAMN16246548, study PRJNA631951) | gut metagenome | biome: gut microbiome; feature: rumen; material: fiber-attached | host: Bos | place: Iran: Karaj | collected 2018-10 | reverse complement strand
TATCCGGACCGGTTCCGTTTCAGTTCCGGCCTGTAGTCCTGTTCCGACAGCAGAGGCATCAGATCTTCCAGCGTCGTGATCCTCACTTCCTGAATCATGCCTTCACGCTCCCTTCCCTATCTGGTCTATTTTATCATAAAGGGAGAACAAACAAAAGCGGCGTGTTCATCAGAACGCGCCGCCCCCAAAGACTGTGAATCCAACCGGAATCTTCCGGTTTATGCTTTTGTTATTTATGGACGCTTCGTACTCAACCTGCTTCTTAACGAAACACTGCTGCCCGCTGTTTTGGGTATGGCAGACTGGCTGGTGATCAGTGCCAGCAATTTGACCGCATAGGAAGCGAACCTGAGCCTGGGATATATCTTCTTCTGGTTGTTCGCCCGGATCAGTTTCATATACCAGGAAACGCACCTGAAAAAATCAGCCGCGCCCTCAAATCTTTTTTCATATGAAAACCGGTAATGAAGCATTGCCTCTTCTTCCGTTACATTATCCAGCAATGTATGCAGCAGCTTCTTCTGGGTCCGGATGGAACATTGTTTTTGCTTTTCGTAATGCTGCCGGCTGATCCTTGATGGATGGATACGCCTTTTGAGCAGCACATCCGGAAGGATCTCCACGTTTCCCAGTTTGCCCAGTTCTGCGCAGAAGGCATAATCCTGCGCATAAAGCAATGATTCGTCGTATTCAATGCCATGCGCGTCCAGAATGCTGCGCCTGATAAACATGGTGGGATGGAGCGGCCCGGGATAGTAAAACAGCGTCTTGATACGGTAGGCGTCCATATCTTTGATGCTGGATCTGCGAATGCGTGTTTCGTCGCCGATGTCCTGCACCGCGGAGCCGCACATGACCGTTTCAGGATGGCTTTCCATAAACGCCAGTTGCTTTTCAAACCGGTCCGGAAGGGACAGATCGTCCGCGTCCATTCTGGCAATATACTGGCCCCTTGCCGCCCTTAAGCCGATGTTCAGCGATTTGGTTACCCCGATATTGGTCTGGTTCCGGATCAGCCTGACCCGGCCGTCAGAAAGGCTGCTCAGATAATCCCTGGTCTCATTGGTGGAGCCGTCGTCAATCACAATCAGTTCAAAGTCTCTGAAGCTTTGATTCAGGATACTCTCCACCGCTTCCCTCAAATACCGGATGTCAGCATTGTAGGCAGGCATGACGACGCTTATCTTCACCGGATAATCCATTCCTGATACCCCACTTCTGTTTAACGGTTCAATCCTGTTCAGCCTTCATCTTCCGGAATCCGGTTGCTCATATCTCGGATCAGTTCCTGATAAATCTCCTTCAGTGCATCCCGGGGTTCCCAGCCCAGGCTGCGCAGTTTCTCACTGGAAAGTTTCATCTTCATGACTGTCGCATAGCCGTATGCATCCAGGTTGTCCGGCAGGTCAACCCGGACCCGGATCCTGTCCCCGGCGCATTCACGGCAAACCATCTCCGCCATTTTCCTGATTGAGCAGTATGTCTCCTCGTTTGCGGCGTTATAGGCTTCGCTGATTTCTCCGCGGATCATGACCAGCAGGATTGCCCGGACCGCATCGTTCACGGACAGATAGCATCTTTTTGTTTCGCCCGCCGTCCGCAGGATGATATCCCGGTTCTCAATGACGCATCTGGCAAATTCCGCAAACACCCTCGGATCATGATAATCCGTTCCGGCGCCGAAGGTCTGCGCAAGGCGGACCACTTTCACCGGCACCCGGAACTGCGCACAGTAAGCCGCGCAAAGATTTTCGCACATTCTTTTGCTTTCCGGATAGCTGGATCTTGCCGCCATCGTGTCAAGACTGCAGGCGGATTTTTCATCAATGATCCCTTCCTGATCCGGATTTCCGTAAACCTCCATGGTGGAGAGGAAAACAAATCCCTTTACCGGATTGGCCCGGGCAAACTCCAGCATATGCACTGTGCCGAGGAGGTTGGTACGGATTATGTCCGCAGGCTTCTCCACAAACATCCGGCTGGAAGTGTTGGCAGCGCCGTGAATCACATAATCGATCTTCCGGTTCTCCGGCGGCATTTCCGTCACATCCGACTCGATGAGGGTTACCTTATCTCCCCACAGGGCCAGGGCTTTCTGCCGGTCCCGGACAACCGCATAAACGACCGCTTCACATTCCAGAAGGGTCTTGATTAACGCCTTCCCGATCAGCCCCGTAGCCCCGGTAACAAGGATTCGCTTCCCGGAGATTTCTTCCCTGATTGATTTCAAAACCGCTTATTTCCTTTCTTCATCCGGATGGTACAGCTGATTGTTTTCACGCGCTTCCAGAAGGGTACGTGCCAGGAAATAATCTTCCCGCGTGGTGATTTTGATATTCTCCGCCGGGCCGTCAATCATATGCAGTTGGATTCCATAGGCATTCAGCAGCGTACAGGTATCGATGGAATTGTAAACGCCGTCCTTCATCGCCTGCTCGTGAACAGACAGGAGCTCACTGAGCCGGCAGCTTTGCGGCGCTTTGGCCACCCGCGAATGTTTTCTGTCCGGCACTGAGCGGACAACGCCCTCGTCATCCACCTCCGCAATGGTTTCCTGCACCAGGCCGGAGGTGATGCAATTGCCGTACTTCCTGACAGTTTCAATATTCCTTGTAATCAGATCATCCGTGATCAGCGGCCTGACGCCGTCATGAATCAGGATGACCGCGTCCTCCTGCCCTGCGATTTCCCTGGCCGCAAGAAGCCCGTTGTAAATGGATAACTGGCCCGTTTCCCCGCCCGGCACAATCCTGCGGACTTTGCGGATACCATAGCGCTGCACAAGGCCGGACAGGTACTGTATGTATTCTTCCAGGCAGGCGATCACGACCGCGTCCGTCTGAACATTGTTTTCAAAATGCTCCAGCGTCCGGATAATAATCGGCTTCCCGAACAGATCAAGGAACTGTTTGGGCGTATCCTTGCTGTTCATCCGCTTTCCGACGCCGCCGGCAAAAATAACGGCTATGTTCATGGTTCTGCTTCACCTCACGTCTACAGACTGCTTTGTTTTACAGTTTCAGTTCCCTGACAAAATGCTTCCATCTTTTTTCCGGCGGGGGAATTACCACATAATCACCGTACAGCATGGTCAGATATTTTTCCACGTTCCCGAAAACCATGGCGGATGAGCCGTGGAACAGGATCTCCCGCGCCGGCAGCACGTCGTCAATGGGAATGATCTCTCCAAAGTAATGCTTCATGCCGGCCGCGCTTGTAATCAGCCCGCTGTCCGCGTCTTTGCACCGCATACAGCGGTCCAGCCGATTATACCATCTAGCGGCAGACTGAAAACCGAACAGGCGCCCGATCAATGTCCGCATGGTATAATCCGCCTTGCCGGCTTTCCGGTTAAAAGCCTTGCTCAGCGGATCCTCCTGTTCAGTCCGGTATACCTGCGCGGAGATAAAAGACAGGCAATCGCATGCCAGCCCCTTCACCCGGCGGACAAACCGGTTTTCCGGCACATGGTCCAGGGGAAAAATATCGACAAACGCGCCGTTCAGTTCTTCGTTTCGGTTCCGGATAATCTCACAGCATCTGGTGCCGGTTTTGATGATTTTGGCGAACCTTGCCTTTGCATTGCCGGAAAAGCCCGGTGCATTGACGATGTATTTATCCGGGTAAGCGCGGGAAAACTCCTGCAGAAAGCGGTCATAATCCTCCCGCAGCATGGCAAGGTCAAGATCGTCATCCCAGGGAATAAAGTCGCCGTGCCTGACGGCGCCCAGCGCGGTCCCGCCCACCAGAAAAGGCGTCACGTTGATCCGTTTGCAAACCAGTTCAATATCCTGATAGATGGCAAAAAGAGCCTGCTGCAAACAGTTCAGTTCTTCCTGTGTCAGTTCCTGAAGCAGATCACTGTAATCTGTTTCCATAACATACTGTTTGTTTCTGAATAATCCAACAGAGCCTCTGGCTTTTCTGGTCATTTGTTTATTTCCCGTCTCATTTTCGATTATTATATCTTTTTTTGATCCAAAGCGGAACAATCCCTTTGATCAGCAATACGCAGGCCGGTTTGATCAGCCATCTTTTCGGAAAGCCCAGACGCTTGTATCCCGCGGCCCTGGTCCGGATGGAGCGGATTCGCCTGCCAAGCGTCCGCCGTTTCAGCGCATCACGGTTCATCCGCACATCATACAGCGCTTCGTCCAGCGTGGCTGCTTTGAACCCTTTTTCAAAGAAGCGGAACCACAGGTCCACGTCCTCCACGCCTTCCACCGTTTTGCTTTCCGTGTATCCGCCCAGCGCTTCATACACGGACCGGTAGGTCATGATGGTGGCGTGATGAAGCGGCGTTCCGCCGCGGAGCATCTCCGGCACCGGCTGCAGCGGCGCCCGCAGGACGCCCGTGTATCCGCCCTCGTCAAACCGGTTCATCTGCGTTCCCACCAGGTCTGTTTCCGGATGCTCCTGCAGGTAGCGCACCTGCTTTTCCAGCCGGTCCGGACAGGAAAGATCGTCCCCGTCCATCCGGGCGATCAGCTCCCCCTCCGCATGGCGCAGGCACTGATTCAGCGCGTGGGACAGCCTGCGGTTCTGCCCGTCATGAAAGACCCGGATTCTGGCCGGATCCTCCGCCGCACATTGCTTTGCTGTCTCATAGGTTCCGTCTGTGGAACCGTCATCCCAGAGAATCAGTTCCCAGTTGGCATAAGTCTGCCGGCGGATGGAATCCACAGCTTCCCGCAGGGTCTGTTCGCAGTTATAGATTCCCATGATCACGGAAACCTTCGGGGTTCCGGCAGGATCAGTGTGTCTCATCTGAAATGCTTCTGTCCTTTTCTTAATACAGCGTTTTCTTTCTGCTCGGCGTCAGGAGGCTCAGCCCGCGGGCCAGCAAGAGGAAGACCTTGTTGGGATACCGGATCAGAAAGGAACAAATCCTCAGCGGAAACTCCCAGTCCGGATCCCCGAACAAAGGCACATTTGCCCGCACAAAGCGGGACATATCCCGCAGGTCCTCCCGGTGCTTCTCCCGTTCTTCCTTCGGAAATCCCAACCAGTGCAGCCAGTTTTTCCCGGCGATAAACACGCAGTTCCTCAGCTGGTTTTCCCGGACCGTTTCCCACTGTTCCGCCGTCATCAGGTCCTTTGCTTCACCCTGCAGCTCGTTATACCGGTCCAGGATGACCCGCCAGTTGTTCACCAGATTGATATTGTGCGCATGCACAATGCTTGTCTTCACCTGCCTGTAATGATACAGCGGTTCCTGGACCGTGCACACGGACCTGATCCGGGTATAGATCTTCCAGGTGAACGTCATGTCATCCGCAAAAGCCCCGTCCAGCCGGAACCGGAATCCTTCCAGCAGTTCCGCGCGCCACAGTTTGTTCCAGACATAGTCGTGCGGAGCGCCCTTCAGCAGGTCGTACAGGGCGTCGCCGGCGCTTGTCCTGCTTTCGCCGGGCAGCCAGGTTTTCGTCTGATCCGGATACTCACGGTAATACCCGCATTCCGTCACATCCGCGCCGGAAGCCTCCGCCGCCGTCAGGAGCACCCGGTACATATCTTCATCCAGCCAGTCGTCACAGTCCGCAAATCCGATATACTTCGTTCCCTGCTTCGCGGCGATCTCCATGCCGAATTCCCTTGCCTTGCACAGTCCCCGGTGCTCCGTATGGAAGACCCTGAACCGGGAATCGGTACCGGCATACTCCTCACAGATCTGTCCGCTTCCGTCCGTGGATCCGTCGTCCACCAGGACAAACTGAAGGTCGCAGCCTGTCTGGCTCCGAAGGCTGTCCAGGCATTCCCGCAGAAACCGTTCCCCGTTGTAAACCGCCAGGATGATACTGATCATGTCTCTTCGTTCCTTTTCCCGATATTAAAAGCTTTCTTGCCCGCAGAGGCTAAACAGCTGTAAACCTGCATACCCCGTTTCTCTCCCAGCACGGCACAGTACAGCGTTCTGACCTTCTTTTTGTATCTCCAGGATCTTGACTTCCATGACGCCCTGTAATGATGGATAGCCACAGTTTCTGGTGTTTTATGGGTCCTGCCCGTCGCCCAGTCGATGGGCCCGAAGTATTCAGACGGATAGATCGTGATTCTCCGGACTGTCTGGATCTGCGGCTGCCGGACATACCCGTGCCGGGCCAGGAATGCCGTTGTCACCTCCGGGCATTTCGGAGGATTGTGCAGGTCAAACGGGATCCTGTCATACTCCTCCAGCATTTCCCGGATCACCTCGGAATGCTTTTCCGCGCCGAATCCCAGCCCGGTAGCGATCAGACCGTGATGCTCAATGCCCATAAAGGCATGATTGGACAGGAACGGATCCAGCGGCCGGATCAGTTCCACGTCTGTGTCCAGGTAGACGCCGCCATAATGATAAATGATGTACAGCCTGGCCACATCGCTGACAAATGCCCATTTCCCGGCATTGTACGCGTCCCGGGTAAACTGATTGAATCCCGGGTCGAAATTGCTCTCATCCCAGCGCACAATCTCGTAATCATGACAGTTCTTTTTCCAGCTTTCCATGTATCGCTTCGCCAGTCCCGGCAAGGGCTTCTTCCCGAACCAGCAGTAATGGATCGTTTTTGGAATCATAGCTTGGTCCTCCGATAACCCGCTGCTAGTGAGTCTTTCTCCTGAGTCTTGCCAATGCGTCTGTGCCAAATAATCTGTGAATCGGTTTGGACAGTCTGCTGCGCAGGATGGTTCTTTTGCTCATCCAGCTTTTTCCGTACCAGTGAATACTGACCGTGTTTTCTGTTTTTTGCAGCCGGCCGGTGGGATCGTCATAGGGATTCATGTAATCCGCCGGCAGGATCTCCGCGCCGCAAACCCGCTGCCTTGTCCCGTCCTGCTTCAGGCCCAGGGGCAGCAGCACCTGTGTGTTCAGCCTCGGACAGGGAACCAGGCTAAAATTGCCGTCCCCGTCGGGAACCATCTCAAGGTAGGGCTGCAAAAGCACGTCCAGTACCGGGTGTCCGGGTTCACTGCCAAGCCCGATGCCGGTATTGATGTATGTATTGTTTTCAAAACTCATGAACGCGCCGTACTCCAGCAGTCCGTCCGGGGACCGGAGCAGTTCCACGTCCGTATCCAGGTAAATTCCGCCCTGCTCCTTCAGGATCAGCAGCCGGGCGAAATCGGAAAGGAACGCCCATTTCCCCCGGTCATAGCACCACTGCAGATACGGATGCTGCCCGAGGTCGAAGTTGTCCTCGTTCCATTCGGTAATCTCGTAATCCGGACACAAACGGTGCCAGCTTTCGATGCACTTCCGGTACAGGCCGGATTTCGGTTTTTTCCCGAACCAGCAGTAATGGATAATCTTTGGAATCATGACTGATTGTCTCCTGTTTTGCCGGACAAACGGCAAATCTTAAATGTACAATCCTGTAAAACCCTGTCCTGATGATCGTTTGCATCAGGTCTTTTTCAGCAGCTTTTTCCCTGCTGAAACAAGTTCTTTAAATTCTGCGCGCTTATGGAGCACAAGAATAAAGACGGCATTGGGCAATACGAGGGTAAGCACAGCAAGCAATATAAATTGCTGTATCGTAACCTGCTCTGTGAGAATGGCCCGGGAAATCAGGATCATCCCTGCAGAAACAGCAATGAGCAATAACAATCTGAACAGATAATCAAAAAAGAACTTTGACACATCCTGTTTAAAACCATATTTGTAAATAATCACAGGTGTGTACCACATATCCATGCAGAGCCGGGTAAGAGAGGTTGCAAACAATACGCCTGCAACGCCCAAATATTTTCCCATTACGACGGACAGCAGAATATTTGCAACAGAAGTGATCACAGGGACAAACTGACCATGAACAAAAAGGCCCATGGTTGTACGGAAAGTACCCATAGTATTCATATATCCGGCTGTAAAGAAACGAATCGTCAATGCTGTCACTATGCTGAAACTCAGCAAAAACTCCTGTCCTATCCAAAGCCGGATAAAGGGATTAATCAGTGTGATCATTGCGACAGAGCAGAATGAGTACAGCCAGTAATTCAGAAACTCAACCCGCTGAAAAAGCTTATAGCTGTTATCCTTGTTTTCGATTGCAAAATAATTGCCAAGGCTTGCACTGATGGCATGATTCAGACGTGTCAGGATTCCTGTAATCGTATCCTCGATCATCACATAATTGGATAAAAGGCCCACCCATTGTACGCCAATCATCGATGATATGATAATGGTATCCGAACTGTACAGAACGGAGAAAGATATTTTGCGCAGCATCAGCGCTTTTGTATCCTTAAAAATCTGTCTTTTCTCTTCAGCAGGCAAATCATCCTTATCCCCTGACCGGAATATGGGATATTCCCTGCCCGCTTTAACAGAAAGACAAATGCTCTGACCAATTGTACAGCCGATTTGAATCAACAAATACAACGTATAGTTCCTGAACAAAACAAGACAAAGAATCTGAAGTATTGTCTTGACTATATTAAACAGGCTTTGGTAATGCGAGATGACAGAAGATCGCTGATCCGCATTGAAAACAGCTGTCCTGTACGCGAAAAACCAGTAAGAGAAAACAGTGTTCAGCAGGAATATAAGATAATAAAATGTTAATCCCTGAATATCCGGTTTATTTTTGATAATCAGATCCATAAAGGGGATCAGCGATAAACCGAGCGCCAGGATAACTGCACCGACTACAAAATATACTCTTTTATACAGTCGTATCAGTTGTCTTAGTTTACTTATATTTTTCTCAGCCAGCGGCTTGTACATGCTGTAGGTGATTGCAGTGCCAAAGCCAAGTTCTGCAAAAGACAGCATGGTCAGGATGCCGCTGTATAACCCGTTAACGCTTAAATAGTCTTTGCTTAAAAAGAGAATAAAAACCGTACGGATTGCGAAAGAAAGAATAATGGACACCATCTTGTTGAGAATGCCAGCAAGAAAATTATTTGCAGATTTTTTAAGTCTTCCAGCGTTTTTCATTTGTCTTTACGATTCCCCTGAAGCAGGCAGGCAAAACCAGCGGTTCTGAGACGTCTGCTTTATGTTTCTCTATTAACCATATAATCCGGACAGATTGCAAAGCCTATCCACCATATTTTTGTCTTAATGCTTTTTTCGATTCTTAAAGGTACCATAATATTTTTTCTGACATTATGCACGCATTCTTTGAAAACATCCTGATGCTGTTTTTGAGCACCTGTTTGGATCAGGCCCTTGATAATGGCCTTGTTAAACCTGTACCGATGATAAAGCCATTCATTTTCTATTGTTTTCGTTTTCTTCTTCCATATCTGTTTTTGTTTGTCCAATGAGCGAATACCGCACAGATTGCTTTCCAGATTAAACTTCCGCATTGCGCTGTCAGGATTGTTCGTTTGATGATATACCGATTTCTCCCCCATGGCAATTTTATTCACATATTGAAGGCATTCGATATTAAACAGCATTCCTTCTCCATACCAGATTGTTTCATCAAACCGCAGGTCATGCTCCAGCAAATAATCACGACTGTATATTTTGTTCCAGACGCCTACAAACAATTCCCCGGTATAAAGCCATTCAATCGCTTTTTCAGCGCTGACAGTATAATGCGCACTGGAGCATGCAGTGGTTTCATCTGTATGAAAGTAGTTTTTATTCATACCGACTGGCAATCCGTCTTTTTGCACGATATCCAGGAAATACGATACATAGTCTTTTTCAACCCAGTCATCACTGTCAACAAACATAACGTATTCGCCGGTGGCCTGTAACAGGCCGGCGTTTCTGGCGGTTGAAACGCCGCCGTTGGCTTTATGTATGACGATTATTCTATTATCTTCCTTGCTTAATTCATCAATAATCCTGCCGCTGTTGTCCGGCGATCCATCGTCAACAAGGATTATTTCAATATTGCTATAATCCTGAAGCATAAGAGATTTGACGCATTTATCTATGTATCGCTCCACATTGTATATCGGAACAATGACAGATACTTTTTTATTCCCTATCATTTATACGCCCCTTTGATCAGTTATGCTGAACAGCCTTTTCCATCACACCGGAAATATAAGTCCTGGAGAAATCAACAAACCGTTTCAGTGCCGGATTTACAGCATCATAGTCGATTGGCTCCGACGGAAAGCACTCCGGATCCAAAGCCTGTTTGAGGCTCAATAATTCCAGCAGGTCTTCCATACGTGTATTGATTCTTTCATTTCTGCGAAAAACAACAAACTGTTTTTGAAACATTAATGAAAATGCCATCGCATGAAAAGAATTGGACACAACGAAGGCAGCGTTGCGAAGGAGCGTCAGAAATGCTGTTGGGCCATACTGATCAAAGCAACGGTCACAGTAATCATTTTTCAGGATCGAATAGATTTTCCATCCATATTTGCGTGACGCTTCTGTACAGAATTCCCTGATCCGGGGATTGGAATCAAAATCATACACAAGAAGATAAGGCTCTTCCAGCGGCAAAGGCTCCTCTGATTCCTCCCACTGGGCACGGGAAAGCAAAAAAACGGGATCACATACCTGTACTGCGCCCGGAATTCCCAGGTTGCTGATGATTCTCAGGCCGGAAGATTCCCGGACGCTGATATCATCAAAATGCTGAAGCCATTTTCTGATCTGCGGCTTCCATTCCTCCGTTATGTCTTCCGCAGCAAAGCTTGCGGCATAGGAGGCCCGGATTCTCCCTGCAGGAACAAAATCAAGATAAAATGCCGGATCTTTTCCGTTGGAGAAAACTGTGTTCCATATCTGATCGCTTCCGGCAAAATATACATCTGCCAGCGGCGGGTCTGCCAGCAACTCAGAATATGAATGATATTTCCGGGTTAAGGGTAATTTCTCTGTAAAACGATCATACGCCCGTTTTTTGGAACTCAGCCATTTTGTTAAGCGGCCGGGAAACTTGGCAATTTGATAAAGTTCCCGCAGCACCGGTTTGTTGTAGCGTTTGCTGCGAATACCCCGCAATCGATAACGGGAGAGATAATCGGGGGCATAATCTATGATTTTTGCTTCATACCCGAGATTATTCAGGTATGTAACAAGCGCATATGCCTGCAGACTGGCTCCCGCGTTATATACGTTATGGCAGGTGATTGTATATACTTTCATCATTGTACCAAATCATATATTTTTTTGATTTCGCCTGAATTTGAATAATCTCTCCGGAAACAGTTTTGTGCCAATTCTTTCATTCTGTCCGGATCCTGCAGAAGTGAAGCAATACTGCTTGCACATTCCGCATTGTTCAGCGGAACGATTAACCCGTCTATGCCGTCCTGCAACTGACTGCCTGATGTGTCATAGTCAGTAATCACCACAGGTTTGCACAGCATCTGGGCCTCCCTGACGCATACGCTCTTTCCCTCGTAATTGGACGGCTGCACATAAACGTCGCATTGAGCCATATAAGGATACGGATTGTCTTTCTTTCCCAGAATGATCACATAATCCTGCATTCCGGTGTTTTCTATTTCTCTTCTGATCTTCTCTTCCTCTGTACCATATCCGATCAGATACCATTTGACATCCAACCCTTTTTTTCTGATTCTGCTGCAAATATCCGGAATATTGACCATATTTTTCTGGGGAGAAAACCTGCCGACTGTCAGCAGCCGTATACTGCCATCCTCCGGCATTTCGCCGGTTGGAATCAGCGCTTTTGATTCCCGAAGAACATTTGGCGCCGAAAGAATGTTTTCAATGGTAACAATCCGCTCCTGAAGTCCGGGAAATAAAGACGCGAAACCCTTGGCGCAGTCCTCACTTACAGCAACAATCGTATCCAGCCTTGCATAATCTCTTTCAACGCTTTCCAGGTTTTCGCCCGCATGATAATAATCAGTATGAATCCATCCGACTTTTTTGGTTGCGTGAACTTTTTCGATGATCAGATCAAAAGGGCGAAAAAAGCCGATCGCCAGATCATAATTTTTCTGAAGCGGTTCAACTCTTTTTTTTGTTATCTGTGCCCAGGTAGTATAGTAATCAGCCTGTTTGAAGGGACTGATCAGTGCGTCTCTGAGCCGAAGCAAAGAGGAATAGCAGCAACCATGCTTTATTTTCGAAACAAAAGATTCCTGCAGATAAGCCAGCTCTTTCACTTCCGGAAGAAGATGCACATTGGGATTGATTTGTGAAAACAGCGGACCATGATGGCCGTACAGGAACAAATCCACATCGAATTGATCATAATCTATTGCATCCATCAATCCGAGAAGACTTCTCTCAATACCGCCAAGTTCCATTGGCCCGGTAAACACAAGTAAAAGCTGCTTTTTCATCCTATTTCTTCTCTTATCATTGCAGTTAATCACTTAAACTTTATTATGCTGAAAAAGGACTCGTCATCCTCATCTGTTAAACACCCAGTTAAAACTTTGCAAACTGTCTGACTGCAGTGAATAAATCCAGTAAACCGCCAAAACGATAAGCAAAACAGTTATCACTATGTTTTTATGCTTTCCCTTTGGGATCAGTTGAAACAGGTATCCATAGCCAATGCAGGTCATCGCCCCGGTATAAATGCCGATCCTGCCGAAATAGGCGCTTCCCATGCCGGCCAGCATGGCAAAGGCATTGAAGAACAGGCTGTTGATGTAAAACTTCTGCGTTTTATCCATCTTTTTCCGGTCGCAGGAGGAAAAGAAGAGAACTACCGGAATAAAACTGACCGCAATCCGCAGCGGGTTCACGTCCCGCGTCATATACACGTCATTCCAGTCAATGATCGTGCCCTTGAACAGCTCCACCAGCTGCATCACGCCTTCGTAGGACAGGCGGATAATCAGGGCGCCGGCCGCCAGGATCACAAACTGGGTTCCGTCCGGCTTCCTGCTGAACAGGAAGTAAGGCAGCACCATTACCAGGGCGGATTTATGGAACAGGGAGGCCAGCAGCACAGTCAGGAAATAAGGTGCCCATTTACGCCTGAGGATATACCGATGGCCCGCAAACACAATGGCGGCAGCCAGGTACTGGCGGATGCCGTTGAAACTGCCCGTCCAGTCCCCAAGGAACAGGAACAGCAGCATGCTGACCAGGTACATGGGGCTGTACCGGTAGATCACCAGGCTGTAAATCCCGATAATGATGGCCGCGCAGAGGAAGATCAGCACCGCCCCGTCATCCGCGATCATTGTGGAGATTCTGCTCAGCAGTCGGATGCCGGGTTCACGGAAATGGATCAGGTATTCCCATACGGTTCGCCAGTCGGTCACCCGGGTCCGGTAATAGGCCATATAATCCGCACCAACCCTGTACCGCAGCCCGGCTACGATAATCAGGGTTGCCGCAATCGCAAACGCGAAAACCGGATCCGGCCGGGTCAGGACGGTTCCTGCGCGTGTGATCCTGCTCTTGGGATTCGCCTGCGCCAGGAAGCCCAGGGCCAGCGTGGCCGCCAGCACCGCCAGGTAAACTGTGGAAATAATCACCGGATATACTCTGTCTCCTTCAGGTTCAATTGGTTCTGTCTGTTATGCCGTTTTACTGCAGCAGTTCCCGGACCAGCGCCAGGATCTCCTGTTTTGTCTGCTCAACGGTAAAGGCCTCCACCGTCTTCCGGTTGTTCTCCCCCATCCGCTTCCGGTCTTCCGGATTCAGCCGGAGCCTGCGGATGTTCTCCGCGTACCGTCCGGCGTCCTCATCCCGGCAGAGATAACCGGACACGCCGTCTTCCGTGATGTCTGTCAGGCCCCGGATGGCGGAGTTCACCAGCGGCAGCCCGCAGTACATGGCCTCCATGGCGGCAAAGGGCAGGCCTTCCCGCCTGGACGGCAGCGCGAAAACGTCGCACTGGCGGCAGATGTCCGCAATGTCCTTCCGGTATCCCAGGAAGTGGACCTGGCCGGAAATATGCTCTTTCTCCGCCAGCTCCTGCAGGTTTTCCAGCTGGTCTCCCTTTCCGCACAGGATGTAATGAATATCCGGATCCTTCAGTTGTGCGATTGCACGGATAATTACCTGCTGGTTTTTGTTTTCATTCAGTTCGCCGACGGAAAGCACCAGGAAAGCGTCCGGCGGGAGGTTCAGTTCCTTTCGCAGGTCTGTCGTGTTTTCCCCGGGCTGCAGCCTGTCAGTATCAATTCCGACGCCATGAATATAAGCTGCTTTGGGCGTGTGCATCTGCTGTGCCCGCGCGTAGTCCTCCCGGTTGATTGTACAGATACAGTCCGCTTTGGAGGCCATCAGGCGCTCCACCGGATAAAACAGCAGCCAGTTGGGCAGCGGCGCCCCCTTATAAAAATGGAAGCCGTGCACCATGTACAGCACCCTGGTGCCCAGCTTCCTGGCGTTCCGCGCGGCCAGACGGGTTGCAACGCCCATCACCGGCTCATTGGTCCAGATCAGGTCGTACTGCCCGCCGTCGATAATCTTCTTTACTTCCCTGTATCCCCGGATATTGGACAGGGCCAGGGGACTTCTTTTCAGGTGAAGCCGGTGAATCTTTACGGTATCCCCCAGGTCCTGCTGCACCTCCGCCATCCGGTTCAGCACCTCGGAGCAGGCGATCTCCACCCGATAACCGTTTTCCGCCAGATTCCGGACGTGGGGTTCCAGGAACTGTTTCATCATGGAGTCGGTGCAGGTAATCAGAATGCTTTTTTCCATAGGACTTTTTCCTCTGACTCCTGTTCTCCCTCCAGGGAAACGTTGTTCAGGAGGTCGATCTCCTCCGGGGAAAGGCGCCAGTTCAGGGAGCGGAGGTTGTCCTTCACCTGCCGGGCATTCTTGATGCCCGTAATCGGAATGGCCGTGGGCATATAGTCGATGATAAAGCGGATTGCCACCGCCGCGCAGCTCACGTTATGGTTTGCTGCCACATCCCTCAGTGTCTCCACGATCTTCATGTTCCGCCGCAGTTTATCGCCGTGGAAGTTGACGTAAACGTCCCTCCTGCGGCGGTCGTTTTCAGGGAAATGCGAAAACTCATTGTATTTGCCGGTCAGCATTCCCTGTCCCAGGCTGCCCCAGGTCATAGGCGTGGTATCCATTTCGGATTCCAGCAGCCGGATTTCTCCCTCCCGCTTCCGGCAGCAGAGGGAAAACTCATGCTGGGCGGTCACGAACTGTCCCTTGTACGGCATGCACTGGGAAAGCTCCGTCGGCCGGACGTTGGACAGGCCGAAATAGCGGATCTTGCCGGCCGCCTTCTGG
>JAEEGL013780283.1_pt1 | contig 15097 bp, 8 predicted proteins | sample 9134231 | NCBI WGS metagenome assembly JAEEGL01 (sample SAMN16246548, study PRJNA631951) | gut metagenome | biome: gut microbiome; feature: rumen; material: fiber-attached | host: Bos | place: Iran: Karaj | collected 2018-10 | reverse complement strand
GGCACCGTCTATGAGCAGAGCGGCGACTACACCTTCGAGCACCAGACCGACAACTACGGCTGCACGCAGGTCGATACGCTCCACCTGACCATCCACAACCCGCAGCACGAGGCCCTCACGGTCGAGGCATGCGGCAGTTACGAGTGGAACGGCACCGTCTATGAGCAGAGCGGCGACTACACCTTCGAGCACCAGACCGACAACTACGGCTGCACGCAGGTCGATACGCTCCACCTGACCATCCACAACCCGCAGCACGAGGCCTTCACGGTCGAGGCATGCGGCGAATACGAGTGGAACGGCACCGTCTATGCTCAAAGCGGCGACTACACCTATACGCATCCGACCGACGACTACGGCTGCACGCAGGTCGATACGCTCCACCTGACTGTCAACCAGTCGGCGGAAAGCGCGGACCAGCGGACCGTAGAGATCGCCGACCTGCCGTATGAGTGGAACGGCGTGGTGTTCACCACCGCCGGCACGCAGATTGCCTATCTGCAGACTGCCGCGGGCTGCGACAGCACTGTCACCATGACGCTCACGGTCAATGGCGTCTCCGAAGGCACGCAGGTCATCAACGTGACGGAGGTCGATGACAACACCTTCGACTTCACCGTCCTGGCCGATGTGGCCGACGAAGACACCAAGGTGTCGGTGAACTACTACCTGTACAAGGACGACGTCCTGGTGGACGACATCATGACGGAGTGCGGTGGCATCATGAACATCGCTACGGAGTACAACGGCAGTTTCCACGGCCACAACGTGACTTCGGGCACGGGCAATGTGCCGGCCAACACCTTCAACATCGCCAGCACGCACTTCGACTACCTCTACATGCACTTCGTGAACGGCCGCGCCAACCGCGTGACCCACGACTTCACCGAAGCGGGCACCTACACCATGTTGGTGGAACTGGTAGAGGAGACGGGCGGCATCGACTTCGCCACGGTCTATTACGCCAACGGTGTCAGCCGCCGTATCGGCGGTAAGACCAGCGCCGAAGGCGGTGTGCTGGCCACTGCACAGTTCCAGTTTGAAGTGGAGGCCCCCGAAAGCGGCTCCAACGAGAACCTGCCCATGCTGAGTCTGTCCGACAACGACATCACGCAGGTCACCTCCACGGTCAACCTCACCTGCGACCAGAACGACTACGATCCGATGGCGAAGGTGTCCGTACGCTACACCATCCTGCGCGATGGCGAGGTGGTGAGCAACGTGATGAACGTAGCCAGCATCAACATGGCGACCTACGTGCCTTCGACACACGCATACTACGGCAAGACCGTAACGGAGGCCGTGGGCACGATCCCGGACAACACCTTCCGTCCGACCCCGTCGTATGTGTACAACTACTTCTACATGAACTTCCTGGCCAACACCACCAACCGCATCACCACCACCTGGAACCAGGCGGGTGAGTACAGCATCGTCTTCGACCTGCAGTTGATGCAGGGCGGCAGCGACCTGGCGATGGTCTGGAGTGCGGGCAACCGCCTCGGCGGCAAGAACGCCGCAGCCACCGGCACCATCCTGGCGACTACGACGCTGAACTACTCGATCCCCGCCTCAGGCGCCCCGATGGGCATCGACGAAGGTGACGGCAGAACGCTCGCCGTGTGGCCGAATCCGGCGCGCGACGTGCTCAACGTGACCTTGCCCGACAACTGCGGCGACGGCGACGTGACGGTGACCGACATGAGCGGCCGCGTAGTCGCGCGCCTCGACACCCGTAGCGCCGAGAACGGCACCACCACCCTCAACGTGAGCACTTGGTCCGCCGGCGTCTATTTCGTGAATGTCCGCACCAACGGCACGGTCGTCACCGAAAAGTTCGTGGTGACCAAGTAACCCGCGGAAAACCGACAACACGGGAAAAACGACAATCCCCCGGGGAAATCCTCGGGGGATTTTTCTTTTTTTTATGAAGAAGACCTTTTCCGTATGAGAAAAGATCATCTCTTCTCCTCATCCATATTCAATTCATTGAAGACAGAACCTAAAACCTGCCTCCTTGTAATCTGACGCCTGTAGTCTAAACGTGATGGTATGGTTCCCCGCGGAGGATGGTCATGGCGCGGTAGAGTTGTTCGGCGAAGATGAGGCGTGTGAGGATATGGGGGAAGGTCATCGCCGAGAGCGAGAGCAGGGTGTCGGCGCGTTGCCGCACCTCGTCGGAAAAGCCATACGCCCCGCCGATGACAAAGTCGAGGCAGCGGCGGCCGCTGCTCATCTGCTGCTGCATGAACTTGGAGAAGGCCACGGAGGTCAACTCCTTGCCGTGTTCGTCGAGCAACACCACATAGTCCGACGCATCGATTTTCCTCAGCAGTCCCGCGCCCTCCTGTCGTTTCTGCTCCTCCATGGAGAGTTTCGTATTCTTGAGGTAGGGCACCGCCTCCATCTCGAAGGGGAGGTAGAACCTGATTTTCTTGACATAGGACTCCAGCGCGCCCTCCAGCGCACCCGAATCCTCCTTGCCGATGTAGATGAGTCGAACCTTCATGATGAAAACAAAATGCAAAATTACAACAAAATGCCGAAAAAGTAGTACTTTTGCAAATTCAAATCGGCACGACATGCAGGACTATCGCAAAGACTTTCCCATTTTGGACCAGCAGGTGAACGGTTATCCGCTGGTATATTTCGACAATGCGGCGACGACGCAGAAGCCGCAGGTGGTGATTGACGCGCTGACGGAGTACTACCGGACAGTGAACAGCAACATTCACCGCGGGGTGCACCATCTGAGTCAGTTGGCCACGGCGCGTTTCGAGGAGGCGCGGCGGGCGGTGCAGCAGTTCATCCACGCGCCGCATGCCCACGAGGTGGTCTTCACCCGCGGCACCACAGAATCCATCAACCTCATCGCCTCCTCCTTCGGACGGGCGTTCCTGCACGAAGGCGACGAGGTAGTCATCTCGGAGATGGAGCACCATGCCAACATCGTGCCGTGGCAGATGATCTGCGAGGAGCGCGGCGCCCTGCTGCGCGTGGCGGGCTTCGACGACGACGGCACGCTCCGCCTCGACGAGTTGGAAGGCCTGCTCAGCGACCGCACCAAATTAGTGGCGGTGGCGCACGTCTCCAACACCCTCGGCACCATCAACCCGGTGAAGCGCATCATCAACCTCGCCCACGACCGTGGCATCCCCGTGCTGGTTGATGGAGCCCAAGCCGCCGCGCACATCCCCGTGAACGTGCTGGCACTCGACTGCGACTTCTACTGTTTCTCCGGGCACAAGATGTACGCCCCCATGGGCGTCGGCGTGATGTACGGCAAGGAGAAGTGGCTCAACGCGATGCCGCCCTACCAAGGAGGCGGCGAGATGATCAAGACGGTGACCTTTGCCAAGACCACCTATAACGAACTGCCCTTCAAGTTCGAGGCCGGCACGCCCTCCGTCGGCGACGTCATCGGACTGAAGACGGCCATCGACTATGTCAACGGCATCGGCATCGACGCCATCGCCGCGCAGGAGCACGCGCTGCTGGAGTACGCCACCGAGAAACTGTCGCACATCGACGGCATCGAGTTCGTGGGCACCGCCACTGAGAAGGCGGCCATCCTCTCGTTCAACCTGCAGGGATTACACCCCTTCGACGTGGGCACGCTCATCGACCAGATGGGAGTGGCCGTGCGCACGGGGCACCACTGCACCCAGCCCGTCATGGACCATTACGGCATCCCAGGCACGCTGCGCGCCTCCTTCGCCTTCTACAACACGATGGATGAGGTCGATCGGCTGGCGGCGGCAGTGGAGAAGGCGGCGAAGATGCTGCGGTGAGGGTTGTGGTTAATGGTTAACGGTTAGAGAAGATAGGGGGACGTTCTGTCCGCGCTGCATTTCCCGACGATGGCGGCGGTGACGGAAGAGCGCGCGCCAGGGGCCGCAGCGGGCACGGAGCGCACACGGTTGCCTAACGGCAGTGGCGGCCAAGCGGCGACCAGCGGAAGCCGCTTGACCGCCGTACTGCCGTGGCGACCGTGAAGTGAAGTAAAGCGGAGGACCCGACGGCGGGGAGATCCCCGCCGGGGCGCCCAAATCCATCAGAAAAGAATCGCCGATCAGCCGCCGAAGCCGAAGATGCCGGCAATGAGCACCGCCAACAGCGCGACAGGCGCCAAATATTTCATAATGAAGTAATAGACAGAGAAATAGCGTGCTTTCAGCAGACCGCCGTTGGTCAGTTCGTCGCGGGCTTCCGACTTGGCGTAATACCATCCCATGAAGGCCACGATGCCGATGGCTCCAAGCGGCAGCATGTAGGTCGCCGTGAGCATGTCGAGAAATCCGAAGATACTCTGTCCCAGTATCTTGACATTGCTGAGCGGGCCAAACGAGAGGGTGCAGACGATACCTGTAACCAGCAGCAGTCCGGTGATGCAGATGACGGCGGGCACGCGGCGCATGTGAAACCGCTTCATCACGTAGGCCACCACCGCTTCCAACATGGAGATGGTGGAGGTGAGCGCCGCGATGGAGAGCAACACGAAGAAGATGATGGCGAAGATCTGTCCGCCTGCCATGCTGTTGAAGACGTTGGGCAGCACCTCGTAAACGAGACTCGGACCGCTGGCGGGGCTCATGCCGAAGGCGAAGACCGCCGGGAAGATGGCAATGCCCGACAGAATGGCGATGAGCGTGTCGGCGGAGGCAATGATGACGCTGGTTTTGAAGAGGTTGTCCTCTTTGCGGACGTAGGCGCCGTAAGTGATAAGCACGCCGAGGCCGATGCTGAGGGAGAACATGGCCTGTCCCAGCGCCGACAGGACGGCGGTGCCCGTCAGTTTGGAGAAGTCGGGACGGAAGAGGAAATCGAGTCCTTCGCCGGCGCCCGGCAACGTGACCGAACGGACGCAGAGGAGCAGCATCAGGACGAAGAGCACGGGCATGAGGATCTTGGAGGTCTTCTCAATACCCTTCTGCACGCCCAGCATCACCACCAAAGCGGTGAGTACCAAGAAGATGACCTGGTAAAGAATCGGCCAGAAGGTGCCGGTGGAGAAGTCGGTGAAGGCCTGCGACACCTCCGCGGGCGACTTGTCGGCCAGGCCGCCCTGACAACTGAGCACCACATAGTCGAGCGTCCAGCCGGTGACGACGCTGTAGAAGGAGTAGATGAGGAAAGTGGTGAGCACGCCCCAGAAGCCGACAAACATCCAGGAGCGGTGGCGCGGGGCGAGGACGTGGAAAGCGCCGACGGCGTCCTGCCGCGAGCGGCGCCCGAGGGCGAGTTCGCTCATCATGATGGGGACGCCCAACAGGAAGACAAAGGCGATGTAGAGCAGGAGGAAGGCCCCTCCCCCATTCTGACCGACGGTGTAGGGGAACCGCCAGATGTTGCCCAAGCCGATGGCCGAACCTGCGGCGGCAGCGATGGCTCCGAAACTCGACGTGAAGCCACCTTGATTCTTACCCAATCCATTTTCACCCATAAACAACTGTATTTTAATACTTTATAAAACAATTTAATATTGAATGACTGCTTCTTTCAGCAATATTCTCCGCATCTACTAATGAAATGCAAAAATAGCATTTTTTCCCATATCGTCTCCTTTTCTGCCAACAAAACATTGAGATAACACACAAAACAGCCATGACAGAATCCCCATTATTGATTTTTTCTTATTTTTGCAAAATCAAATTCCTGCCGCATCCCGCAGGCATCGTGCGGCAGATTTTCACAGAAGTCTGCACCATCAAATCATCAACAAAAAAAATGGAAGAGTACAATCAAACCCAACAACCCACGGATGAAATGTCCCTCCGTCTTCAACAAGAGCAAGCAGGAATGTACAATCCACCCCAGCAGGGCACACACGTGGCTCCCAACGGTGTCGCTGCTCTGGTCTTGGGGGTCCTGTCCATCATCACCGGCTGCTACTGCATCGGCTTGATCTTAGGCATCATCGGGCTTGTCTTGGCCAGCAAGGGGATGGATCTGTTCCACAGCAATCCCGCGGCCTACCGTGCATTCGGACTGCTGCGCGCCGGTAAAATCTGTTCCATCATAGGAGTCATCCTCGGCGCCCTCTCGATTGTTTTCTGGTTCTTTTACATCTACATGCTCATAGATTCGTCCCACTCATACATCTCTTATCCCTACTAACCCATGCACAGATTAGCCGACTGGCTGTCTGACCACATGTTCCCCTGCTTCTACCAGCAGGTTTTGGGATTCCATTGTCCCTTCTGCGGGCTTCAACGGTCCGTCATCGCATTGCTTGAGGGTGATATTGGGGAAAGCTTCACCCTTTTCCCTCCGCTTTTCCCGCTGCTCCTCACCGCGTTATTCGCACTTTTTTACTGGTGGAAGCAGACGCCGACCACCCGCCGCATCATCAACATCATGCTGCTGGCAGACGCGGCGATATTACTGATCAACTGTATCGTGCAGAATATCCTCTCCTAACCGGGGAGCTCTTCCTTTTATTTTTTACGGATGAACGTGTCCTCCACCGCCGCCCCGTTCTTCAGGCGGCCGTAGAACTCGAGTCTCTGCTCGGGCGCATCGTCGAGCCAGAGCACGCGCACACTGTTCCCTTTGCGCGAGAGCAGAATTCCACCGACCACATTCCACGAAGTGCGGACATACTCATTTACAGCAACTTCATAATTCTGTCCGCTGGTATGATTGATCTTCACATCCTGCGGGACGAACTCCTTATAGAAGAAGCTCGTCATCTCTTTCTGGATGAAATAGAACTTGTCGGTCGGGTTGTTGTTCTTATCGACGTGCGGGGCATGTCCGCAGCCCTCGAACGTGTGCAGTGCCTGTCGATACCCCAACTTCCGGGCACGCTCGTGGATGGGCTTGGAACCGTACATCTTGTTGAAGAAGAGGTCGCCGACGGGGATTTTCATATCCTGGAAGGGGACATCATAGCCGTAGGGCACCACCTGATCGGCGTTCCCATGGAAGGAGATGATGGAGACCTTGGCGTTGTCGATCATGCTGATGTCGTGAACGGAGCCCCACATGTTGGCGATGCAGCGGATGCGGAAGGTCTCTTTCAGGTCATTGCCGGAGGTCTCGATGTCGCCCAAGCTGTGCGTAAACAGGTTGCCCTGGGTCGCCTCGGGGCGGTTCTTGTTGCGCATGAAGGCGAGGTTGAGTGTGGTGATGCCGCCCGCGCTGCTGCCCGCCGCGAAGAGGTAGTCGGTATTGATGCGGTACTTGTCCTTGTTGTGTACCAAAAAGCGCATGGCGGCGTGCGCGTCCTGCGCCGCCCGGTAGCCGCAACGCTCGATGGCTCGCTTGGAGGGCCGGAAGCCCATGCGGTAGTTGATGGAGGCAACCACGTAGCCCATCCTCGCGAAATGCTTGCACCACAGCACGATGGGATTGTCCTGCTTGTCGCCGATGAAGAAGCCACCCCCGTGGATGAACATGATCAACGGGCGTTTCTGCAAAGTGTCGCCCTTGGGGAGGTAAATGTCCATGTAGAGGTCGAACTCATGTTCGGAGATGGTCTTGGAGATGCCAGAGCTTATGATTTTCCCGTAGTCGGTGGCATTCTCGACCCGCGAGACCCAGTACCCGCTCGCGCGCCCGTACTTGACATTGTTGACCACCTCCACGTCGAAGTACTCCCGATGATACCGGCTGGTATCGGCGGCGGGCTGGTAGGTCGGCGGGGTGTAGCGTTGGAAGTTGAAAGACCGCTGCGATCCCTCCTCACGGCAACGGCCAGAGAAGCCCTGCGCGTTGGCCGTTATGTCGATCTTCTTCAGCACCCGCTTCTCCTGATCGACGTGCAGAACGCACCGTCGCCCCTTGAAGGTTCCCGAAAAGGAGACCGGGGAGGCAGAGGCAGCCGTTCCCACGGCATACGCCTTGCCGCCGAAGCTCTTGCCTTTCACCTGATCGAACCAGAGCACACAATCCTTACCGTCGAATCGTCCCAGGTAATAGCACCCTGTCTGGATCTCCAGCGGGATTTCCGATGCCTCCGACAGGGTCGTCTCCGTTGTTGACATGCCCGTCACCGCAGCCCCCGCGGAGAAGGCGTTCGACCGCGTCGCCTCCGATGAGCAGCCCGCCATCAGGGGCGAGAAGAGCAAGACGCCGCCCACCGCCAAAAGCAGGCAGACCACAATAATCGTTGCTATAACCGTTCTTTTTTTCATCTTCTTAAAATGATTGCAAAATTACAATTTTTTACAATTTCATCAATGACTTTGTTTTTTTTCCTACTTTTGCAAAAAATAATCAAGGATCTCCATGGCAAGAAAGACTTCGCCTTAGAGAGCATCATCATTGAATAAAGATCTCATTTTCATGAACTTGACAGAAAGCATCCACTATACCATCCGTCCGGCCACTGCCGACGACGCTCCTTTCGTAGCCCGCGCCATTTTGGAGGCGGTCGGCTTTGACAACCCTCCTGCCGAGTTCATCGAGAAGCAGGCGCGGCTCTGCCTGCGCGATGACGTGCTATACAGTTGCCGCAACACGCAGGTGGCCGAGGTCGGCGGGCGCGTGGTGGGCAGTCTCACCGCCTACGACGGGCGCCGCTACCGCATGTTGCGGGCGGTCACCTTCCCGCTCATCCGCGAGATGAGCGGCGTCGATCTGTCGGGCATGGACGATGAGAGCGGTCCGGGCGAGTACTACTTGGATTCGCTGTACGTGCTGCCGGAGATGCGGCGCCGTGGTATCGCGAAGATATTGGTACAAAAGGGCTTGGACGTCGCCACCGCACTGCGGCTGCCCGCGGCGGCACTGCTGGTGGCGCCCGACAACGCCGCGGCAGCGCGACTGTACGGCTCGCTGGGATTCCGCGAGACAGGGCGGGTGCAAGCGTTCCGCGTCAACTACCGCAAGTTGGCGCTGCCGCTCTCCCACCCTCCCCTGCTGGAAGTATGCGCGGCTTCGATGGCATCGGCGCTGACTGCGGCACAGGCCGGGGCACCCCGCATCGAACTGTGCCGCCGCCTCGATCTCGGCGGACTCACCCCCGACCGCGCCGACATCGCCCGCTGCGTCAAGGGGCTGCCCCTGCGCACCTTCGTGTTAGTGCGCCCGCGCGGGGGCGACTTCCACTACAGCGCCGACGAGTTCGCCGCCATCATCGACGACATCCGCTACTGCCGCGACGCGGGCGCGCACGGCGTCGTGGTCGGCTTCCTGCACGCCGACGGCACCATCGACACCGACCGCTGCCGCCAGGCCGTAGCTGCCGCCGACGGCATGGAAGTCACCTTCCACCGTGCCTTCGACCGGTGCAGCCACTGGCCCACCGCCCTCGAGCAGATCATCGACTGCGGCTTCAACCGCCTGCTCACCTCCGGACAGCAGCCGACGGCCGAGCAGGGCATCGACACCCTGCGGGCCATCCAAGCACAGGCCCACGGCCGCATCGCCATCCTCGCCGGCAGCGGCGTCAACGCCCGCAACGCAGCCGACATCATCCAAGCCACCGGCGTCAACGAAGTACACGGCAGTTGCAAGACCGCCGGCTACGAAAGCGACGAAGCCGAAGTCCGCCGGACGCTGGCGGCGATTCGAGGGTAACCACACGTCTATAGCACAACCATACGGCTCCCCATGGGAGCGGGCAAAAAAAAGAGGGTGACTACTTTTAGTCACCCTCTTTTGATTACTTCCGTCAGACGGACTATTTGTTCACCACGAACTTCTGCGAGATGGTCTTCTCGTTGTTGCGGACGTTGATGAAGTAGATACCCTGGGCGAAACCGCTCACGTTGTAGGTCAGCACCTGCTGGCCGCCGGCGAGGTTCTCGCTGATGACGCGGACCACCTTGCCCTGGGCGTCGGTGACCGTGATGGTGGTTTCACCCTCGAAGCCGCTCACGCTCACGTTCAACAGGTCGCGGACGGGGTTCGGATAGGTGCTCACGACTGCCTGCTCGCTGTAGTCGGCCACAGCAGTCGGTGCGGGAGTGCTCGGGTTGACGCCGTCTTCATTCACGATGACCGTGAAGGTGCGGGCGGCGATGACCTCCTTTTCTCCCACCTCATCGTTGGTACCACCCAGCAGATGGCCATAACGACGATTCACGATGTACGGGTTGTAGATGCCCGGGACATTGGTGCCGCCAGTGGCGTTGCGATCCTCCAGTTTGAACTTGAAGGTGTAGGTACCGTTCTGCAGGAAGGTGAAATCGACCTTGTTGGGTACGTTCTTGAAGGCGTCGAAGTAGAAGAAGTCGAAGTATTTGATGACGGAGTTCAAATTCGCCTGGTACATGAAGGTCGTGCTCGGGATCTCGCCCACCGCCACATCGACGGAGTCGCGACCGAAGTATCTGAGGTCACGGTCAAGGTAGGTGGCGATCTTCATGGCATTCACGTACTCGCCGAACGAATCGTCGGAGATCTCATCCTCGTTAAAGGTCAGCGCATAGGTCATGTCAACATGGTGTTCATTCCACGCTTCGCTGGTGGTGTTGCTCACATACACGTAGAAGGTGCTCGGCACATTGCGGGACACGTAAATCGTGTCGCCGTAGAGCGTGCGCGGAGTGTTGGCATACGCCGCGGAGTATGTGGAACGAGTCATCGTGCAAGTATCGGCGATCAAGATCTCCAAGTCATATTGATGGACCTCATACGTGATGATGCTGTCGCAACCCTGCGCAGTGTGCAGAGTCTCGGTCTCAGGAACATTCGGCAACGTGTATTCCGTACCATTGTAGGTGTAGGTTTCCACACCCGTGGCAAGGTTGATCTCGCGGACGATGTCGTAACTCTTCATGACAGCGACATCAATCGTGTCGGAACCGCCGCCACAACCGAATTGGTCTTCAATGATCATCGTCAGACGATAGTCGCCGTCAGAGAGGGTGTTCATGTTGATGTTGAATGTGTTGCCCACTTCCGCCGTGTCGCGGAGAACCTCTTCATTATCGGCATTCACCCAAGTGCAGGTGTAAGGAGCCGTACCGCCATTGATGGAAACAGACAGATTGTTGTCCGTACCCTCGCAGGAAGTAGCGTTCGCAATAGTCTGGACAGCCGTGATGGCGCCTGGAGCTTCAACAACGGCATTGCCTGTGATGCTACAACCGTTCCCGTCGGTGATGACGTACGGGTAGGTACCCTCCTCCAGGTCGGCGACCTCGTAGGTGTCACCGTCAAGCGCAGTGGCGTCTGCATCGTTCCAAGCGCAGGTGTAAGGACTCTGACCGCTGGTCACCTCGATGGTGACAGAGCCAAGTTCTCCACAACTCACGTTGGTGGCGTTGACATTCACCAACGGCAGGGCAATCACATTGACAACAACCTCGGCAGTGTTCGAACAGCCGTTGGCATCCGTACCCGTGACGGTAAAGGTGTGGGCATCAGCCGTCGGGGTAGCGGAGACCTCAGCACCAGTTGCGTCTGCGTTGTGGCTCCATTCATAGGTTTCGGCACCCGCAGCGGTCAGCGTGGTTTCTGTGCCATCGCAGACAGAAGTCGGATTGGCCATCACGGTAACGATCGGCAGGGGATTCACCGTAACGGTGACCGTGGCGGTGTTAGAGCAGCCGTGGACATTCGTACCCGTGACGGTGTAGGTATTGACATCAGCCGTCGGGGTCACCTCAGTTTCAATCCCTTGGTCATCGTTGCTCCACACATAGGTGCCGTTATCACCCGCGCCGTTGGCCAACAAGGTGGTGTTGTCACCGATACAAACGGCATCCGGCTCGGCCTCCGCAGTGATTCCCGGCAGGGCGTTCACCGTGACGGGGATGGTGTCGGAATGGCCCACGCACTCGTTCTGAGAGACGAAATCCACCACGTACCTGCCCGCCAACTGGGTGCGCAGCGTGTTGCCGCTGACGCCCTCAATCTCAACGTTGTTGCGCTTCCATGTGTAACTGGCCATGCCCGCAGTGGCGGTGAAGTGGAAGGCGCTGTCGGCACAAATCACATCCAAGTCATAGTCTTCTGTGATGGTGACAGTCGATGCCGTATTCACCGTGATGACGAAATCGGTGGAAGTGGCCGAGCAGTTGGTCACAGCATCCGTAACAACCACATAATAGGTGGCAGCATCCGTGATGTCGGTAAGCTCAAGGGTGGCCGAACTAGCATCAATCCCCTCCTCGTCGGCATACCAGGCATAGGTCAACTGGTTATCACTTTCCCCGTATGTAGGAGTGATGGTGTAGTCGTTGCCGGCGCAAATGGTAACGTTGTCAGGCATCGTCACCGTCGGCAGGGCGTTCACCGTGATGGTGACCGTGTCGGAATGACCCACACACTGGTTGTTGTCGGTAACTTCCACTACATACTTGCCAGCTTCAGAGACTTCCAAGACATCGTCCTCGGCGTCATAGTCCTCGTTGTCGTGCTTCCATGCATACGAAACTTCTTCCGAAGTGGTAGCGGTCAAAGTAGCTGTTTCGCCAGCGCAGATGACGGTCTGATCAGCGGCCAACGTCACCATGGGCAGGGCGTTCACCGTGACGGGGACCGTGTCGGAATGACCCACGCACTCGTTGCCGTCGGTGACTTCCACTACATATTTGCCTGCATCGCTGACTTGCAGGGTGCTGCTTGAGCCAGAAATCGGTTCGTTGTTGTGCTTCCAAGCATATGACACGCCTTCCGAAGCGGTGGCGGTCAAAGTAGCTGTTTCGCCAGCGCAGATGACCGTCTCATCAGCGGCCAACGTCACCATGGGCAGGGCGTTCACCGTGACGGTGACCGTGTCGGAATGACCCACGCACTCGTTATCGTCGGTGACTTCCACTACATACTTGCCTGCATCGCTGACTTGCAGGGTGCTGCTTGAGCCAGATATCGGTTCGTTGTTGTGCTTCCAAGCATATGACACGCCTTCCGAAGCGGTGGCGGTCAAAGTAGCTGTTTCGCCAGCGCAGATGACGGTCTCATCAGCGGGCAACGTCACCGTCGGCAGGGCGTTCACCCTAATGGTGAAGTTGTCGGACTTGCTCGAACAGCCAGTTTGACCATCGGTGACAACCACGTAGTAGATGTCTTCTTCCGTCACATTGGTAAGCGTCAGGTTGGCATTGACATCGTTCGGCATCAGGACATCTCTGTTGTACCAAGCATAGGACAACTGGCCATCACTTTCAACATCACCGTAATCAGGTTCGATGGTGTAGTTGCTGCCATAGCAGACGAAATCCTCTTCAGACAATTCAACCGTCGGCAGGTCGTTCACCGTAACGGTGGCGGAAGCGCTGCTTTCACACTGGTTGCCATCCACGGCATTCACCGTGACGGTGTATTGATTCGCAGCTTCAGCACTGAACGTGGTGGAAGCACCTTCCGTTTCTGTCAGTATGCCGCCGTTGTTGACCGTCCAAGTGTAGGTCGTACCCTGTTGCGCATCGACGGAGAACGCCTGGGTGCCGTCCAAGCAGATGGTGGCGTTGGACAATTGCAGGCCGGTGGTCGGCAGGGTGTTGACCGTGACGGTAGCCGTGGCGGTGTTCTCACAGCCGTGCTCGTCGGTACCCGTAACCATGATGGTATAAGTGCCGGCAGACTCACCCATAAAGGTCACAGAGGCGCCCGCTTCATCGGAGAGGTATTCCCCAGCCCACTCATAGGTGACAGCGCCGCTCGGAGTCAAGGCCTTGGTGCCGTTCAGACAGAGCGTGTCATCATCCAGCGTGACCGTCGGCAGAGTGTAGAGGCCGACTTCGATCGACGCTTCGGCAGGAGCGCATCCGCTGGCAGACGTACCAGAAACCACACACTTGAAGGCGATGGCCTCAGCGATGTTTTCTGCCGTGTACGTACTGTTGGTGGCATTGTCGATAGCTTGATCGCCGGCATACCACTGATAGGTCAGCGTTCCAATACCCCCTTCTGCAGTCACGCTCATCTCATAAGAGCCATCAGGACAGACGCTGCCGTTTTCGGTTTGGTCGGTAATGGTGATGTCGGCATTGACGTTCACCTTGTAGAGGCCGGTGGAGAGTGCCAAGGCATGGCATTCGTCTTGGGCGGCACGTCTGAAATAGGTGGTCTGCGTCAGGCCGGTCGGTGTGTAGGTGGCGTTATTGGCACCGGTGATATCGCTCCAAGAAGCATTGTCGGTGGACTGTTGCCACAGATAGGTGATCTCGGTGCAGCCGGTAGCGTCAGTGGCGCTACCAATCTCGCTGGCGTCGCCGCCGGAGCAGATGGTCTCTTCTCCCGCAACGATTTCACCAGCGCTGAAGGGCTGGCTGATGGTGTAGGTGAACACCCAGGACTTCTCGTGGTTGGCACAATCCTTGTAGGTGTATGTGAAGGTCTTCGTTGTGCCGCAGTCCTCAGGCGTGCTACCCACAACAGAGACATAGTTGAGCGTGTTGCCGCAGGCATCGGTCACCGTAGGCATCACGGAAGGCGTGAGCGTGTGCGGGGCGACCGTGTCGGCGAGACAATCCACCGTCTTGGCGTTGGTGCCGCCCGTAACCGTGATATTGTCGGCAACATTCACGTTGATGGTCTGTGCAATCTGAGTAGCGTTGCCGCACTTGTCGGTAACCGTGTAGGTTCTGGTCACCACAATCGGGCAGGTACCCGCGGAGAGATCCTCGTAACTGACCGTCAAATCAGCGTCCGCGGTGCAGTTGTCGCTGATGGCAAGGCCGAAGGTGTTCTCCAATTCGGTGACACTCTCCTTGGCGGGATAATTGTTAGCAAGGTCGCCGCTACAGCCCTCCATGTTATGGTCGGCAATGGTACCCGTGATGACGGGGACGGTCTGGTCGGCGATGGTAAAGGTGGTGTCGCGGTTCGCCTGACAGCCCTTGCTGTCGGTGACGGTGACAGCGACGCTGTAATTGCGGGTAGCCGCAACCGGTGTAGTCTCCGCAACGATGGCGGTGCCGGGGGTATTCGAAGCCACGGCGCCGGACCATGTGTAATCATATGTGGGCGTCCCGCTGGTAACGTTGGCCGTGATGTTGAAGTTTTCGCTATACGGGCAATCCGTCGGAGCGGTGAAACTGGCGATGACCGGCAGGGCGTTCACGGTGACAGTGGCGCTGGCTTTCGCCTTACAGCCGTCGCCGTCAGTGACGGTGACCGTGTAGGTGTCGGCGGCAGAGACCTCGATGCTGCGGGTATTGCCTTGGTTGCTCCAAGCATAGCTGTAGTCACTGCCTTC
>JAEEGL016873774.1_pt1 | contig 15098 bp, 11 predicted proteins | sample 9134231 | NCBI WGS metagenome assembly JAEEGL01 (sample SAMN16246548, study PRJNA631951) | gut metagenome | biome: gut microbiome; feature: rumen; material: fiber-attached | host: Bos | place: Iran: Karaj | collected 2018-10 | reverse complement strand
TATATTTGGACGATGATATAATTGAAATGCATCCAGAAATGGGTCCTATTGAATTTTTGAACGCAATTTATAACGCTAAAATGGTTGTAACAAATTCATATCATGGAACCATTTTATCTGTAAATTTTGGAAAAGAGGTTTATTCACTTTGCGAAAATACAGGATCTGAGTTTCGCAAAACGGATATATTATGTGAATTAGGAATGGCTAATCGAATAATATTTGATAGTAATACGCTTTTAAAATCTTTTACACCAGTAGATTATAATAGAGTTGAAAATATTCTCTGCAAACTAAGGGAAAATAGTATTCATTACCTAAAGAAAAATATCAAATGATCCTTGAAGATAGTATAAATTCCTGCAATAAAATAAGACATATATAAGTGAATGGATGATTTAATGATGATTGAAATCTGCAATAGAATTGAATGTACGGGTTGTGAAGCGTGTGTATCTGTTTGCCCGGTTCATTGTATTGTGATGAAAGAAAATAATGATGGCTTTTATTATCCCAGGATAGATAATAAGAAGTGTATAAAATGTAAAAAGTGTATTGGAATATGCCCTAATAATGTAAAATTAAAAAAAGGAAGCCCCGGTTTTTATATGGGTTGGCATAAAAATCTTGATGTATTGCTTAATAGTTCATCTGGTGGCGCGTTTACTGCTATTGCAGAATTAATTATCAAAGAAAACGGGGTAGTATACGGCGCTTGCCTAAATGATAATAATCTTTGTGTTACTCATATTGGGATTGAGAATATTGAGGAACTCCAAAAGTTACGTTTAAGTAAGTACTTTCAAGGTAGCATTAATGAGTGCTATAAAAGAGTTGAAAATGATTTAAAGGATGGACGTTATGTTTTATTTACCGGTACTGCTTGTCAGATAGCGGGTTTAATCAGTTATTTACATAAACAATATAGTAATCTTTTAACTGTTGATGTTCTTTGTCATGGAATATCAAGCAAAAAGGTTATTGATGAATTTGTAAAATCGAAAATTAAGAAATACAAAAAAAGGATAAAGACATTACGATTTCGCTTAAAACCTCCGGATAGTAATTGGTTGCTGGGTGGAGGTACTAAAATGCGATTGGATTTTGAAGATGGTACTAGTTTTGTTGAAAACAAAGAGGATGATACTTTTTTTAGAGGTTTCAACGATTATTTGTTTCTGCGAGAATCATGCTATAATTGCAAGTATGTAGGAACAAATCGTATAGCAGATATTACTCTTGCAGATTATTGGGGGATTGATTTAACATTAATACCAGAAGAACAACAACGAAATGGAGTTTCATTAATTGTGGTCAATTCAGAAAAAGGGCGGGAGATACTTGATAAACTGACAAACTACATGGTAATTATGCCTGCAAATCCGGGTAAAGCGATTTTGACAAACCAGGCCTTTGTAAAACCAAGCACACCAAATAGTAAGAGAGATGACTTTTTTTTAAAGCTTGGGAAGAACGATTTTGATTATTTGATAAAGAAGTATTATTGGGGATTTTATTTAAAAAATAATGTCAGAAAAATACTTGGTGATAGGATTTATAATGCGCTAAAGATGATTATTGGAAGAACATGAAAGCTGATTATAGTTTAATTGAACTACGAAATAATACAATACTAATTGCCTTAGCGAATATAGGAAGCAAAGCTATTAGCTTTATATTAGCACCGCTTTACTCGTATTATCTCACAACGGAACAATTTGGCATTATGGATTTAATTATGACCACTTGCGGGTTAGCTGTTCCTTTAATATGTCTAGATATTTTTGAATCGGTTTTCAGATTTACAAAAGAAGGGACCTATAATCATAAGACTGTTATTTCTTCATCGTTGTTTTTTTTCTTGGCAGAATTATTGCTGTGTGTGTTTTTAGTAGGCGGTTATGCTTTTTTTAAACCGCTTACACTTCCAATAATGGTTTGTGCATTGTCTGCGATATTAGAATCTTTTTATAATATAATAGCTCAATATGCCAGAGGGCAGGATAAAATTTTAAAATTCGCATTTTCAGGACTTCTTAATTCTTTTGTGTTATTAGGTCTTAACATCGTATTTCTCGTTGTGCTAAATTTGGAGTTAGCAGGATGGATGATTTCATTTATCTTAGCTAAAATCATTATCATTTTATATTTGTGCTATACATTAAAGATTTGGAATGATATTGCTATAGAACATTTTGACGCAGGTTTTATAAAAAATGCATTACGTTTTTGTTTACCATTAATGCCCAGTGCTACTATGTGGTGGATCATGAATGCATCTGACAGATATATACTGTCTTATTATTGGGGCATCGCTGTTACAGGTATTTATGCGGTTGCTACAAAATTACCTGTGATACTTAGTGTTTTTGAGAATGTATTTTATCAAGCATGGCAAACAACTGCACTTAGTGTACTAGATGATAATAAACGAGATGCCTTTTATTCAAAGGTTTTTAATCATTATTTTCGTCTTTTATCTATTGGTATTATTACTGTCCTTGCTTTTTTAAAGCCATTATTAGTATATCTGTTTGCAAAAGAGTATGCAGAAGGTTGGATTTGTTCAGCAATCTTAGTTTTGAGCGTAATGATTCACGCATTGGGGGGAAATATCGGCATATTATATACAGTGTTTAAAAATACTAACGGAGCATTAAAGACGTCTTTTATTGGTGCAATTATTAATATAGTTCTAAATCTATTATTTATACCTAAATATGGAATGATGGCTGCAGCTTGCACTACACTGTTTGCATACATTGTAGTGCTTGTAATAAGATGGTTTGATATAAAAGGTGTTGTTAATCTTTCTTTTTCATTTAAATCAGAATATCCATTAGTTATATTAACATTAGTACAACTTTATTTTTATTATATTCCAGGCACACAGTCTTATATTATTAGGCTTTTAATAGTGTTATTCGTATTTTTTATGTATCGTGATATGATTTTGAAAATAGCTAAATTAGCTATTCACAAGGGAAAAAACAATGCATAATTATTTAGTTGTCGGCTCTGGCCTATTTGCCAGCGTCTTTGCTCATGAAGCAAAAAAACGTGGTAAATCAGTTTTATTGCTTGAACGCCGAAATCATGTTGGCGGCAATGTTTACTGTGAAGAAAAAGAAGGCATTCGTATTCATAAATACGGAGCCCATATTTTCCATACTGATTATAAAGATGTTTGGGATTATGTGAATCAGTTTGTAGAATTTAATAATTTTGTTAATTCACCCATTGCCAATTATAAAGGGGAATTGTATAACCTGCCGTTTAATATGAACACATTTTCCAAAATGTGGGGTGTGGCGACGCCGGCAGAAGCGGTGGCGATTATTGCTGAACAGCGTAAGGTTGTTACCGGAAAGTCAAAGAATCTGGAAGAGCAGGCTATTTCTTTGGTTGGTACAGACATATATACGAAACTGATCAAGGGTTATACAGAAAAGCAGTGGGGGCGCAGTTGTACAGACTTGCCTGCATTTATCATTCAACGGTTACCGGTGCGGTACACTTTTGATAATAATTACTTCAATGACCGGTATCAGGGAATCCCTGTTGGAGGTTACAACAAACTGATTAATGCGTTGTTAGATGGTATTGAAGTACGGCTGGGTGTAGATTATAATCTTCAGAGAAAAGAGTATCAGGGTATTGCGGAAACGGTTGTGTATACTGGCGCCATTGATGCGTACTTTGATTACTTTTTTGGGCCGTTGGAATATCGCAGCCTGCGTTTTGAAACGGAACGCCTGGAAGAAGAAAACCATCAGGGCGTGGCGGTGATGAATTATACAGACCGGGAAACGCCGTATACCCGCAGTATTGAGCATAAATATTTTGAATTTGGGAAGCAGCCGGTCACTTATGTGACAAAAGAATACCCGGCTGATTGGAAGTCGGGTGATGAGGCGTATTATCCGGTGAATGATGAAAAGAATCAAAAGCTGTATGCCCGATATGCTGAATTAGCAAAGAAAGAAAAGAACGTTATCTTTGGTGGGCGGTTGGCAGAGTATAAGTATTATGATATGGATGATGTGATTAAGAGAGCGTTGGATGTGGCAATAAAAAAATTATAATGATATATTTTATTTATCGTTGTAGTATAAGTGATTATTTTAATTTTAACTTTTCTATTCCCGCGTTGACCATTGTTTCGATATTTTATTCTTTATATATATTAGCCGAGGGAAAAAGGATTTTTAATACTCAATTGTAAGGCAAGTATAGAATTACAATTTTTAGAAGGTGTAGTTGTGAATTTGCGGTATGTAGTAAGTTTATGTTTTCTGTGCTTTATTTTATTATTCATTTTTTTTATTAGGCCATCTAATAAATGGCATTCTCTTGCTATGAGTGAATTGCAGTTTACGCATCGTATTGTCATTGAGTTGACGTTATTTATAACCATCTTATTGTCGGTTATGCCTATGCCGTTAAGTCCGTATTGGAATGGTTCATTAAAAGCTTTTGCAGATAAACAGCAATATGATCGTATGGGTGATGCGTTATTGCAGGGACGGTTATATATAGATAATGGAGAAATTGATCCTGCCTTGGAAGCAATGGAGAACCCCTATGACGCAAGAGAGCGGGAAAGGTTAAATGTTATATATCATTGGGATGAAGCGTATTACAATCATCACTATTACATGTATTTTGGGATTGTTCCGACCATTCTTTTGTTTATTCCTTTTAAACTGCTAACAGGAAATGCACTGCTGACGTACCAGGCAACACAAATATTTGCGACGTTAACAATAATTGGGATTTTTTATTTGTTTTATATTTTGTGTAACCGTTTTTTTTTAAAGTTCCCGTTCAGTCTATATCTTTTGTGTTCTTCGACTTTTTCTTTTTTAAGTATTGGTTATAGTATTGCGGCTCCCGCATTATATTGTACAGCAATTGTTTCCGGCGTTTGTATGATGGTTTGGAGTATTATTTGTTTTTTTAAAGCAGTCTGGTTTAAGGCAGATAACCATGTAAACAAATTTTATTTATTTATAGCTTCGCTTTTAGGAGCATTGTCTTTTGGTTGTCGTCCTCCTGTAGGTTTGGCAAATTTACTAGTACTTGTAGTGATTAATCAGCTTTTTAAAACAGAAGATAATACAGTTAAAGAAAAAGTGAATTTAATTGTTTTAACTTTGTTCCCATACATTATTGTTGGTGTAATGCTAATGCTTTATAATTTCGCTCGTTTTGATAATGTATTTGAGTTTGGACAGTCCTATCAGTTGACAATAGCTGATCAACACATGTATCGTAGTTTTTCAGAACGTTTTAATTTAAAGACAACAGTAATTGATGTGTTTGCTAATTTTTTTGCTGCTCCCAGCATTACTTCACAGTTTCCTTATGTTTTACATGGAGGAGTTTTTTTAAATTATCCGATTTTATTGTTGTCGGCAAAAATTTTTTCCAAAAAAATAGTACAGAACTTACATGAAAAGAATTTGTACTTATTGTCTTTTCTATTATTTTTAATTCCCATCGTAATTTCGGTATTTACTGTATATTGGTCTCCTTTTTTGTTAGAGCGGTACCATCTCGATTTTTATTATCTGTTATGTATACTTAGTTTCATAACAGTTGCATCTTGGCTTGAACAGGCTTCAGAAAAGAAGCGAGAAATTATAATATGTTGTATAATAGTATTAGTGTTTCTTGTTTATATAATGACTTTTTTGTTTTTCTTATTGCCTGTAGATAGCAGTTACACCTATTTTTATCCACTAGTATTAGACGAAATTCATCATGGATTACGTTTTGAATTATGACTTTTTTGAAAGAAAGCGTATTGAGGTTATGAATGAAAAAATTGCAGTTCTTGTTCCATGTTATAACGAGGAGCAGACAATACAGCAGGTAATATGTTCTTTTAAGAAAGCGTTACCTTCCGCTGCTATTTATGTCTACGATAATAATTCTACAGATATGACAGCTCAGCTTTCTGAAAATGTCGGAGCTGTTGTTCGCCATGAGTACAGACAGGGAAAAGGCAACGTTGTCCGTTCCATGTTTAGGGATATAGAAGCAGATTGCTATATTATGGTTGATGGCGATAATACCTATCCTGCTGAGGCGGCGATTGAAATGTGCAGGTTGGTCATTGAAAAAAAGGCTGACATGGTAATTGGTGATCGTCTTTCTGCTAACTATTTTACAGAAAACAAAAGACGTTTTCATAGCTTTGGCAATGACTTGGTTCGTAATACTATTAATTTTTTATGGAAGCCCAAGGAACCGGTTTTAGATGTAATGACTGGAATGCGTGCTTTTGGTACGCTATTTGTTAAAAGTTTTCCTGTTTTATCAAAAGGATTCGAAATTGAAACAGAAATGACCATTCATGCTTTGGACAATAATTTTATTATTTATAGCGTTCCCATACAGTATAAAGACCGCCCCCATGGAAGTCATAGCAAATTGAATACCTATCGGGACGGTATTAAAGTATTATTAACCATTTTTAATTTGTTTAAAGACTATAAACCGTTAAAGTTCTTTGGCACGTTTTCTTTGATTTTAGGAATTGTATCTTTGGCTTTATTTATGCCTGTTTTTTTGGAGTTTTTAAAAACTGGAATGGTACCGCGATTTCCTACATTGATTGTTAGCGTGGTGATGATGTTAGCTGCTTTTCTTTCCTTTGTTTGTGGTTTGATTCTGGATACCCATGCAAAGAATAATCGCAAAAATTTTGAAGTGCAAATGAATATTATAAAAATGTTGACTGAAAAGAAAAACAGGGAATGTTAGATTAATTTGTTCCAGTTATTGTGTTTATGAATCCAGAATACATAATAAATAATTATCAATAGCGAAGCCAAAGACACAAAATCAGCGATTTTGAATGCAAATAGTCCTTCATAATGAATTCGTATCTTTCCGTTTCCCTTTGGTAAAAGAATAACCATCATATGGTTTTGGTTTTCTTGGATTATAATATTCTCTTCAGATTGATTGGTGGCAATATAACCGGGAAAGTTCATTAAAGGCAATATTATTTCGGAATCGTTCTTGGCATAATAATCAAATGAAATGTTTGTTAATTCTTTTTGATAATTGGTAATTACGGCATTAGAATAAAAGCGATTTTTTTGGTTGATAAGAGATATAATATCTGTATTCGTATATAAATAATCATAAAAATCTGAATCGAAATAAAACTCGGGGGACCTATTGTTCCAGTATTGTTTTTTTGTAATGTGTATAAAAATGTTTTCATATGGAGCAGGGTTTAGATACAAAAAAGTTGCCATGTTCGTGCTACAGATTAACAGAGATAATAGTACATAGGAAAATTTATTTGTACTCATTCTAATTTTATGTAATAAAAGATATATACCAAGACCTCCGCACGCAGATAACAATAAAGTAGAATATCCAAGAAAACGCCATGAGAACTGCATATACTTAAACAGATTACTTATCGGCGTCAACACGTTCCAGGGAAAAAGTTCTGATGATGCGAACAGTAAAAATAGACCTGCAAACAAACATAAAAAATAATGGTGAGAATGTTTGCATTTATGATATTTAAAAAAGGAACGAGAGACGACAAAAAGAAGATAACAAAACGAAATAAACAGACAAAAATTCCAATTTATTATAAATCGCAATAGTATAGAATTCTTTAAACCGCTATAGTAAAAGTTTTCAATGTAATGAACGGTGGACAGAGGAATTGTTGCGTAGTATACAACAAAGGGAATTAAAAAACTGGCATTAAGCATGAAAATTATTAAAGCAATACAAGAAAAACGTTTGACTATTAATGATGAATCTTTTCTACATTGCAGTACAAGGTAAGAGATAATAAAAAGAACTAAAAAGATTGTACTTAAGATATGCGACTCAATAATTGTCGATACTGATAATATTGTTAAAATATAAGTTTTAACGGGAACTTTTGTTTTATTTGCTAAGTTTAATAAGCACCCAATAGCAACCGGCAAAAATGATAATGCTGATAGCTCGCCTAAAGCATTGCGAATATAAGCGTCTAAGAGATAATAACCCGATGAAATGTAAAGCGCTGTAGACAACAAACCGATATGCTTTGAGTTTGTAAGAAGCGAAAAGCCCCACCATGATGCAAATAGCCCCATATATATAGTCATTATAATAAATATATTATAGCAAACTTCAATAGGAATATCGATTAGCTTCAGAAATGCTGGAATATTAAGAAATAAACTTGGATAGAAAATACCGACTGGGGATCCCCAAAATTGAATTGGATTGACGTACATGCGAACAGGAAAGATTCCTGCTTTTAGGGATTCAGCAATGCTTTCGATACGCATAATATGAAAGGTGCTGTCATGACCGGGTATATAGCGGGTGTCTAAAAGAGGAATGATAAGGATTGCGCCAAGTATTAGTAGCAAAATGTAATATAGCTTATTGCTTGATTTTAGTCGTGGAATAACCAACTTACATTGACTCCTTGCGTTTTAACTTCTTTTATATATAAATCGTTTTACATTATAATCATTATATTATATTATTATAAAATGCGAAGCAATTCAATAAATTACATAAATTTTATTTTTTATTGAGGTTAAGTGATGAAGACAGTAACTGTTTTAATTCCTTGTTACAATGAAGATAATAGTCTAAGTATTCTTTATGAACGTTTACAATTTGTATTCCAAAATCTTAAAGAATACAATTTTCAAATTTTGCTTGTAAATGACGGAAGCACGGATAATACTTTAGAAAAAATGCAAGAACTTCGTACTAAAGATTCGTCGGTTTCCTATCTGAGTCTTTCCCGCAACTTTGGAAAAGAAAACGCCATGCTCGCCGGTTTAGATTATGCTGAAGGTGATGCTGTTATCTTGATGGATGCGGATTTACAGGATCCTCCCGAATTGATTCCGCAGATGCTGCAAGAATGGGAAAACGGATACGATGATGTATATGCCCGTCGTCGTAACAGGGCAGGAGAAACCTGGTTTAAAAAAGCTACGGCTCATTGGTACTATCGCATATTGCAACGATTTGCGGACATTGAAATTCCGGCAGATGTAGGTGATTTTCGGTTACTGAATCGACAGGCCGTGGATGCCTTGTGTTCATTGCGTGAAAAGCAACGTTATACCAAAGGCTTATTTTGTTGGATTGGTTATAATAAAAAAGAATTGTTGTTTGACCGGGATCCACGGGTGGCAGGCAATTCCAAAATGAATTTTTTAAAGTTGCTGGGGCTTGCAGTAGACGGGATAACGTCCTTTTCCGTTGCACCTTTACGGTTGGCGTCTATACTGGGTTTGTTAATTTCATCAATAGCTTTTATATATTTATTATTTGTTATTGGGAAAACGTTATTGTTTGGTGATCCGGTAGCCGGTTATCCTTCAATGATTTCTATTATTCTCTTCATGGGAGGAATTCAGTTAGTTGTACTCGGTATTATCGGAGAGTATGTTGGCCGGATATTTTATGAGGCTAAAAAGCGGCCTGATTATTTAGTTAGTGAATATAACGGGGAAAAAGTAATTATGGGAAGAAGTGTAACGAATGAGTAAAAAAACATTGTTGGTTTTTGCAGGCATTTTTTTGTTTTTATTATTATTAAACTATTTAACGCCAATGTCTTTTGGAGACGACTATGTCTATTCTTTTATGTGGCAGGGAAAATCAATCAGTGAACCTTTGCCTCCTGATGCGGTTAGAATTTCTTCCTGGAAAGACTTGTTTGCTTCTCAATGGTTGCACTATTTTACATGGGGCGGACGTGCTGTGACGCATATACTGATTCAATTCTTTTTATGGATGGGTAAAAACGTCTTTAATTATTATAATGCTTGTGTTTGTACATTTTTGGTTGTCGAAATATATTATTGCATTTATAGAGGAGAGCTGAGTAGTAATTTTGAAGCCAAAAAAGTGTTTTTGACTTTTGTTGCTTTATGGGCGTTCACTCCAGCTTTTTCGCAGGTGTTCTTCTGGATAGGGGGATCTTTGAATTATGTTTGGACCACAGTTTATTTACTCATTTTTTTAATTCCTTATATACGCAAGTATTATCGTCCCGATGATAATATATTCAAGAGCCGATTTAGCTCTTTTGGTATGTTTTTAAGTGGAATTCTGGCCGGTTGGTCGAATGAGAATACGATCTGTTGGATTATTTTATTGCTGTGTCTTTTTTTGTTTTTAAAAAGACAGGATTTGAGTTTTAATAAGGAGACCTGGTTATATGCAGGCCTGGCCGGTCTGGTTACGGGTTACGGGTTATTGATGCTTTCTCCGGGAAATGCCAACAGGTTTTATTTGGATTATGGTCAAGCCAGTTTCATTACTCGTCCGATTTTTATAGAACATTGTAAAATGGCGGGCTTAATCCTAATTTTTCATGTCGTTATGTGGTACTTTTGTATAAAATCCTTTTTTAGTTTAAAAAAGATGAATATTGAAATGCCGCTGATTAGAAAAGAAATTACTCTTGCAAAATGTTTTTGTTTTTTTTCTTTTTCTATGTGCGCTATCATGTTCTTTTCACCTGAATTTCCGCCGCGAAGCGCATTCCAAAGTACAGTATTTTTGATTTTAGCTTCTGGAGTGTTGTTGCGTTTGCAGGAGGAATATAAAATCACTTTGATTAAAGACATCGCCAAAAAGTTCTTGGTATATGCAGGTTCTTGCTATTTTGTTGCTACAGCGGCTGTAACCGTATATAGTTTTTATAACACTCGTGTTCAATATCAGGCGCTTCTGGATACTGTAAAACAGGCTCAAATCCAACAAAAAGATGAGATTATAACAGTAAAGCCATTTGAAGAACTGAAAGATGTGTTTTTTTGGAGCGGAATGCATACAATTACGTATGTGCTGTCTGAAGATGTTAATTCCTGGTCTAATGTCGCTTTTAGCCGATACTATGGAATTAAAGGTATTCGTGTCATTAAAGATACAGATAAAAAGTAGGCAAACTTTATGTTTTTAAGAAAAATGCAGGATAAAACTATGCAAATTCTTCGGAAGAATGCCAAATTTCCGCTATTCTTGATAGTATTGTTTTTTTGTTTTTTTTACATATTAAATTATCTCATGCCCATGGCTTTTGGAGACGACTACCTCTATGCTTTTAAATGGCAGGGAAATCCCATGTTTGTTCCATTAACAGACGAAGCCGCCAGAATTACTTCCTGGTATGATTTGTTTGCGTCTCAGTTGTCGTTTTATTTGACCTGGAGCGGAAGGGTTATCAATAACACATTGGCGCAGCTTTTTACTTGGGCAGGTAAAAATTTTTTCAATATTTGTAATGCCATGGTTTGTACGCTTTTAATTATGGAAATCTACTGGTGTATAAACAGAGGAAAGGTGACAGCTGCTTTTAATACGGGAATGCTTTTATGGATATTTTTTGTTTTTTGGACATTTACGCCGCGGTTTCCGTCGGTTGTGTTTTGGCTTGTTGGCGCCTTTCATTATTTATGGCCGGCGTTTTTTTTGCTTGGCTTTTTGTTACCGTATATCCGTAAGTATTATGTTTCCCACGAAGTTATTTTCCATAATAATCTATATGCTTGCTTCATGTTCTTTTTCGGCGTACTTATCGGTTGTACGAATGAAAACAGTGTATGCTGGATTATTTTAGTTCTGCTGGTTTTTACATGTGAGCTTAGAAAAAAAAAGAAGGCTGAGCCTTGGATATATGCAGGACTTGCGGGGTTGCTGGCTGGTTATTGTTTACTGATGTTCGCACCGGGGAATTACGCACGGTTATATGCTGTGCATGGGCAGGATTGGTTTAGTACAGAAAGACTGCTTCAGAATTTGCACAGTTTTGCTCAGGTACTGGTGTGGCAGTTAATTTTGTGGTATTTTTGCCTGCATTCACTGTGTAAATTAAACCACGCAGTGCGGAACCAGGATGGAACCGTCAATCCGAACGCTGATAAAAAGGAACTCGGAAAAGATGTTCTGCTGGCAAAGGTGTTTTGTATCGTTGGCTTCGGAATGTCTGCCGTTATGTTGGTGTCGCCGGAGTTTCACCTGCGCAGTGCGTTCCCGGGGACCATTCAGCTGCTGCTTGCAACAGGCGTTTTGCTACGTGCGCAAAATGAGTATGGCATTACATTGCTTCCGGGGAATGTAAAGAAATTTTTAACCTGTGTCGGAACGGTATATTTTATTATCACGGCAGGCGTTTCCATCAGTCATTTGGAAGAACAGCATGCGTACTATAGTAAGATTATATCCCATGTACAGGTAATGCAGTTACAGCCGAGAGAAAAACAGGGCGTGTTGTGTGTGGATTCGTTTCGTAAAGTGCAGCAGTGGGAGAGTTTCCTGAGCGGGTTTCATACTTTTGACAATAAAATGTCTGAAGATGCTGCGGACTGGCGTAATGTGGCTTTTGCACGCTATTACGGGATTACCGGCATTCGCATGGTGCTCCTGGAAGATGCAGCGCCGGAAAGTAATGTAAGGTAACTGTTAAAACAATATTCGTAACCATTTCAGTAGAATTCCAATGCTGCTCAAGGCAAAGTAGGGTCCGTAAGCAAAATATTGTCCTCGTTTTAGCTTTTTTGTAAGCAGCAGCAATAAAGCGGCAACTCCGCCCATCACAACTCCGTATAGAATAACACTCAGAAGCGACCTCCATCCCAACCACAATCCGAGGGCGGCAATCAGTTTAATATCACCGCCGCCAAGAGCGCCCTTGCTGATAAAGGCTAAAAACAGGAACAATAATCCGCCGCTAATAGAGGCGAACAGGTGATCTGTAAGGGGCAGCTGGAGATGGAACACATAACAAAGTCCCAATAAGGCAAATGCAAATACCATTTCATCCAAAATTACCTGCTGCTCAAAATCAGTAACTGTCATCAATAATAATAAACTGATTGCAATGATAACATAGGGGAGCGCTGGTATAGCTGTCATGCTCCATGCTTTGCTGACAGATAGTAAAAGAGCCAGGAACAAAGCCGGTTTTCTATACCGGGCCCGTTGCTGAATTTGTTCCGGAAAGCTTAAACTGCCTCGTTGCAGTGCGTTCGGATACAAATAATCAGTCCACATATTTCCCAAAAATGTGCAGGCTAAAGCGGTAAGAAAGGCAGGCCATGGCATTCTCAAAGTTTCAAAAAAATTCATCAAATCCATAATTTTTAGTCCTTATTTCTTGACAAATCCAGTAAAATAGCAGTATCATATAAGACAGGTAAAGTAGGAAAACTATGTTCTTTGGAAGTTTTGTTTTTGTTTTTCTCTATTTTATCACAATTTTGACACATATTTCCAGTACAATTATAGCATAAAAGGGGGAACCTGCCTTGAAGTTGCCAAAGCTAAGTACAATTATGGAGCGCTTGACGCCCCGCCAGTTGCTGTTGATCTGCGGTATCGTTGCGGTGCTTATTTTTCTTTTGATTTATTTTACGCTGACACGGTTAACGGCGGAAAAACCGAAACCGGGTACCAATGATCCGGTGCCTAAGCAGATATTAGTAAAAGATGTGACAGTGGTAACGGCTAAGACAAGCATTCCGGAACGTACGCTGATCAAGGAAGAAATGCTAAGCGTCATTACGATGTCGTCGGATAAAGTTCCGAATGGTGCGTCAATGCGTACTACGGATTTGGTGGGCCGTCCTACCAGAGTTGCCATTAACGCCGGTGAGGTTATCACCAAACAGAAAGTGTTTGCCAACATTTTGGATATGGGGCTCAGCGGACGCATTCCTCCGGAATGTCGGGCGATTACGGTTGGCATCAGTGATGTGACCGGCGTAGCCGGATTTGCTCAGCCCGGCGATTATGTGGATGTGATGCTTGTATCCAGTCAGGTGGAAAATAACAAAGTAATCAGTGAGATGATCCTGCAGAATGTATTGTTGCTGGCTATTAACAAACAGGTTGAGAATCAGAACAGTACACCTGCCCAGAATAATGCGAATGCCCAAAACAATGCTAATGCAAAAGATAAAGCGCAGAACCAGGCTGACAGTAGCCAGCCCAAAGTAACCGGTAAACCGGCCATGGCTACCATGGCGTTAGTGCCGGAAGATGCTCTGAAGCTGGCGGCAAAAGCGCAGTTGGGACAGATTTATCTGGTGCTTCGTCCGTACCGTCCTTCTAATGGCGTCAGCGATGATACCTATTATTCCGTCACCAAGGCCAGCGGCAAGATGCCGGTGACCCCGCCTCCGGCCGGAACCATTCCTCCGGGAGAGGATATCGAAAATTCCCCGATTGCCAATGTACAGGTTATTCGTGGAACGACATCAACGGTGGGGAGGTAAGGGAAGATGAAGCGTGATATAATTCTTACAGGCTTGATCAGCGCAGGTATTCTTCTGTCTGCTCCGGCTGTTATGGCGGCGACTCCCCTGAGTGTAAGTGTAAATGAATCCCGCTATGTGCAGGAACCCGGTTTAAGCCGGGTGGCAGTTGGCAGTCCGGAGATTGCAGATGTGCAGTTGCTTTCTGCCAGAGAGTTTTTGCTGGTTGGTAAAAAAACGGGCTCTACTACGTTATTGGTGTGGGGCGCGAACGGGCGTCAGGAATATCTGGTGACAGTTAGCGGTGAAAATTCCGGCTTGGCTGCCATGATAGAGAAGGCTATTAATCTGCCGGGTGTGACCGTGCAGATGGTTGGAGAGAAAATACTGCTTCGCGGCACTGTCATGAACCAGTATGAAAAGGATTTGGCTCTCAAAGTTGCTGGACTCTATACGACAGGTACGACTGCGACAACTTCTACATCTGGATCCGGCGGTAATAGCCCGGGCAAGGCCATGGATAAAACCAATAGTAATGTAATTGATTTACTTCAGATGGCTCGTCCCTCTCAGATCCGGCTGGAAGCCCAGGTTATTGAAATTGCTTCCAGTAATAAACGGGAACTGGGTATTCAGTATGGTACGGTAACCAGCGGTGACAGTGATACCAAGATAGATGTGGAAGGCGCTATTTATGCAGGTGAAAACTGGAATACACGCGACTGGGGCGGTTGGCTGGTTCGTCATTCTTCCACCATTAATGGAGCGTTAAGGGCGCTGATTACCCAGGGCAAGGCGCGGGTTTTATCCCGTCCCAGTGTATCTACCCTGAGTGGT
>JAEEGL015358613.1_pt1 | contig 15098 bp, 3 predicted proteins | sample 9134231 | NCBI WGS metagenome assembly JAEEGL01 (sample SAMN16246548, study PRJNA631951) | gut metagenome | biome: gut microbiome; feature: rumen; material: fiber-attached | host: Bos | place: Iran: Karaj | collected 2018-10 | reverse complement strand
GACATTGGAGAGCACACGCGTGCCTTGAAGCACTGCGGCCGAGGTGTCGTCGCACGAAGATTCGATGCCTAATATGTATTCGTTCATGGGTCTTATTTTGGAGGGTCAAAATTATTAAAAAAAAGATTATCCATAGCATTCTCATCTTTTTTGTGGTGATACTGGCTATCATCACGAGCCTCTTTATTGCCATACAAGACCCTATCATTCAGAAGTTTGCAGTGCGTTTTGCCGGCGGTTATCTTTCTGAAAAAACTGGTGCCGACATCAAGGTGGGCCGTTTGGTGGTCACCCCCGATTTTCGAGTCTTGGTCGAGGATGTGTCGGTTAAAGATTTGAAAGGCAATGACTTGGCAAAGATTGAGAAGTTGAGTACAAGAATCGATGTGCCAGACCTGCTTGACGGTAAACTCCATCTTGAAAATGTGGAATTGCAGAATACCGAGGCCAATCTCATCAAATACGAGGGGGAGGACCAACTCAATTTTGCCTTCCTCGCCGATGCGTTCAAGAGCGACAAGGAGAAGCCTGAAAAGGACCCCATGCCCATCATCATCGACAAAATATCGCTCAAAGATGTCGACTTCACCTTTTGGAACCAGGATTCCGACCATCCCGAGAAGACCGACCAAAATCTGATGGACTATTCCCATCTTGTGCTTAAAGATATCAATCTCGAAGCGAGCAATCTGTTTGTCTTGGGCGACTCTATCAGTGCCAACATCGCCAATCTGAGCGCTACCGAAATTAGCGGGTTGGACCTCAAACACCTGCAAACCAATGCCGTGGTGACACAAAAGGGCATCCACCTCGATGGTCTCCAGATGGAAACCAACAACAGCCGTTTCGACCTCGACCTCAATATGAACTATAACGGCTTCGACGACTTCAGCAGCTTTGTCGACTCGGTGGTGTTCGATGCCACGATACGCCCGACCGATGTCATGTTGTCCGACATTGGCGTGTTCACTGAGGTCATGTACAAGATGCCCGACCGCGTGCAGTTTGAGGGAAAATTCACCGGGCCGATACGCAATTTCCGCGTCGACGATATCAAGGCCGATTTGGGCAAGTCGACCCACTTTGAAGGTAACATCAGCATGCATCCACTTGATTTCAATGACGGTTATCATACTTTGAAAATCAAGAAGATGCATTTCACTTACGATGACCTGACGAATTTCTATATCCCTTCCAGCACGAAGACCATCCCGCTGCCAGAGTCGTTGCGTGCGCTCAACAGCGGCGACCTCTCGCTGGATTTCAAGGGATCGTACAACAACTTTGCCTCTGATATTACGCTGCGTTCTGGCATCGGCGACATCGATGCATCTATCGCTCGAGCCAAAGATGGCAAGGGCGATAATGTGTTCTCAGGCTATGTCAACGCCCAAAATGTGAAGGCTGGCGAGGTGGCCAACATCAGCAAGTTTGTGGGCGACCTCAACATGGACGCCAACTTCACTGCCAAATTCCCGAAAAAAGGTGGTCCCGAGTTCATGGTCGATGGCATGGTGACCGATGCGCAACTGCTCGGCAACCATATCAACGAGGTGAAACTTGACGGTAACCTGAAGGAGAACCGGTTTAAAGGTAAGATAAGGGTTGACGATGACGACCTGTTTCTTGACTTCAACGGTCTGGTCGATTTCCAGAACAAAAAGTATCCCAAGTCCGACTTCGAGGCGGTCATCGAACATGCCGACTTGAGCGCCCTGAACTTGGTAAAGAATGACAGCGTTTGCGAGGTGAGCACCCGTATCGTGGCCAACATGACCGGATTCGATATAGACGACCTTGAAGGCACGCTGAATCTCGAATCCACAGTCTATAAAAACAGTCGTGGCAGCTATACGATGGACAACTTCACTGCCTCCATCTTCAACGACAACTTGTTGCAAAGGCGCATCAATGTCGACTGTGACTTCCTCGATTTCGAGATGGCAGGACTGATGAACTTCGCTCACCTGATGCCGGTGCTCAACGAATTCGGCAATACTTTCGTTGACTTCCCGATGTGGGCGGGTGACCGCGAACAGTTCAGAAAATACCGCGAGAAACACAATGTGGAGCAGGACTTCTATGTGAAGTTGAATCTGAAAGACACACAGACGCTCAGCCGTCTCTTCATGCCTTCCTTGAAGATTGCCAAAGGCACCAGCGTGAATGGCACTTTCACCTCGCAGTCGAACCAACTCAACTTGACTGTACGCTCGAAGAACATCCAATTTGGCGACTTGGCCATCAAAGATTTGGAGCTGAGGAATTTCAACTTCCCGAATACCCTCTTTGGCTCACTCTCGGTGGGTGAGGTCGCATGGACAAAGATAAGCGAAACCGACACTACGGTGTATGGCCTCGAAAATATCGCCTTGCATGCGCGGATGACCAACGACACCATACATGGCAGTATCCAGTGGGACGATGATGAGTTGGAAGACCACAACAAGGCCAAAATTGACGCCTATTTCCATCCTCATGAGCACGGCGGTATTGGAGGCATCAAGGCTGCCAATGTGACCATTAACGACTCGCTGTGGATTGCCGACCCCAACAACTATGTCGACATCACCGATGGTCGGGTGACGCTCTCCAACCTTATGTTTAGCCATAACCTGCAGTCCATCAGGCTCGATGGCTTTGCTCCCATGCAAGAATCCGACACGCTTTCTGTGCTGCTCAACCAGTTCGACATCTCCAACTTCGACATGTTCTTCAAAGGATTCGACGTGGATGGGTTTGTCACGGGTGACGCTTTGATTAGCAGTCTGAAAGCCAATCCTATGGTGCTCGCCGATCTTGAAGTGAAGGACATCGCCGTCGATGGCGAGGCGGTGGGCGATGCCAAGGTAGAGAGCTCATGGGATAACACAAGCAAGGCGGTTAACCTGAATGTCGACGTCTTCAACGACAAGAAAAAAACGCTCGATGTGACGGGTTCCTACTATACTGCCAAGGAGACCGACAACCTTGATTTTGCGGTGGATATGGACTCGTTGCGGCTTGTGGCCCTCAGCCCGCTGTTGACGGGTGTCGTGTCGCGGCTGCAAGGCTATGGCGATGGCTATGCCACCATCAAAGGGTCGATTGACCATCCCGTCATCGAGGGTCGTCTGGGCATATTGGATGGCGGTTGTAAGATAGAATACCTGCAGACCTTCTACACCTTTAATCCTACTATCCTAATCGACAGCAAGAGCATCCGTTTTGAAGACATGGTGCTTCGCGACACTTTGGGCAATCAAGCTATTGTGGATGGCCAAATCCACCATAACAACCTCAAAGACTTCAATCTGGACTTGAAGATCCATCCGAGAGACTTCCTCGCGTTGGCCACCTCGAGCGAAGATAACGACACTTTCTATGGTACGGCTGTTGCGAACGGCTTGATTACGGTGAAAGGCCCATTCAATGACATCTTACTGGATATTAAGGCGTTGACGCGAAGAGGCACCCACCTTACCATCCCGCTCAACAAATCGAATGTTGTAAAAGACAACGACTTCATCGTTTTTGTACAGAAGGAAGAAGAGCAAGAGGAAGAAGAGGTAATCCCGACGAAGAAGGAGGAACCGCGCAACTTTACCCTTGCTCTTGATGTGGCGGCCACCGATGATGCCACATTGAAAATCATCCTGCCAAGTAACATCGGCACCATTGAGGCTTCAGGCAACGGTAGCATGAAAATGGGCACCTCTTCGAAGACCCCCTTCACGATGCGCGGCGATTACACCATCAAGTCGGGTAAGTTCCAGCTGACCCTGGTCAATGTCATCTCACGCCTGTTTAATCTGAAGCAGGGCGGCACCATCACATGGTCGGGCGATCCCACTGACGGACGCATCAACGCCACAGGTGCCTATTCCGTTAAGACTTCGCTCTCTGGGTTGGGGGTCCAAGTGGACACTACGGCTACGAATAGCAACATCAATGTGGAATGCCTCATTCATCTGAAAGGCGCCTTACTCAACCCCGACATCACCTTTGGCATGAACCTGCCCAATGCTTCGGAAGACATCACCCAGACGGTTTACTCGCTCATCGACACCACCAACCAGGCCGTGATGACACAACAGGCTCTTTCGCTGCTTGTGTTGGGCAATTTCGCTTATGCCGGATTGGGAGGCACCGACCTTAACCTCTCTAATATCTTCGGTGGCGCTTTTCAGGTTGACATCACCGACAATCTTAATTTGGGGCTTAGATACCACTCGGGTAATTACGATTCCTACGATGAATACCAACTCGCCATGCGAACCCAACTCTTCCAGAATCGACTTACCATTGAGACCAACCTCGGTATGATGACGGCGAATAATCCCAATGCCAGCAATGCTTCAAGCCTCGTCGGTGAGTTCGACATGTACTACAAACTGACGCAGGATGGGCGACTGCAGGCCCACTTCTACAACCATTCCAACTACAACTCCAATTTCAATAGCTTGGCCTTCGACCGGCGCTCGCCTTATACGCAGGGACTAGGTCTCTCCTATAGCCGCTCGTTCGACAGTTTCCGTAATATGTTCAAAAAGAAGACTGTGCTCAATTCGCAGCCCATGATCAGGCCCAAGAAGGAGGAAAACAACTGATAGCTATGCAAAAAGACGCTCATTTTAAGGTGTACCAAGCCTCGGCTGGTGCGGGTAAGACTTTCACACTCATCAAGGAATATCTGAAACTGTGTCTTGTGAACGAGGATGCCGTGGGTAATTACAAGCACATCCTCGCCATCACTTTTACCAACGCCGCCGCCAACGAGATGAAGGGCAAAATCGTGAACGCCTTGTGCGAGATCATCAATAGCACTACGGTAGAGCCCAATTCGATGGAGGCGATACTGATGGAGGAATTGGGCATCAGCGATTCGGAACTGAAACGCAACGCCCAAAGCCTGATGACCTGCATCATGCACGACTACAGCAGTTTCTGTGTGAGTACCATCGACGCTTTTGTGCAGAAACTGTCGCGTACCTTTGCCAACGACCTTGGGCTGCCCAGCCAATATACCGTCAGCATCGATACCGATGAGGTCGCAGAAGCCGTTACGGAGAATATCGGGTTGAAAATTCGTGACAAAGAAGACGGTGAGGAAGAAGACTTCCTGACCAAAGTCTTGATTGACTTCAGCAATAACCAGTTCGACAACGAGCGCTCGACCGCCATTGAGCAGCAGTTGGCCGAGTTTGTCACGAAATTGACCAAGGAAAAGGCCTACCAGAAAGATGAGGACAACAATATCAAGGATAAAGTCCAGTATCAGCAAACGCTTGATTTCCTGAATGATTACATTCATAACTATGAGCAGGAGATTAAGCCGTTGGTGGATCGGTTTTTCGAACTTGAAAAAGAGTTGGGCGTCGATGAAGAGCTTTATTCATATGGTACAGCAGGCTTTGTTAGTTTCATCAGGAATCTTGCCCAAGGCAAATTCGAACAACCTGGTAAGCGGTTTTTTGATGTGATTAATAATAGAGATTGCTTCTCGAAAAAGTCATTGAAGGTCATAAGCAAGCAGCGAGCGGATGAAATCAATGCGTCTTTGATACCTGTGTTGGAAGACCTTCGAACTTGTGTGGAGAATGGGATGAGCCAATACCTTTTCTACACATCGCAGCGCAACTTGCTCTATCTCTATGCCCTGCGTTCAATCATTAGGGATGCCTTCAAGCAGTTGGCTGACGATGAACAAATCGTGCATATCTCCGAGTTCAACAAGCTGCTCAACAAGGTGATGGGTGACTTCTCGGTTCCCTTTGTGTATGAGCGCATGGGTGAGCGTTTCCATCATGTCTTCGTCGACGAGTTTCAGGATACCTCCATCCTTCAATGGCAGAATCTCTTGCCCTTGATCGACAATGGACTGGCAGAAAAAAAGATGAGCATGGTGGTGGGCGACGGCAAGCAATCCATCTACCGCTTCCGCAGTGGCGAGGTGGAGCAAATCGTGAGGCTACCAGAGATTTATGCCCTGCCGCATGACGAGCGTGAGGCGACATTTCTTCAATACGAAAAGAACTTGGAAAGCAATTTCGGCTTTACCAATTTGGACACCAACTATCGCTCGTTTACCCAAGTCGTCGACTTCAACAATGCCTTTTTTGAATCGGCCTATCATCAACTCTCCGACAAACTGAAGAAAGTGTATGTGGACGAAAAACCCGATTCTGAGGACGGCGTTTGCATCTTCCAAAAGAAAGCCAAAAAGGAGGAAGGTATGGTGCAAGTGGAGTTTTTTGACCCCAAAGACCAGAATTACTGCAAGGAGCATGTGGAAGCCATCGTCCGCGAGTTGGTCGACCAACGGGGCTATCAATATGAGGACATCGCTGTGTTGACCCGTAAAAAGGAGTTGGGGTCTGATATTGCCAGCTATCTGAACGACAAGAATATACCTGTCATCTCCCAAGAATCTATTTTGCTGAAATCATCGGACAAGGTGCAGTTGCTTGTCAACACATTGCGCTACCTGATTGAAGATGACAATGTGATCAATGTCGCCAATGTGCTGTATTTTTGGAAGATGGTTCGGAAGATGCAGCAAAATACTGGTTTTGATGGTGATATTAGCAACTGGTTTGCCGGGGTAAAAGACATCGCAAGAGGCAATACTGCCATCGAGTCGGTGATGGGCATCGGCGAGGCGGGTCTGCTCAAGGCGACACTCTCCCAATCCACCTGTATCTATGACCTTTGTGCCGCTTTGATGCGAATCTATGGCCTCGATACCATCCGCGACGCTTTCTTGAACTACTTTATGGAGGAAGTGTTCAGCGCACAATCGGGCATAAAAGAGGGCATCAAGGACTTTCTGACCTATTGGGACACAAAGCAAGATAAACTCTCCGTAAAGTCAGTGAGCGGTAACGCCGTGAAGATCATGACGATCCATAAGTCTAAAGGTCTGGAATTTCCTGTGGTTATTTATCCTGATGCCATCACTAACTTGGACGATAAATTGAGACGTAATGTCCCGAATGAAGAATGGTTGAGTCCTGAAGAGTTGGGGTTTGACGCCATCCCCTCCTTGGAGAAGGTGTTGCTCAAATTGGACTCCACGGCCGAGAAGATGGGGGGCAAACCAGCGGAAAAGGTGCAGCTAGAGAAAGACAGCAACCGTTTGGACAATCTCAATCTGCTCTATGTCGCGTTTACTCGTGCCGTACAACGCCTCTATGTCATTGCCAAGACTGGGAAACCCAATGTTATTCTTGATTTCCTCAAGGACAAAACCGACCATCAAGTGCAGGAGAGCGAGTCTTTGATGTATCGCTTTGGTGACCCCGACTTCCGCAATCCGAAGGAGAAAGCCTTGGAAATTGAAACGGCTGAATTGCCGGATTCCAGGTCCATAGACTGGTTCCATTCCATCACAGTTGATGCCGATCCCACCCGTTTGTGGCATGCTGAAAGTGAGCGTTTGCAGCCGCGCGAATGGGGCGAGTTGGTGCATCAGATCTTGTCGCGAATCCGTTATCCCAAGGATTCGGAGATGGTCTTGAAACCCTATCTTGCCGATGGCACCATTGACGGCGATACTGCCGATTGGATTCGAGATATGATGGCAAAAATGGCACAAAATGGACAGATTGCGGCTGCTTTCCAGCCTTCTGCCAAGGTGAAGACGGAGTGTGAGATCCTCTATCAAGGCCAGGTGCGTCGCCTCGACCGTTATGCCGAACTACCTGACGCCATCTATTTGATCGACTACAAGACGGGTAAAAAAGATGAAGCGCATCAAAAACAGGTGCGGACCTACGCTAGCGCCTTGCATGAAATGACCGACAAGGAGATTCGGGCGTTCTTGGTCTATCTGGATGAGACTGGTGTAGAAGTGGAGCCGGTTAGTGTTGGATGACAAGTCTTGTGTAATATTGGTAGGTGAGGACTCTTACCATAACGATGTAAACACCGTTTTCATACTGGCTGACATCCAAAACCGTGTTTTCACGATGGGCGCTGACGCGGCCGACTGGCTCGCCTAATACATTAAAGACTCTTACTTCGTCGATGTTCTTTTTGTAAATGTTCACTATGTCGTTTGCAGGATTGGGAAACAGGCAAATGTCGTCGCCCTTGTTCTCCTCTACGACTTTGACTCTTATGCGCTTGCTGCTGTTACATCCGTTATCATAACTACCTGTGATCTCGTAATAATGATCTTCTTCGGGGTACACCACAATTCTGGCCGTAGTGTCACCCGTCGACCAAAGGTATGTGTCGGCTCCCGCGACATTCAGTATGGCGGGAGTCCCCATCACAATGGTAGTGTCGTTGCTGCATTGCAGCGTGGGATTGGGTTGTACAGTCAAATCGAGGTGATATCGCCCCGAGCAATGGACTAATTTGTCATAGTGGCCGGGTTCACTCAAGAAAGTCCCTAAAAAGCAGTAGCTTTCGCCTTCGCAGATAGTCTCTTCTTGGTAATAGTCATGTATTGGTTTGACGGTCAGGTCGAGTTTGTAGAGAAAACAATCGATAGTGTCGACATAATGGCCTGTCTCATTCAAAGTACGGCCGTGAAAATCATAGGTGTCGCCTTCACATAGCGAGATTTCCAAATGCTCCGCTTCCAATAGGGGATTCACGCTCAAATCGAGTTGGTAATACTTGCAATCGACAACGGTGGAATAAAAACCCGCCTCGTTGAGGCTTTCACCGAAAAAGTCATAGGTGTCTATTTCGCAGATCTCTTCTTTCAGTTTGATGATTTCAATAGTCATGTTAAGGATGACCAGGCTGTCGTAGTCTGCATCAGGATAATAAAAGGTATAGGTGCCAGGCATAGGGATATAGGTGCCATCATGGTAGTATGGAGCGCTCTCGCAAAAGTCAAGATTGATGGTGTGGGCGACGGTGTTCGTCTCGTAGGCGCCCAGGTCGACATTACTATGTCTGACGCGTGGATTTCCTTCGAGGTCATTTTCGGACTGTTGGGCTATAGTGTCACCTCGGTCGACACATATGCTGCGCGTTTGCAGTCTCCAGTCACCCCCATGACCCTCGCAACCTGCCATGACCTCTGCATCAACAAATCTGACATAGCATCCGGGCGACGCTCCGTCGTTTTCTGGTTCGAGGCCCAAGTTGTTTGATGAGAAGGGCTCTCCGTCTTGTACAGCGCAATAGGCATAATTTGAAAAAGGCCCAATTTGCTCATATTCGCCATCGCTGACATTGCCCCAAATGATACAGTTCTTGATTCCTTGTGATGCCTCCTGTGTGTTGCATACGCCACCGTAGTTTACCATACCTATGTTTTTCACTATGGTGCAGTTGTACAAGTTGGATTCTCCATAGCAACCTCCACCGTTTTTGGCGGTGTTGTTGTTGACAAGGCAGTCCCAATATGCCGTCTTGGATTGGTTGCTTTGAATTCCGCCTCCGTATATGGCTGAATTGTTGCAAAGGATACTATGCATGACGGTGCTAGGAGTTATGCCTACAATACTATTGATGCCTCCTCCGATGTGAGTGGCTGTGTTGTCGTGAATGTGGCAGCGGTCAAACCTGGTGCTGCCGCGGTCATAAATGGCACCACCATCATGGGCTTCATTGTCAAAAAACTCACAGTCGCTGACATAAATCTCAACGCTATTGATAGATGAAGATAATCCACCTCCATTTTGAATCGCTCTGTTATGGCAAATCTTGCAATTGGTGACGGTGGAATGGCTTGAAAGGAGAAGGCCGCCTCCCTCGTTCGAAACCCCGTTTTGTATGGTGAAGCCATCGATGACTACCTCGTCATTGTCGATGATAGGAAGCACGTTGATAACCCCTTGACGGTGGTCGCCATCAAGTACGCTGGGGTGGGCTTCGAAATCACGGAGTGAGAGGTCATAGTCAAAAGGTTCGTCGCCCTGGAAACCTCCATATATTTTGCTGTTGTGCATGGGCAAAAATGCGAAATCGTTAGAAGAACAACTCTTGTAGGTGCCTTCCTTGACCCAGATGACACAGTCGTTGAAATGAGAATTGAATAAGGCTTTTTGTAAGTCATTGGTGGCTTCGGCCCATGACGAGCCGTCGCCAACGCCGTCAGGAGAGACATAGATGATGTTGTGCTCGTCGCTATGGATAGCGTTGCCGTCAATGGGGCGGATGTCATGGATGATGGCCTGTTCCGATGAGAACCCCGAAGGATTGTTAAGGTAATAATAGCCATCGGCCATTCCATCCCAACCGAAATTGAAGTGGAACATTCCGTTGGTGTCATATCCATCACATACGAAAGCATGTCCGCCCAAAGAAGAAATGCCGCGATAGTACACGGGGAGGTGGCTATCAAGGTCCAACTTGATGAGTTGTTTCCAACTCTCATTGTCATATTGGGTTCGATAATGTATTGTAGTTGAGGGCAAACCAAAATACTGTCTAAAGGCATTGTTGGCCGTCGTGAAGGTAGAATAGCTTTCGTGTGCGCTGTAATGCATCTTCACGGCAAGGCCACAATGGGAGATCAGTTGTGCGACAGCGGGGTTGCTTTCGTGCAATGTGTCGGCCATTTCATCCCATCCGTATGTTGTCTCTCCGAAGTTGGCATTGAGCATTCCGTAAGGCGCACAGTAATAGGAGATTTCGCCATATCCGGTCAAAGGATACTTATGGTAGTATAGGATTTGTGCCATGGCAATGGCCACACAACCCGCTGAAGCGTGGCCGCAAGGACCCATGCTGTCAACGGGACATGCTTCGTTGTGGAAACATCCTTGTCCCCAACAAGAGGTCAACAGTGGGCCTACCTCACTATCGAAAGTCGTTGGCTCCTGTTTGGCCTTGGGATGGGCAATCAAATAGTCGGTGGCTTGGTTGTAAAGATTGAGCCAATAGGCTATATGGCTGGGAAGGCTTTCGCTTTGAGGCATTGTAGAGGTATGGGAATAGGCCAATACCTCGTTGTTCGCCGAAACAATGACAAAGCCTTGTGGTTCCATCGAAAACACGAAAAGGTTGGTTTGCTCCGATGTCTTGCTTTTGATTTCTTCTGTCAACACCAATGTGACCGCGTTTTGCTTTGCATTTTGTTTCATGAAACGCTCGGCGGTGATAAAGGCTTCGCCAGCACCAACTCGAATTTGGGCATGGAGTTGGGTGACCATCGACATTATTATAAATAGCATGACGAAGGCTTTTCTCATGGTGAAGCGTCATTGGTTAATCATGCTTTTTTACCGCCCAAAGATAGTAAAAAATACTTAAATCAATAAAATTCCGTTTTTTTATGTTATTTTGAAAAAAAGAGAGCTGCTCAATGTTCCGCGTGCCCGTCGCACATATGGCCAGTCAGTGTCGAACGATGAGTTTCTTGTAGAAATGCTTGTCGAGCAGTCTGGCGTGAACGACATATACTCCAGCAGGATAAGCGCTGACGTTTAATTCGGTAACTTCGCAGTTGGTATGAATCTGTTCTTTCCTATCGCCGAGAATATTGAACACTTCCAGTTCTTCGATGAAAGGCATGTGTATTCTCACCTTGTCATTGGCTGGATTGGGAAATAGAACGATTTCCTCGTTTTCTTGGATTATGCGCACATTCACCGAAGCTGAGGCGGTGCACCCACTTTTGGAAAACCCTTGAACCGTGTATTGTTCGTCCATAACAGGGTAGACGGTGATGTTTTGTGTAGTGTCGCCTGTCGACCATAGGTAAGTGTCAGCACCTGTTGCTGTGAGCATGACGGGGTTCGCAAATTCTACCAGTGTGTCGTGGCTGCATTGTAGGGCTGGCTTTGTGTTTACGGTCAAGTCAAGTTGGTAATCCGTGCATTGGACGGTTGCGTAATAGTGTCCGCTGTGGCTAAGATGTCTTCCGAAGAAATCGTATGTCTCACCTTCACAGATTTCCTCTTCCATGAGAATAGGAACATAGGGGTTAACGATCAAATCTAACTCGTATTTTCTACAATCCACTTGTGTCGAATAATGGCCCTCTTCGTAGAGAAGTTCACCGAAGAAATCATACGGCTCACCATAGCATATTTCTTCTTGCATGGCAATCACTGTCAACGGTTTCACCCTCAATGTGAGGTGGTATGTGGTGCAGTTATCGTTGTGTGTGTAATTGCCAGATTCATTGAGCAATGTGCCAAAGAAATCGTATGTTTCGTTGTCACAGATCTCCTCCGAGAGGAAAATGGCGGGTCCTGGAAGTTGTATGTCAACGATGACGAGACTGTCGTAATAGGGGGTGGGATACAAGAAAGTGTATAGTCCTAACTCTGAAAGGATGGAGTCTTGGTAATAATATGGGTCTTCTTCGCAATAATAGGCAATGATGCCATAGGTGGCCACATCCGATTCGTAGGCTCCGAGGTCGATTTTTTTGTGCAGACAACGGGGATTTCCGTTCAAATCGACCAAAGGTGGCTGAAAGAGTATCGCTCCCTTGTTGATGCATAGACTATTGGGCTGAAGTTGCCAGTCGCCTCCATGCCCGATGGCCCCCGGAGCAACATTGGCATTGCGGAATCTAACATAGAAGTTGGGCAAACTTCCGTCGTTGTCTGTTTCTGCTTTGTAATTACATTCGTCACCTGAGAAGTCGTTCTCAACGGCACAATACGAATAGGTATTTGTTGACCCGATTTGCCCGTTTTCGCCTGCGCTGACATTACCCCAAATGATGCAGTTTTGAATCTCGGCAATAGGCGACGGTGAGACATATACGCCGCCGTAATCGGTTTGTGCTTCGTTTTTTACTATGGTACAGTTGTAAAGGTTGGCTCCAGCCTTCAAGTAGCAGCCTCCGCCTGTCTCGGCCGTGTTGTTGTTGATCAGACAGTTCCACAACACCGTTTCTGATTGGGTTATGGCGATGCCACCTCCATTTTTGGCCGTGTTGTTGCTGAAGGTGCAGCTGACAAACTGGTTTGGGGTGTAGGTGTTGCTGTAAACGCCGCCACCATCAGATTGTGCGTGGTTATCGTGGAAGAGGCAACGCCGGTAAATCGTATTACCTACATCATATGCTGCACCGCCATAAGACATGGCTTCATTTCCTTCAAATATGCAGTCTTCGATGATTGTTTGATTCGATGAAGATTGCTGTAAAAGTCCGCCGCCATTCGCCCTTGAATAGTTATATAGGAACTTGCAATGCTTGATGCGTGTTTGGCATCTCACATGAATGCCACCTCCTTGCGAGGCTGTACCATTTTGGATGGTGAAGCCGTCGATGAGGACTGGATTGAAGGCATATTGTATCCGAAGGACGCCATTGGAGTGGTTGCCGTCCAAGATGCTGGGATGTGCTTCGAAATCCCTTAATGACAGATCGTAGTCGTAGGATTCGTCGCCTTTGAAACCTCCGTAAAGTTGACAACTGCCAAATGAATTGAAAGCATGTTCGGCTGTTGACTCTCTTGTGTAAGTGCCTTCTTTGACCCATACGGTGACCTTGTCTACATTCGCTTTGTAAATGGCGGCCTGCAAGTCGCATGTCGCGTTTTCCCATGAGGAGCCGTCGCCATGGCCATCGGCACTCACATATACGATGCCGTGACTGTCGCTTTGGATTGGGAGGTTGGTAAGTGGGGTGATGTTGTGGATGCAGGATTGGGTGATCGAAAAACCAGATGGGTTTTCAAGGGTGTAATAGCCGTCGGCAACGCCGTCCCAACCAAAGTTGAAGTGGAACAGGCCGTTACTGTCATAACCATCGCAAACGAAAGCATGGGGACCTAGATCTGATGTGCCTGCATAATACACGGGTAGCTGGTTGTCAATATCTTGCCTGATCATTGCCATCCATTCCTCGTCAGAAATGTTGTTACGGTTTGTACGGATGGAGAGCGGGTAGAAGAAAAACTGTTGGAAGGCGTTAAGGGCCGCAGTGGTACTAGAGATGCTTGTATGTGCTCCATACTTCATCTCCACGCTAATTCCGCAATGCAGAATCAACTTGGCAACGGCAGAATTGCTTTCGATTAAAGTGTCGGCCATGCCTTCCCAATTGTAGGTGGTGCTGCTGAAATTGGCCGACAAGGTGCCATATGGCGGACAATCATAGGTCATCAATCCGTTGCCTTTTAGTGGCAGCTTGTGGTAATACATGATTTGTGCCATGGCAACGGCAACGCAACCAGCCGATACATGTTGACACGGTCCGGAAATGTCGATTGGACAAAGAAAATTGTGATAGCATCCTTGGCCCCAAATGGAAGTCAATAGCGGTTCTACTGTATGTTGTTGCCTTTCGCGTTTTTTGAAACGGTCAGGATGTTGAAGGAGGTAGTCGGTCTGTTCGTTGTATAGGTCAGTCCAATAGGAGATGTGCGCAGGGAGTTCGTTAATATAGGGCAGGGAGGACCCAAAAGAGTAGGCCAGTATTTCGTTTGTTGCAGAAACAATGACAAAACCTTGCGGTTCCATCGAAAACACGAAAAGGTTGGTTTGCTCCGATGTCTTGCTTTTGATTTCTTCCGTCAACACCAAAGTGACCGCGTTTTGCTTTGCATTTTGTTTCATGAAACGCTCGGCGGTGATAAAGGCTTCGCCAGCACCAATTCGTTGTTGGGCATGGAGTTGGGTGATCATCAACAATAATAGTATGACGAAGACTTTTCTCATGGTGAAGCGTCATTGGTTAATCATGTTATTTTACCGCCCAAAGATAGTAAAAATACTTAAATCATTAAAATTCCGTTTATTTATAGTTATTGTGAAAAAAATGAGAGCCTCCGCTTCCGAAGGCTCTCAATCCTTAGATTTTGAAAATCCAAGTTTTACTTGGCTCTTTCTTCCTCAATAGCGGCTTGGGCAGCAGCCAGACGTGCGACAGGCACGCGGAACGGCGAGCAGCTCACGTAGTTCAAGCCGGCCTTGTAGAAGAAGCGGACCGAAGCGGGGTCGCCGCCGTGTTCACCGCAGACGCCGCACTTCAGGTTGGCGCGCTGGCTACGGCCACGCTCCACACCGAGTTTCACCAGCTGGCCGACACCTTCTTGGTCGAGGGTGTTGAACGGGTCGGCGGGGATGATCTTCTCTGCGATTTAGTCCTTCACGAGGGCGTTGACGGCGTCGCGGCTGAAGCCGAAGGTCATCTGTGGGGGGGCGGTGGTGCCAAATCGGAAGGACGCGGCTACGCTGGCAATCTGTTC
>JAEEGL014428217.1_pt1 | contig 15098 bp, 14 predicted proteins | sample 9134231 | NCBI WGS metagenome assembly JAEEGL01 (sample SAMN16246548, study PRJNA631951) | gut metagenome | biome: gut microbiome; feature: rumen; material: fiber-attached | host: Bos | place: Iran: Karaj | collected 2018-10 | reverse complement strand
GGCATGCGGCGGGGCGCGCGGACGGTCAGGCACCCCGGCCGGACCTCCAGCCCCAGCGTGCGCCGGTCGGAGCGGACGATGCGGATCTCCATCCGTCCGCCTCCTATTCGGCGGCCGCCTTCACGTATGCGTTCATCTCGTCGTACCGCTTTTCGATCTGCGCGAGCAGGGCCATCTGCGCCCAGGCGCGCACCAGATTGTGATCGGGATAGTCGACTTTGAAATACTCGTCGCCGTTGAGATAGTCGGTCAAAAAGCGCATGGCGAGCTCACAGGTGATCACGTGGATGCCCAGCGGCAGGCAGCGGATCTCCTCCGGGGTCAGCGTGCCCGCGGTGCCCTCCAGGAACCCGTCGGTGAAGCGGCGGAAGAGGTCCATATTGATGTCGATCTTCGAGACGTCGGGCTCGTCCTCCGCCGCGGTGGACGCGCCGTAGCGCACCGCGTCGCCGTAGTCGTAGAGCACCGAGCCCGGCATGACGGTGTCCAGGTCGATGACACAGAGGGCCTTGCCGGTGAGATCGTCGATGAGCACGTTGTTGAGTTTGGTGTCGTTGTGCGTGACGCGGGCGGGCAGTTTCCCATCCGCCATCAGGCGGACGATGCGGCTCATCATCTTGCGGCGGTCAAAGAAGAAGTCGATCTCCTTCTCCAGACCCGCGGCGCGGCCCGCCCGGTCCGCCGCGACGGCGGCCACGAAATCGTAGAAACGCTTCTCGGTGTTGTGGAAGTTCGGGATGGTCTCGGCCAGTTTCTCCGCCGGAAAATCGGTGAGATAGCGCTGGAACTCGCCGAAACCCCGGCCCGCCTCGTAGAACAGCGCCGGGTCGTCGATATAGTCGTGCGCCGTGGCATGGTCCACGTAAATGTAGGATCTCCAGAAGCCGTGATTCTCGTCCTCAAAGAGCAGCGTGCCGTTGTCGGCGCGGATGAACTCGAGAATGCGGCGATCCGTGTCGATCCCCGCGGCGGTCATGGCCGCGGCGATGTGCTCGCTGACGAGACCGATGTTGCGCATGACGCTCTCCGGGTCGCGGAAAGCGACGGTGTTGATGCGCTGAAGGATGTATTTCCGGACGCCCCCGTCCGCCTGCGCGTACCGGAGGCAGTAGGTCGCGTTGATGTTGCCGGAGGTGAGCTCTTCCGCGCTGAGGTATCTTCCGACGTAGCGGAAATGGCCCAGGATCCGCTTGAGATTGTTGTAGATCATCGCACTTCTCCCTTTGTGTTTTTCTGGAATCATTGTACCATAAAACCGTTGCTCCGTCAAATGGTCTCCCCGTTTCCCGGGGCGTCTCCGGAGACGGGCGAAACGGCCGGAGGCCCGGCCGTTTCGCGCGTTTATTTTTTCATGGTGAGGTTGATGCGGCCGCGCTTTGCGTCCACGTCGAGCACGGTCACCTGCACGGTATCCCCCACGGACAGCACCTCGGAGGGATGGCGGATAAAGCGGTTCGTGATCTGCGAGATGTGGACCAGCCCGTCCCGGTGGACGCCGATATCCACGAAGGCGCCGAAATCGATGACGTTGCGGACGGTGCCGGTGAGCACCATGCCCGGCTTGAGGTCTTCCAGCTGCATCACGTCGGCGCCGCGGAGGATCGGCGGCGGAAGTTCGTCGCGCGGGTCGCGGCCGGGCTTGAGCAGTTCGCGCACGATGTCGCGAAGGGTAGGGACTCCGACGCCGCAGTTCTCCGCGAGGCGGTCCTCTCCGGCGGCGCGGACCTTCTCGTCCAGCCCCTGCAGGCGGCCCTCCGCCACGTCCGCGAGCGCAAAGCCGCAGGCGGCGAGCAGTTTCTTCGCCGCGCCGTAACTCTCGGGGTGCACGCCGGTGCGGTCGAGCACGTCTTTGCCCTCGGGCACGCGGAGGAAGCCCGCGCACTGCTCGAACGCCTTTGGGCCGAGTTTCGGCACCTTCAGAAGATCCTTCCGGCTTTGGAAGGCGCCGTTCTCGTCGCGGTAGGCCACGATGTTTTTCGCGGCGGTCCGGTTGAGACCGGAGATGTAGCCCAGCAGCGCCGGGGAGGCGGTGTTCAGGTCCGCCCCGACGGCGTTCACGCAGTCCTCCACGACGCCCTCCAGCGTCTGGTCCAGCCGCGCCTGCGGCATATCGTGCTGGTATTGCCCCACGCCGATGGCCTTGGGGTCGATCTTCACAAGCTCGGCCAGCGGGTCCTGCAGGCGGCGGGCGATGGAGACGGCGGAGCGCAGATTCACGTCGTATTCCGGGAACTCCTCCGCCGCGAGCTTGCTTGCGGAATACACCGACGCGCCCGCTTCGCTGACCACCATGTAGCTGACGCCGGGGCAGTCGCGGATCACCTCCGCCACGAGCTGCTCCGACTCGCGGGAGGCCGTTCCATTGCCGATGGCGATGCGCTCGACGCCGTGTTTGCGGATGAGCCGGGTCAGCGTCGCCTTGGCCTCCGCGACCCGGTTGTGCGGCTGGGTCGGATAGATCACCGCCGTGTCCAGCACCTTGCCGGTGCCGTCGACCACGGCGAGTTTGCAGCCCATGCGGTAGCCCGGATCGAAGCCCATGGTCACCTTAAAGCGCATGGGCGGCTGCATCAGCAGCGGCTTGAGATTGATCGCGAAATTATGGATGGCGCCCTCGCAGGCCTCGTCGGTCAGGGCGGAGCGCATCTCCCGCTCCATGGCGGGGGCGAGCAGGCGGCGCCAGCTGTCCTCCACGGCGGAACGGACGAAGGCCGCGGCCGGGCGGCCGGGCTTGATGAACATCCGGATGAGGTCGGGCAGAACGTCCGTCTCGTCGACGGTGACGGAGACCCGGAGCCAGCCCTCCTTCTCTCCCCGGTTGACCGCGAGCACCTGATGGCCCTGCAGGCGGGAGAGCGGCTGGGTGAAATCGTAATAGAGGCGATAGACGGAATCTTCGTCTTTCACCTTTTCCGCGCACAGACGCGCGGCGCGGCGCATGCGCTCGCGCAGGAGCTTGCGCGCCTCCGCCGATTCGGAGACCGTTTCCGCAATGATGTCCGACGCGCCGGCGAGTGCCTCCTCCGGGGATGCGACGCCCTTCTCCTCGTCCACGTACGCCGCGGCGAGCGCCTCGGGCGCGGCGTCGTCCCGCTCCTGCGAGAACAGGCGCTCCGCCAGCGGCTCGAGCCCCTTCTCGCGGGCGACGGTGGCGCGGGTGCGGCGCTTGGGGCGGTACGGCAGATACAGATCTTCCACCTCCGCGAGGGTGGCCGCGCGCTCGATCTCCGCCCGCAGCTCGTCGGTCAGTTTTCCCTGGCCGTCGATGGACGCGAGCACCTCTTCCCGGCGCTTCTCCAGATTCCGCAGATAGGAAAGGCGCTCCTCCAGCGTGCGGAGTTTCCCGTCGTCCATGGCGCCGTGAAGCTCTTTGCGGTAGCGGGCGATGAAGGGGATAGTGCTCCCCTCGTCGAGAAGACGCACCACGTTTTCGACGTAGGTCTCCTTCTCCTGCAGCTCCGCCGCGATTTTCGATACGATCCGGTCCACGTCTGCTCACTCCCGTCCGGCGGCCGGGGAGCGTCTGCGTTTTGCCCCTCGTCCACCCGTTTTTTCCGCCTTCTATTATATCACGGCCCGGATGCGCCCGCAAGGCGGCGGCGCTTTACTTTTGCCCGGGCGGATGCTATAATGAAAAAAAAGGCGCCGATGGCAGAAGGAGGCCGGAAAATGACCGATCCGAACGTGTCCGTTCCGGGCGTGCTGGATTTCTCGAACATCACCACCTACTCCGTGAAGGGGCGGCACAACCTCGTCACGACGGAAAACATCGCCCGCGTGGGCGACCCCGCGGAGCCCTACGACAACCCCGATTTCGACGAGCTCTGCCGCCGCATCGCGCTCGCCCGGAAGAACGGGCGGCCCGTCATCCTCTCCATGGGCGCGCACGTTATCAAATGCGGCCTGTCGCGCTTTCTCATCGCGCTCATCCGCGAAGGGATCGTCACCCATATCGCGGGCAACGGCGCCTGCTCCATCCACGATTTTGAGCTGTGCTACAACGGCGGCACCTCCGAGGACGTGCCCACCGCCATCGAGGACGGCTCTTTCGGCATGTGGGAGGAGACCGGCGCGTGGATGAACGAGGCGATCCGCGCGGGCGCGGCCGCCGGCATCGGCTACGGCGAGGCGCTGGCCCGCTATGTGGACGCGCGCCCCGAGCGCTTCCCCTACCGTGAGGACTGCGTGTTCTATCAGGCCTGGCTGCACGGCGTGCCCGCCACCTACCACGTCGCGCTCGGCACGGATATCATCCACCAGCATCCGTCGGCGGACTTCGCCGCCATCGGCGCCGCCTCCGGCGTGGATTTTCACCGGATGTGCCATTCGGTCTCCCGCCTCGACGGCGGCGTGTATATGAACTTCGGCTCCGGCGTCATCGGCCCCGAGGTGTTCCTCAAGGCCCTCTCCATCGCCCGGAACCTGCACTACCCCACCTTCCGCATCACGACGGCGAACTTCGACCTGCACAAGCTCGGCGATTACCGCTGCCGCATCGGCTACGACGACCCGAACTACTACTATCGCCCCCGCAAGAACATCGTCAACCGGCCGACGAGCTGCGGAGGGATCGGGTGGCATTTCGAGGTGGACCACAAGGTCTCCATCCCCAATCTCTACTACCGGACGCACGCGCTGCTCTCCGAAAACGCGTAGGAGGTACGACGCATGAGTTACGACCACGCGTATACCGAGGCGGAGTTGATCGCCGCCTGCTTTGAAAAATACCCCGCGCTCGAGACCTGCCGGGCCGAGATCCTTCGCGCGGCGGACGAGATGACCGCGTGCTTCCGAAACGGCGGCCGCGTCTTCGTCTGCGGCAACGGCGGCTCCTCCGCCGACAGCGCCCACATCGTCGGCGAGCTGCTCAAGGGCTTCCTCTCCCCCCGCCCGCTTCCGAAGGACCGGGCCGACGCGCTGCGCGCGCACGGGCCGCTCGGCGAGTTGTGCGCCGAGAAGCTGCAGGGCTCCCTCGCCGCGGTGGATCTCACCGCGCAGAGCGCGATCATCGCCGCGGTCGCCAACGACACGGACCCCCGGCTCGCCTACGCCCAGCAGCTCTGGGGGCTCGGCCGTCCCGGCGACGTGCTCATCGGCATCTCCACCTCCGGCAACGCCGAAAATGTGCTGTGCGCGGGCATCGCCGCGAAGGAGCTCGGCCTGCGCACCGTCGCCCTCACCGGGGCGGACGGCGGACGGATGGGCCGGACGTTCGACCTCGCCGTGCGGGTCCCCTCCGCGCACACGCCGGGCGTGCAGGAGCTGCACCTGCCGGTGTATCACCTGCTGTGCGCGCTGGTCGAATGCCGCCTCTTCGCCGCGCAATGACGAACGCCGAAAAGGTCGTCGCACGCCTCGCCGCCCGGGGCATGCACAGCGCCGTTGCCGAGTCCTGCACGGGCGGGCTCGCCGCCGCGGAACTGGTGCGCGTGCCGGACGCATCGCGGGTGCTGGAGGAAAGTTTCATCACCTACAGCGAGTCCGCCAAGATCCGCCGGCTCGGCGTTCCCGAGGCGCTGATCGCCGAACACGGCGTGGTCAGCGAGGCGGTGGCCGGGGCCATAGCCGCCGGCGCCGCGCGGGCCGCGGGGGCGGAGGTAGGCGTCGGCGTGACCGCATACGCCGGCCCCTCCGGTGGGGACGCGCACGCCGGGATCGGCACCGTGTGCTTCGGCTTCTCGGTGTGCGGCGAGGTGCGCACGTGGACCTGCCGCTTCGGAGACGTCGGGCGAAACGAGGTGCGCGCCATGGCGACGGACTTTATTTTCGAGGCCCTTGCCGCCCTGCTGGACGAATAAACGATCTCAAAAAAGACCCCGCCTGCCGAAAAACGGCAGGCGGGATTTTTTTTGCTTTTTTCGTCCTTCGCCGGGCGCTTTATGCGAAGTGCGCGCGGAAGGTCTCGATCCAGTTCTTCGCGATGAGCGCGTGGCCGGCGGCGGTGGGATGCACGCCGTCCAGTGTCCAATAATCCGCCGGGGCGAGGGAAAGCGCCTCGTCGAAGATGCGCTGCAGCGGGATCATGGGGATGCCGTGATCCTTCGCGACGGCGGCCATGACCTCCGCCCGGGCGCGGGCCTCGGAGAGGAACGTATCGTAATTGCTGTCCACGGCGCCGCCGTGGGTCACGAAGGGCTCCATCAGCAGGAACTTCACGCCGGGCAGTTCCTCCGCCGTCTCGTCGATGAGCATGCGGAGCACCTTCTCGAAGCGGGGCAGCGGCACGCCGTTGCCCTCCGCGAACTCATGCCAGACGTCGTTGACGCCGATCAGGATGCTGATGAGATCGGGCTTGAGCTGCACGCAGTCTTTCCGCCAGCGGGAGTACAGATTCAGCACGCGGTTGCCGCTGACGCCGAGGTTGATGAATTCGTATTTACCGGGCTCCTCCATCAGGAGCCGGCTTGCGACCATGTTGGGGTACCCGCATCCGTAATAGCCGAAATAACTGTCTTTGCGGCTGCGGCCCGCGTCGGTCACGGAGTCGCCCTGAAAAAGTATCTTCATGCTCAGTTTTCCTTCTTGTCAAAGTATTTGCGGAAGCAGCCGATCCAGTTCTTCGCGATGAGCGCGTGGCCGGCGGAGGTGGGATGCACGCCGTCGATGGTCCAATAGTCCGGCGGGGCGAGCTTCACGGCCTCGTCGAAGGCGGCCTGCAGCGGGACGACGGGCACGCCGAACTCCTCCGCGACCCGGCGCAGCGCGTCGACGTGGTCGCGCACGTCGGCATAGAACGCGTCGAACTTGTCGTCCACGGCGCCGCCGTGGGTCACGAAGGGCTCCAGCAGCATGAACTTCACGCCGGGCACCTCCTCCTGCGTCTCGGAGATGAGCATGCGCAGGATGCGCTCGAAGCGGGGCGTCGGCACGCCGTTGCCGACGGGATGGAACTCGTGCCAGACGTCGTTGACGCCGATCATGATGCTGACGAGATCGGGCTGAAGGCGGACGCAGTCCTTGCGCCAGCGGGCGTAGAGATCGACCACCCGGTTGCCGCTGACCGCCCGGTTGACGAACTCCAGCTCGCCGGGGCGCTCGAGCTGCAGGGTGCTGGCCACGAGGTTCGCGTATCCCTGGCCGTAGGTGTTGAAGGCGGACTTTTCGTCGTAGTTGCGGCCCGCATCGGTGACGGAATCGCCTTGAAATAGGATCTTCATGTCGGTGATCTATCCTTTCTTTTGATACGAAATCATGCGGATCTGCCACGCATCGAGCGCGACGGGGCCCTCCGGCAGCGGCGCGCCGCGGCGCCGGTCGGCAAAGGAATAGTCGCAGGGGGCCTCCCCGCCGGCGACCTCGAGGGATACCTCGCAGGGGGCGTTGGAATAGTTGACGAGCAGAAGCAGGCCCTCCTCGCCCCTTCTTCCGGCGGCGGCGCAGACGGGCGCGTCGAAGGACACCTCGACGGCCTCCTCGGTGCGGTACATCTCGCCGAAGGCGAGGAAGGCGTCGAAGCCGTGCAGCACCTTGCCGTTTACGTCAAACAGCGCGCAGTAACCGCTTCCGGGCCGGCCGTCGTAGTAGGTCGCCACGTCGACCGACTCCTGCTGGAGCACGCAGACGTGCGCGGCGACGGCCGCGGCCTCCTCGGGAACGTTGCGCACCCGCGCGGGGCGGGGATTCCACTCGTTGAGCATGCTGATGCAGTTTTTGAAGCCGTAATGGTCCAAAAGATTCCGGGCGTAGCGGGCGAATTTGACGTTCTCCTCCAGCTTTCCCGCGTAGGAGTGCCAGGAGAAGAAATCGAGCGGCGCGGGATGCGCCGGGTCGGTGATGTATTGGAAGAAGCGGTGCGCGAACTCGATGAAGTATTCAAACCGCGGGGTGGACTTCGCCGCGGCGGACACGTCGGTGCCGGTGATCGCGTAGAAGCCGCAGCTGCCGAAGCCGCCGATGAAGAGATGCGGGAAGCGCTTTTTCAGGCGGTTCGCGGTGACGACGTAGAGTTCGAAATACTGCTGCTCCGTGCCCTGCCACATGGGGTTTTTGGCGATCTCGGGCTCGTTGTCGGGCTCGTTCCAGATCTCCCAGAAGGGGACGTCCATATGATAGCCGTTCGCCCAGCCCTCGGTGTAGTGGGCGATGACGTGCTCGCAGACGTTCGCCCATTTTTCGGCGCTCTTCGGCGGGAAGACGAACTCCTTGACCGGATTGTGATCGATGGACTCTCCGAGGCGGTAGATGGGCCGCGCGCCCGAGGCCTCGATGGCCTCCAGATAGCGGTCGGTCTCCGCGAAATGATAGCTCGCCGGATCCTCTGGGTCCTTTTCAAAGTTCGGGAAAATGCAGTGGATGTCGACGAATTTGCCGCTGCCCTTCGGATATTCCGTGTCGTGGAGCCGGCAGTACGGGATGCCGGCGCGCGCGAAATCGGCGATGTGATTCTCGGTGAAGTTGAGGGTGAAGGGGCCGTTCCCGATCCCGTGGAGAGGCTTGATCTTCCCGCGGGGAACGTTGAAATCGACGCGAACAGACATGGCTCATACCTCCCGGACGGCGGAGATGATCGCCGTCTCAAATTCCTTGGCCGTGATCGCCCCGGCGCCTCCGGCGGTGGTGGTGTTGGTGAGGATCACGCCGCACAGATCCCACTCGGGGACGATGATGAAGTGAGTGCCGAAGGCCCCGCTCCAGCCGAAGGTGCCGGCGGGCAGGGGCTGGCGTTCGGAATGGGTGTTCGGAAGCACGCGCACCAGCAGGCCCCAGTTGAAGTGTCGGTTGATCCCGCGGATGGTGTCGGGCAGGCGGGGCTTCGCGATCTCGCGGACGCTCTCCGCCGAGAGGATGCGGACGCCGTCGAATTCGCCCTCGCCGAGGAGCATCTGCGCGAAGCGGCCGTAATCCGCCAGCGTGCTGTACAGGCAGCCGCCGCCGCTGATGCCGACGGGGTTGTCGCCGAAGAACTCGCTGGGGCGGATCTCCGCGGGTTTGCACGTCCCGCTCTCCGGATCCCACGCGCCGGGGACGACCACGCGGGCGCGCTGCTCGGCCGTGATCTCATAGGCCGTGTCTTTCATCCCGAGCGGGCCGGTGACGTGGTTTTTCAGATAGTCCGCGTAGTCCTCGCCGGAGACCTTCTCCACGACGGCGGCGACCACGTCGGGCGCGGCGATCCCGCTGTAGAGCTGCTCCGTGCCGGGATCGAAGGCGAGGTCCATCTGAATGTAGCGGGGCACGAAATCCCGGAAGGTCTCGCCGGGCTTCATGCGCACCTGCTCGAAGGTCTTTCCCGAGACGCCGCCGCTGCCGAGACCGGAGGAATGGGTGAGGCAATCCAGCAGGGTGATCTCCCGCGGGGCGGGGTGATAGCCCGTGATCTCGCCCTTTTCATCCCGCTCGGCGACGCGGAATCCGGTGAGCTCGGGGATGTATTTCCGAACCTCGTCGGTCAGCGCGACACGGCCGAGCTCCACCTGCTGCATCAGCGCGACGGCGGTGACGGGTTTGGTCATGGACGCCATGTGATAGATCGCGTCCTCCCGCATGGGGATGCCGGCCGCCTGATCGAACCAGCCGAGGTGGGTCTCATAGACCTTTCTGCCGCGAAGCCATACCGCCGCGGAGCCGCCGGGAACGTGGCCGTCATCGATCCGCTTCTGGAGCTGCTGCGCCACCGAACCGAGCGCGGTCGGGTCAACGATTTTCATTCTGTTGTCTCCTTTATGGAAAGTTTCATTGTTTTTTCTTTTTCTTTTTAAGGGATCGTCCCGGCGGCGAGCCGCAGGACGTAGCAGACCGCCACCGACGCCGCGCAGAGGATCGCCAGCACGTCGGCAAGGCGCGTCATGCGCCCGAAATGCCCGCGGTGGGCGACCAGAAGGATGCCGAGGATCGCCGGGAGCAGCATCGGGTGCGCCGCAAGCGAGCCGGAAAGGTCGCCGCGGAGGAGCGCCAGCGCCGCCCGCGTCATGCCGCAGCAGGGGCACGGGACGCCGAAGATCCGGCGCACGATGCAGTTGACGCCGGTCAGCCAACGGAGAAGGAGCACGAGGCCCAACACCGCGGCGACCAGCGCGTGCGCAGAAAGCGCGCGCCCCGGGGCGCTATGCTTCCGGGACGGCTGCATGGTCGGAAAGCTTTCGCACCCAGCGGTACCGGTTGACCTTGACCACGGCGACGAAGCATTTCAATATCTGATCGCTTTTCAGGCAGATGAACACGACGAGCGGGGACAGATGCAGCCAGAAGGCCGCGATCGCGGCGGCCGGCAGCACGACGCCCCACATGAAGATGCTGTCGTTTTTCAGCACGAACGAGGTGTCGCCGCCGCTGCGCACGATGCCGGTGAGCACGGGCATCTGGTAGGCGGTGCCGACGCTCGTCACCGAGAGGACCGCGATGAACTGCAGGGAGTAGGCCTTCGCCTGCTCCGACAGGTTCCCGTACAGCGCGACGATGGGCGTGCGGAGCGCGAAGAGCGCCGCGCCGCTGACGAGGCCGATGCCGAGGAACAGCAGCTGGAAGGTGCGGGTATAGGGACGGATCAGGTCCTCCCGCCCCTCGCCGATGGTCTTGCCGGTGATGACCGCCGTGGAGCTCGCGGAGGCGTACATGAAAACGGAGATGATCTGAAACAGGGTGACCGCCACGGCGTTGGCGGAGATCACGTCGCCGTCCATATGGCCGAGGATGGCGGTCTGGATGGCCTGCGCCACCCCCCAGATCCCGCCGGAGGCGAACACCGGGAGCCCGATGCGGACGTAGTCGCGCAGGAGCGCCGGGTCGCTGCGGCACAGAAGGTGGGACAGACGGAGACGGATCTTCCGGTCGAAGCAGCGGACGTAGACCGCCACCACGACCAGCTCCAGCACGCGGGAGATCAGCGTGGCGATCGCCGCGCCGGTGATCCCGAGGGCGGGAGCACCGAGTTTTCCGAAAATGAGTATGTAATTGAGACTGACGTTGGCGACGAGGGTCACGACGGAAACGATGAAGCCGATGCGCACCGTTTCCACGCTGCGCATGAGGATGGTGAGGACCTGCGTCGCGGCGAACACCGGGTAGGTGAAAACGATCACCCGGGCGTATTCCGCGCCGGCGGCGATGATCTCCGCGTCGGGCGAGAGCAGGCCGAGCATCGTCTCCGGGAAGACGAACAGCGCCGCCCCGAGCAGCAGGGACACCGCGAGGGCGCACTTCATGGCGATGTTGGCGATGCGGCGGATGGGCTCGATGCTTCCCTCGCCCCAGCTGCGGGAGGAGAACACCAGCGCGCCCTCCCCCACGCCCAGCATCAGCATCTGCAGCAGAAACTGCACCTGATTGACCAGCGCGACCCCGGCGAGCGCCGTTTCGGACCAGCTGGTCAACATCAGGTTGTCCGCCAGGTTGACGGAAAAGACCACCAGGTTCTGCAGCGCGAGAACGCCCGTCATGGCAAAAAAGGTCTTATAGAATGATTTTTCCCGAACCAACTGCATAGATCAGATCTTCCGAAAATCAGATTTGCGGGATCAGTGTCCTCCGTGCGAGCGGGGGATGATGAGCGAAAGGAGGATCAGCCCGATGATGATCAGGATCCACTTGCTCTTTCCCGTGATCCCTTTGATGAAATCCCACGGGGAGAAGTTCAGGAAGCTCCATGAAGACTCGGTCTCCTCTCCCCCGGGAAGCGGGGAGACGGTGGGGCGGGCGCTCTCGATGCGCCCGTAGAGCGCCTCGCAGAAGGCGTTCACCGCCCTGTCGTATTCCTTCGCGGCAAAGGAGGGCTTCAGGTCGTTCTGCAAAAGGGAGCTGTAGACGTTGTCCAGCACGCCCCCGAGACTGTCGGAGTCGTATTTGAAGAAATACTCTCCGCGGGAAACGTCCAGGAGCAGAAGCATATCCCCTTCGCCCAGCTTCCAGGCCTTCCAGACCTCCTCGGCGTAATGCTTGGAGGTGTAGGCGAGCGCCCGCGGCATCCGGACCGTCACGACGGACAGGGCGACCCCGTCGCTGCGCGACGCGGCCATCCGGGACAGCATCGCTTCCGTCGCGTCGGACAGGACGTTCGCGCGATCGGCCGCGAACAGGTTCCGGGCGTCTCTGGACGCCGGCCTGCCGAGGAAGCCCCAGACGAGCGAGACGATCACGAGGAGCACCGCGATCACGGAGGCAAGTTTGCGGTTATACATGGATCTCTCCTTTTGTCGGTGAAAAACTATTTGCGGAGCTCAAGCAGCTTGTCTTTCAGCTCGCCCTCGATGCGGCCGAGTTCCTTCTCCGCGGCGGCGCGGTTTGCGCGCCCCTCGTCCTGGATGCGCTTGACCTCGTCCAGCGTTTCGATGAGCATGGCGTTGGTCTGCCGCAGGGTCTCCATATCCACCACGCCGCGCTCGCTCTCCCGGGCAGTCTCGACGGTGGCCATCTTCAGTTTCTCCGCGTTCTTGCGCAGAAGCTCGTTGGTCGTGTCGGTCACGGCGCGCTGGGCGGAGAGCGCCTGCGCGGAATGCTCCAGCCCGAGCGCGAGCACCATCTGGCTCTTCCACAGCGGGATGGTGTTGGCGAGGGTAGACTGGATCTTCTCCGCCATGAGGGAGTCGTTGTTCTGCACAAGGCGGATCTGCGGGGCCATCTGCAGGCTCACCATGCGGGTCAGTTCCAGATCGTGGACCTTCTTTTCGAAGCGGTCGATGTAGTTGGCCATGTCGTTGGCCTTCTGCGCATCCTCCGCCGCGCCGGACTGCTCGGCCTTCGCACGGAGCTCCGGAAGCACCTGCTCCTGCAGCTCCTGCAGGCGCTTGCGGCCCGCGAGGATGTACATGCCGAGTTCTTTGTAGTTGACGAGGTTCTGCGCGTACAGCGCGTCCAGCGTGCTGATATCCTTCAGCAGGGTGGTCTGATGCCCCTCGAGCATGCCGCAGATCTTGTCCACGTTGACCTCCGCCTTGTCGTAGCGGGCCTTCAGGGTGGCGATGCGGTTGCCGGCCTTCTTGAAAATGCCGAGGAAGCCCTTCTCCTCCACGTCGAAGCCCTTGAGCTGGGTCACCAGATCGGTGATGGTGCCGCCCACCTCTCCGAGGTCCTTGCTGCGCACGTTGGCCAGCGCGGAATCGGAGAACTGCGACAGCTTGGTCTGCGCGGCGGCGCCGTAGTTGAGCACCATCGCGGTATCGGTCACGTCGATCTTCTCGGCGAAGCTTTTGACCTGTTCGAGTTCCTCGGGGGTGAGCGATTCTTCGATGCGCTCCGCGGCGGTGGCGTCGGAAGCGTCGGCAGCGGTGGCGGCAGCGGCGTTCACGGGGATGGAGGCGACGGTGGCGCCGGTCAGTTCAAGCTTGATCTCGTCAGTCATTGTAAGGGTCCTTCCTTTCGGTTTTTTTATGAATCAATCTTTTGCAGAGTTTGCGGCGCGTTTATTGTTTCGGCTCTTCGGAGCGCAGGCCTTCGCGGGCCATCAGCTGCTCCATCACGGAGATGTCGGTGGAGACGTCCAGCGCGACGTCGCCGTACAGCGCGTCCAACTGGCGCTTGAAGGCGTCCGCCGTCATGTCGAGCATACCGTCGATCTTGTCCATGGTGACGGCGGCGTTCTCCCCGGTGTTGCCCTCCCGCTCCAGATCCTCATAGGTGTCGATGAGTTTGGCGAGGGTGGGCAGGTAGTAATTCATGAAGCGGCGCAGGCGGCGCGCGGCGGCGGGTTTTTTCTCGACGAATTCGAGGATCTTCGCCACCGTGTCCTCGATGCCGGAGATCTTCGCCACGACGGAGGCGCTGCCGATCTTCGACTTTTCGGTGCGGATGAAATCGATCTGGCTGCGGCACTCTTCAAGAAAGCGGTCGGCCTCCTCGTCGCCGGTCTTGACCGGCGGGATCTCCTCGACGATCTCTTTGTCCTTGCAGACGGCGAGCGTGATGAAGTAGACTGTGAGGCAGAGGATCGTCGCCACCAGCATATGCCAGAACTTATACAGCGGGAAAAGGATCGCCCACAGCGGCCACACCAGCCCCGCGAGCAGCGCAGGCAGGCCGTTCTTCTTGATGATCTTCCGGACGTTTCCCGCATTCTTTTCAGCCATCGGAAACCCTCTCCTTTTCGTTGATCTCAAACCAGATATTTGCGTTCCAGACGAACGTGGCGCGTTTCCGCCACGGCTTTTTCCACCAGCGCGTCCACGTCGAGCTTCGACTCGCTGCGGAGCGCATACTCCGCGGTGGGGCGGGTGCGCGGATGTTTGGGGGTGAAGACGGTGCAGCAGTCCTCATACGGCAGGATGGAGGTCTCGAAGGTGCCGATGCGCCGGGCGAGCGCGGTGATCTCCGTTTTGTCCATCCCGATGAGGGGGCGGAACACGGGCATCTGCACCACGCTGTCCGACACGCACAGGCCGTCCAGCGTCTGGCTGGCCACCTGCCCGAGGCTTTCGCCGGTGATGAGCGCCCGGCAGCCGCGCGGGGCGGCCAGCCGTTCCGCCGTGCGCATCATGAGGCGGCGGAAGATGAGGGTCGCCATGTCCTCCGGGCAGAGCTCCCGGATGGCGAGCTGCTGTTCGGTGAAGGGGACGACGAGCATATCCACGTCGGCGTAGTCCTCCAGAATGGCCGCGAGCTCGCACACCTTCTCCTCCGCCTGCTCCGACGTGTAGGGGGGGGTTGCGAAGTGGATGCAGGTGAGGGTCAGGCCTCGCTTGGCCATCATGTAGCCCGCCACGGGGCTGTCGATGCCGCCGGAGAGCAGCAGCGCGGCGCGCCCGCCGCATCCCGGCGGAAGCCCGCCCGCGCCCTCCGTGCGGCCGGCGTGGATGTAGGCACCCTTGTCGCGCACCTCGGCGAACAGGGTCACCCCGGGATCCCGCACGTTGACGGTGAGGTGCGGATCCGCCGCGAGCAGCGCGCCGCCGACGGCGCTGCAGATCTCGGGCGAGGTGAGCGGGAAGCGCTTGTCGGAGCGCTTCGCCTCCACCTTGAAGGACGGGTAGGCGCGCAGGATGGGAAGGGCGTATTCCACCGCCGTGCGGCAGATGGCCTCCGGGTCCTTCTCGCACATCACCGCCCGGGAAAGGGAGGCGACGCCGAAGAGGCGGGTGCAGATCTCCCAGGCGCGCTCGCTGTCCTGAAACTCGTCTTCCGGTTCGACGTAGACGGTGGACTGCGCGGCGGAGACGTGATACTCGCCCGCG
>JAEEGL012923480.1_pt1 | contig 15098 bp, 16 predicted proteins | sample 9134231 | NCBI WGS metagenome assembly JAEEGL01 (sample SAMN16246548, study PRJNA631951) | gut metagenome | biome: gut microbiome; feature: rumen; material: fiber-attached | host: Bos | place: Iran: Karaj | collected 2018-10 | reverse complement strand
ATTGAATTCGATGTTCTTTTCCTTTATCATCGGCTGAGAGATGTTGACGAGGTTTTCGACAGTCTCGACTATCGAGAAATTCTGCGGACTGAAATTGAGTTTTCCGCTCTCGACCTTGGAGATGTCGAGAATATCGTTTATAAGCGTGAGAAGATGATTGCTCGCAAGCGTTATCTTGCGTAAATTTTCGCCGACGGCTTCTTTGTCGTCGAGATTCTTTTCGGTGATGGTCGTGAGGCCGATTATGGCGTTCATGGGAGTGCGGATGTCGTGGGACATGGTCGAGAGGAAATCGGTCTTGGCTTTGTTTGCCGCCGCCGCTTCCTTGGCCGCAGTCTGAAGCTTTTTATTGAAGCTGAGGATTATGGAAAGGTCGAAGACGAAGAGGACGAGAAGTCCTACCGAGACGAAGCCTATAAGGTGCCAGTTTTCGGTGTTGCCTCCGAGATCGGCCATGGGCATATAGCTGAGTAAGGTCCAGCCCTCGGTCGAGGCGACCGGGGTATAGGCGAGTATGCACTCCTCTCCGCGGGAGTTTTTCATGGTGAAATAGCCTGTGGACGAGGTGATCTCGGCGAAGAGTTTCTGAGTCACGACGGGGTCGACGACGTTGTAGGATTTATAGAACTCGAAGAGGTTGGAATTTTTGAAGGAGTGACCTTTTATGATGTAATCGCCGTCGTCGTCGATTATAGAAAGCTCGGCGTTCTGGAACTCTTCTTTGGGGAATATCCATTTTTCCTCGAGCTCGGCGATCGGGAGGACGCGGAGCAATACGCCGTTTCGGGCGTCGCCCGTTTCTGAGTCGCGAAGCTTTATGGAGTTGCAGAAGGCTATCGACTGTTCGCCGTTTACGGGGTTGGTGTAGGCGCGGGATACGTTTATAGACTCGCCGATATTCCCTATCCATCCGACGTCGCTTAAAAGATTAAGGCGCTCGTAGGAGACGGCGTAGTTTTCGGGGTCGTCCTTTCTCGCCTTGGTGGAAAGTCCCGTGAGGGTGTCGGCGTAGACGATATGGACCGAGGCGTTGGGTAAGACGTGGGAGTTTCGGATGAAAGAGGCGGCCTCTTCTATCGTCAGGTCGTTATTGTCAATATAGTGCGCCCAGACGTCGCATATACGCTGCTCGCCCTCGAGATAATTCTCGGTGACGTGCTTCATCGTTATCGTTGTATTCTCGAAATGCTCTATCTGCAGTTTCGTCGAGTCCTTGTTTGTGGTATCGGAATAGATAAACACAAATACGAGCATGGCTATCATTATTGTGACGTTGACGAAAATTACCCAGGCTTTTTTCATGGCGTTTACGATACCCCGTATTCCTTTCCCGCGCGGCGTGACGTCGCGCGTATTATAGCGAAAAAATCTATATTTTATAGTATACATAAAAAAATGAATATTGTCAATATAATAGCGGGTTTTACGTCGAATATAATAAAAAAACCGCGGTTATCGGAAAATAACCGCGATTTTTCGGGGACGTATTGACGATTATCAAGAGAAGAAATCTCGCTTTTTGAAGCCGGCCGTGAGAAATCTGCCGAAGGCGCGGGCGTTTGTGAGCCACATGATACGGGCGTTGTTCCTGGTGTTTGCGAGCATTTTCGGCGCGCAGTAATCGACGATGGTCTCGGGGTAGTCGCCGAGGATATTATAGACCTTTTTCGTCTTTTCGGGGAGTTCTATTTTAGTGGCGCCGCCGTTTGCGGTCTTTATGAAATCGGTTATCATTATACCGGGGGTGAGGCGGCAGACGCAGACCTTGCCGCCCGTCAGTTCTTCGCTTTCTTTGGCGAGGGAGAGAGTGAAATAGGTGACGGCACGTTTTGCGGTGCCGTAAAGGGTGAGGCCCGTCATCATGGCGTCGTTGGAGCCGTAGCCCTCGACGTTATATATCTGCCCGAAGCCCTGCTCCTTCATGCCCGCGAAGGCGATCTTCGAGCCGTATATCGCGCCTTTGAGGTCGATATCGAGTAAGAAGCTTATCTCTTTTTCGGTGAGTTCGTAAGCGGGCTTATCGGGCGAGTTGACGCCCGCGTTGTTGACCCAGATATCGACGGCGCCGAAGGAGTTTTTTGCGAGATCCCAAAGCGCCTGCAGCGCCTTGCAGTCGGTCACGTCGCAAAGGGTGGAGACGACTTTCGTGTCGGCGGGTCCGACTGTTTCGAGTTCTTTCGCGGCTTTTTTGAGGTTTTCCTCGTTTACGTCGGAAATAACGACGTTACAGCCGAGTTCCTTGAATTTTTTAGCCTGGCAGAGTCCGAAGCCTCTCGCCGAGCCTGTTATAACGACGGTTTTCATTGTTTTGTTTCCTTTCGCTTACTACTGATTCTATTATACACGATAAATCTGAAATATCAATAAAAAACGGTAAAAAACGGATATTATTGCAAAGGGCGTCAGCCTATGCTGACGCCCTTTGCGTGGTCCGAGTGACAGGAGTCGAACCTGCGGCCTCTTGAACCCCATTCAAGCGCGCTACCAAGCTGCGCTACACCCGGATGCTCTCTTAAAGCCTAAATATTTTAACTCAAAAGCCGTCGGTTGTCAAGAGAATTGAAAAAAATATTTCGGGCGACGATTAAGGAGCAATGCGGAGGGATAAAAACTTGACGATTTACGGCATATATGATATAATAGTTGTGGAAATTTTTGTTTTATTCAAGAATATGGAGGGGCATTATGAATTATCAAAACTGTATCAGCTTGTCAATGAACCTTAATGAATTAAAGCGTATAGCAAGTGCTTATGTAGAAGATAGCCGAAGGCTTGATATTTCGGAGCTTAAAACAAGCTTGTTAAAAACCGAAGGTCAATATACCTCGTTTGAAAATATTGAAAAGCAGTTAGATAAATTAAAGCTCCACGACAACCCTGTCGTAAGAATTATAACGCCCATTCTTTTACAAGAGTATTTGCTTGACGAAGACGAATTCACTTCATCTTGCAAGGCAACCGAAGAAGCCGTATTAAAATATGAGCAATCCATAATTGACGAATCGAATAATTTTGATTACAAAAGTATGTCAAAAGATTTTTCGCTTTTGAAATACGTGTTTGACGTAGCTTGGGAACACGAAAACGACATTTCTGTTGACGAAAAGAATTTAATCGAAAAAATAAGAAAATATCTTAACATAACTGTTCGCGAGCAAAATATGCTTGAGGCAAAAGCCGGTCGTTTCCCCACTAAAGGCAACGTATTACACACAAGGTCTGACATTGATATAGCAAGAAGAACCCTTCAATCTGCAGGTATTCTGTTTTATATTAAGAGTTCTGACGGTATTCCTTGCGATATTATTCCTGAAGAGATAGCGCAGAGTTTAAGAAAATATTACGACATTGAAATAAGAAATTACGGTTATAAACAGTTAATTCAGTATGTGACAAAAGTTACTAAAAAGCAATATTTCATTGATATTCTCGAAAAGTATAACAATAGTCCAAATACTGCAACGGTAGACGTTCCTCAAAATCCTACAGTTCCCTATTTACAGGAAATTGTGCTTAAAACAATCAAACCGTCAAACCTTATCGGCGGTTTTTCGCCGAGGGACGGGTTAGATTGCGAAGTTCTATCGAATTGGTGCGCAAATTTGGGTCTAAGTGTCTCGGGCGCAAAATCTGCGCTTGTTTCAAGAATACTTGAATACTATGATAAGTTACATAAAATTGAAATATCAAGTGAAGATATAAGGGAAAAGTATTATAAAGTTTACCACGAACTTGCAAAACGAGACCTCACTTATTTGCGAGAAAACGGTCTGATTTCGAAAGATTTGGATTGTGAGCACTACTTTGAAAAAGCAACTGATTATTTGTTTGAGGTATTGCTTAAAAACAAGCCTCTTTTGCTTACTGGCACTGAACACCCAGACGGCAAACTTTCGTTTAATGACAAGTATATTTTATGGGACAATAAATCTAAAGAGACGCCTGTTAATTTGCAAGATCACATTTCTCAGTTTGACAGGTATATCAAGTCTTCCGACAAAGCGGTTTCAGTTTTCATGGTTATAGCTCCGTCTTTTACTGAAAACAGCGTAAAAGAGTGTGTAAAATACACGTTAACAAACGACACTTTGATTCTATTGATTACTGCCGATGAATTAAAAGATGTTGCAGAATTATGGCATAGGCATCATCCCGAAGAAAGCTTCAATCTGGGATTCTTTAAGCAAAATGGCCGTTTTGAAAAATCAAAACTCTTAATCTGAATAATGCCGTAAGTATCGCCGCCCGACGGGCGGCGATTACTGCATATAGCAGATTAAGGGATTGTAAATCGAGCGCGTTTCAAGTATAATTGAAAATATAAGGGCAAATCGGGAGTTCGGAGGCGCTTTACAATGGATCATCGGATAATGAACGGTATATGCTACGTCAGGGTCGACAAGGGCGAGGAAATTATTACGGAGTTACTTGAGATATGCCGTAAGGAAGGCATAAAGTCCGCAGTCTTTTCGGGGATAGGCGGATGCAGTAAGGCCGAGATACAGACCTTTATTCCCGAAAAAGGGTCGTTTGAGACGGAGACTGTCGAAGGTATGCTGGAGCTTATTAGTTTAACGGGAAATATCACGTCCGAAAACGGCAGGCTTTTTCACCATACTCACGCGATGTTCTCATACAAGGACGGGACGGAGCGAAAAACGGCGGGCGGACATATTAAGTCGGTTACCGTTCTTTATACCGCGGAAATCGAGCTTCGGCCCGTGACGGACGGCGTTATCGGAAGAAAGCGCGATCCCGAGACTGGGACGGGGTTCTGGAGTTTCGAGCGGGAGTAGTCACGGTTACGGCGCCGGTCGTTTATTATTGAAATAATTCTGATTTTTAGCATTTATAAATCGTTTATTAAAGGAGAAAATCAAATGGAATTAAGCAAAACAGTTGAAAAAATGGCAAACGAGACGTTTGAAAGAGGGTCTCTTAACGGCGCGTGGCTTTACGCCGAAAAGGGCGAAATAGTCTTCAAGGGGGCGAAGGGATTTCAGGATCCCGAAGGGAAAAAGCCTCTTACCGAAGAGACGGTATTTCAGCTCGCTTCGGTCTCGAAGCAGTTTACGGCAGCGGCGGTCATGCTCGTCATAAGGAAGGGTCTTTTGCGTCTTGAGGACGAGATAACAAAGTTCTTCCCCGAGATACCCTACCCCGGGGTGACGGTAAGGCATCTTCTTACCCACACGGGCGGCGTGCCGGATTACTTTGACGACGACGACTGGTTTATAAATATTTGGAAAACGGAACACAGAGTCCCCGGGAACGACGAGATAGTCCGCTTTCTGTGCGAGTCCAAGCTGAAGCCTTTATTCAAACCCGGTGAGAAATTCGAGTATTCGAACACGGGATACAATCTTCTCGCGCTTTTGGTCGAGAGGCTCTCGGGCGTGAAATACGAGGAGTTTTTGCAAACGAACCTCTTCGGGCCCGCGGGGATGACGTCGACGAGATGCTGCCACATCCGCAGGGACGGCGTGCCGTTTGATAATTACGCCCGCGCGTCGGTTTTGGAAAACGAAAAATACGTCGCCGATATAGAATCAGAAGAGGAAGCCGACGGAGTTATTTCCGTCGACGGACTTAACGGCGACGACTACGTTTACACCAACATCTTCAATATGCTGAAGTGGGACAGGGCTCTTCGCTCCGGCAAGATTTTAACCGCCGAAGAACAGCGGCTCATGTATACGCCCGCAAGGCTTAACGACGGCTCGGTCTCAGGCTTTGACGAAGGCGAAAACTGCGACGGCTACGGCTTCGGATGGGGCGTCGCCGACGATCCGAAGTTAGGGCTTATAGTCAATCACAGCGGCGGGATGCCCGGCGTCAACACCTGGTATGAGAGATTTATAGACGCCGACAGAGTGCTCGTTATGCTCTTTTCGAGAGATCCCAAGGACATGAGAGCGGGACTCGGTTTCTGGAACGGTCTTATGGCGATAGCGAGGGGCAACGAGCCCGAGCCGATTAAGTCTATAGAGGATATTGAAATTAAAGATCCCGATAAGTCGAAATGGGAAAGCTTTTGCGGCAAATACGAAAAGAACGAGGAAGAGTTCCCTATCGACGAAATCTATATGAAGGACGGCGAGCTTTACTGCAAGGTCGTCTACGACGAGGACGATATTCTCGACTTCAAGCTTTATCCCATCGGCGAAGACCTGTTCGGTAGGAAAAGAGGGATGGTCAGAATCAAGTTTGACGACGGAAATCTGACGATTAACGAAAAAACGGTCTGCAAAAAGCTTTAAGGGGCCCTGTTATTCGGCAAGCGCGAAGCAACAGAATAACCGCTATTGAATTTTTCCTTTTTTTCTGCTATAATTACGGTAAAACAACGTGAAAGGAAGACGCGAAGAAAAATGAAAAAGCTGCGTTCAATCCTTATGAAGCTCTATATCCGTCTACATGAAAAGGAAAAGACGTTCGACAGCGGAATAAAGGTCAAATATCTCTTTTTCAGGAACAGAAAAAGCGACAGGCTGATCGTCGTCTTTTCGGGCTGGCCTCTTAAAAAGATCTCGACCTACAATTACGTCAGGACGCTCAAAAAGACGGCCGCGAACAAGCTTTTCATTCTCGACTCCGGCGGCTACAACGAGCTCGGCACCTACTATCTCGGCAACTCCTGCAAGCTGCTCGAGCACGATATAATCGCGAAGCTCGTGAACGGCGTCAGGGCCGACTGCAAAAACATAAAGGAAACGGTCTTCGCGGGGTCTTCTAAGGGCGCGACCTGCGCTCTGCTTTACGGACTTAGGATGAACGTCGAAAAGGTTATATGTGGCTCGCCGCAATACAGGATCGCGTGGTATTTACAGCACAGCGGCAAGCATCAGGCGCTTACCCTGCCGATCATCCTGAAGGACGCCAAGTTTACCGAGGAGCAGATCGACGCGCTTTTGGAGGAGGCCGTCAAGAACGCGAACGGAAACACAGAGATAAACATGATCTATTCCTCCGGTGAGTTTCTTTATCCGACGGATAGCTCGCATCTTATAGAGCTTTTGAAGAACTCGGGTCTGAAATGCAACCTCCACGATTACATCGACAAGGGGTTCAACGAGCATTCGGACGTCGGAAAGTTTTTCAAGCCGTTTTTGCTTAAGACCTTGGGAGAATAAAGTAATTAAAAAGCCTCACGCTTCGCGTGAGGCTTTTTTCAGGTCATTTTTTCCTGTTTGACCTTATGGTCGATTATGTGACGGGAGGCGAGTTCTTTTCTGACGTCTTCGACGGTTATGCCCATATCGGCCATGAGGACGAGGACGTGATAGGCGAGATCGGCGATTTCGTAGACCGTCTCTTTTTTGTCGTCGCCCTTGCCCGCGACTATAACCTCGGTCGACTCTTCGCCGACTTTTTTGAGTATTTTGTCTCTTCCCTTTTGGAAAAGGTAGGTGGTGTAGGAGCCTTCGGGGAGTTTTTCTTTGCGGTCTATAAGAAGGTCGTAGAGGCCTTCGAGGGAAAAAACGTTTCGCTCGTTGTTAACGTAGACGGGGTTAAAAAAGCAGGAGTCGGCGCCCGTGTGACAGGCGGGGCCGTCCTTGTCGACGACGACGACGAGGGAGTCGAGATCGCAGTCGGCGGTTATGCTTACGATATGCTGATAATTACCGCTCGTCTCGCCTTTGAGCCAGAGTTCGTTACGGGAACGGCTATAGAAGCAGGTGAGTTTTTTCTCTATGGAGATTTTAAGGCTCTCGCGATTCATATAGGCGACGGTGAGTACCTTTTTGGAAGTCGCGTCGACGACGACGGCGGGAATTAAGCCTTTTTCGTCGAATTTGAGTTTTTCGATGTCGATCATAATTATAACCTCACGTTTATTCCGTTTTCGGAAAGCAGTTTTTTGAGTTCGGGTATTTTGACCTCGCCGAAGTGGAAGATCGAGGCGGCAAGGCCCGCGTCTATCTCGGGGATGGTTTTGAAGAGGGTGACGAAGTCCTCGGCCTTCCCCGCTCCGCCCGAGGCGATGACGGGAACGTTCACGGCCGCTTCGACGGCGGAAAGCATTTCGAGGTCGAATCCCTTTTTGACGCCGTCTGTGTCTATCGAGTTTAGAACGACCTCGCCCGCGCCGTCGGCGACGCACTTTTTGATCCAGCTTATCGCTTCAAGGCCCGTGTCGACGCGTCCGCCCTTTGCGAAGACGCGGAAGGCGCCGTCTACGCGCTTGACGTCGGCAGAGATGACGACGCACTGGTTGCCGTAGCGTCTCGCGGCGGCGGAAATAAGCGAGTGATCTTTAATGGCGCCCGAGTTGACGCTCACCTTGTCGGCGCCGCATTTCAAGACTCTGTCGAAGTCGTCGACGGTTTCGATGCCGCCGCCGACGGTCAAGGGGATAAAAATCTTCGAGGCGACTTCGCGGAGGATGTCGGTAAAGAGTTTTCTGTTTTCGAAAGAGGCGGTGATGTCGTAGAAGACGAGCTCGTCGGCTCCGTTTTCGGAGTAGTAGGCGGCAAGGCCGACGGGGTCGGAAACGTCGCGAAGGCCCTCAAAATTGACGCCTTTTACGACTTTTCCGTCTTTTATATCGAGGCACGGGATAATTCTTTTGGTTATCATAGCGCCGCTTTTAACGCCTCCTTTAAGTCGAGGTCGCCCGTGTAGAGAGCCTTGCCGATTATGGCGCCGTAAAGGCCGAAGTTTTTCAGTTTTACGACGTCGTCTATCGACGAGACGCCGCCCGAGGCGGTGATTTCCATTTCATATTCTTTCGAGAGTTTGCCGTAAAGCGCGATATTTGCGCCTCGCATGGCGCCGTCGCGGGAAATGTCGGTGCAGATCACGTTTTTGACGCCTATAGACTGCATTTCGGAGAGGAAGTCGGAAAGGGTGACGTCGGCGGTCTCGAGCCAACCGCGGACGGCGATTTTACCGTCAAGCACATCGGCGCCGACGGCGATGGCCTCGCCGTATTCGCTTACGGCGGCCTTTAAGAAGGCTTTGTCGTTTACGGCGGCGGTACCGAGTATGACGCGGGATACTCCTTTATTCAGATATTTTTCTGCCGTTTCCATATTCCTTACGCCGCCGCCGATCTCAATAAACAGGTCGGTTTCTGAGGCTATTTCGGCTATGACGTCGAGGTTCGGCGTCGAGCCGTCCTTGGCGCCCTCGAGGTCGACGAGGTGGAGGTGGGTTGCGCCGGAGGACGCGAAAGCCTTTGCGACCGAGACGGGGTCGGAGGAATAGACGGTCATTTTATTATAGTCGCCCTTATAGAGACGGACGGCCTTTTTATCGTATAAGTCTATCGCGGGAAAGATTATCATTATTTATCTCCTTCGTAAAAGGCGCGTAGTATCGAAAGTCCCGCTTTGCCGCTTTTTTCGGGGTGGAACTGGCAGCCCGAAACGTTATCTTCAGAGACCATTGCCGTTATCTCTTTGCCGTATTCGACGGTGGCCGCGAGACTGTCGGCGCAGCCGTCGGCGTAGTAGGAGTGGACGAAATAAACGCACTCGTTTTCGGAAAGATAGCGGTCGAGATAACACTTTTTGACGGTGTGAAGGGCGTTCCAGCCTATCTGAGGGATTTTGAGACCCGAGGGGATATTCCCTTCCATCGGGATTATTTCGCCTTTTAGAAGGCCGAGGCCCTCGTGGGTCCCGTATTCGTAACTGCGCTCGAACAAAAGCTGCATTCCGAGGCAGATGCCAAGTAAGGGCTTGCCCTTCTTCGCCTCGTCTTTAAGGGCGTCGCCGAGGCCGCTTTCACGGAGTTTCAACGCGGCGTCGCCGAAGGCTCCGACGCCTGGAAGGACTATTTTGTCGGCAGAGGCAAGCTCTTTCGGGTCAGAGACGACTCTGACGTCGGCGCCGACGGTTTTAAGCGAGCTAACGAGGGAAAAGAGGTTTCCGACGCCGTAATCTATGACTGCAATCATTACAAAACGCCTTTCGTGGAGGGTATTTCGTCCTTGAGGGCGGGGTCAATGGCGACGGCGTCCTTTAAGCTTCTTGCGGCCGACTTGAAGACGCCTTCTATTATGTGGTGCGAGTTCCTGCCCGCGAGCTGTCTTATATGGAGCGTAATACCTGCGTTACGGGCGAAAGCGGTGAAAAACTCCTCGCAAAGCTCGGTGTCGAAGTCGCCGACTTTTTTTGCTCGGATATTGAGGTCGCAAAGGAGCATCCCGCGGCCCGAAATATCCACGGCGGTAAGGATAAGCGCCTCGTCCATGGGCAAAACGGTGTCGCCGTAGCGGGTTATGCCTTTTTTATCGCCGAGGGCCTTCGAGAAGGCCTGCCCAAGCGCGATGCCGATATCCTCGACAGTGTGATGATAGTCGACCTCGACGTCGCCTTTGCAGCTTATCTCAAGGTCGAAGCGGCCGTGACGGGCGAAAAGCGTAAGCATATGGTCCAAAAAGCCGCACCCCGTCGCCAAAACGCTCTTTCCCGAGCCGTCAAGGTCGAGTTTAAGGGCGATATCGGTCTCCGCGGTCTTGCGTTTTATCTCTGTTTTTCTCATTTTAATTCCTCCAGTATTTTACGGACGGTTTCTAAAAGTATCTCCATCTGACGGAGCGTGCCTACCGTGATCCTGTTGAAATTGGCCGTTCTCGGAGATGTAAAGTGTCTGACCAATATTTTTCTTTTCTTAAGTTCCCGATATAGCGTGAGGCCGTCGACGGCGTTACTTTCGACGAATAGAAAGTTTGTCTTGGACGGAATGACGCGAAAGCCGAGTTTTTCGAGTTTTTCGGCGGTGTATTCGCGGTTTTCCATTATCATACGGCAGTTTTTGGCGTAGTATCCGTCGTCCGATAAGGCCGCGGCGCCCGCCGCCGCCGTCATCGAGTTGACGTTATAGGGGTTGAAGGAGAAACGGACGGTGTTGACGTCCTCGATAAGCTCCTTGCAGGCTATTCCGAAGCCGAGACGTCCGCCCGCGAGGGAGCGGGATTTTGAAAAAGTCCCCGTGACGAAGAGATTTTTATACTTTTTCGTGAGCCGGACGGCGCTTTCTCCGCCGAAATCGACGTAGGCTTCGTCTATTATCACTACCCTTTCGGGATCGAAGGCGGCTATCCGCTCTATTTCGCAAAGCGGCAAAAATCTACCCGTGGGGGCGTTGGGGTTGGCTATCACGACGGTTTTGCCTTTTACGAGGTAGTCGTCGGGGTCTATTTCAAAATCGGGGCCAACGGGGATCTCTTCGTAGGGGATGCCGTTCACGTCGGCGAAGACCGGGTAAAAGCCGTAGGTGACGTCGGGGAAAACAAGCGGGCGGTCGGCGTCGGCAAAGGCCTTGAAGGCGAAATAAAGTATTTCGTCGGAGCCGTTGCCCATTACCACGTTCTCGGGTCCGATGCCGTAGCGCGCCGCCATTTTCTCGCGAAGCGACAGGCATTCGGGGTCGGAGTAGAGATTGAGGTTTCTCGCCGCGTCGGCCGCCGCCTCGATCACCGAGGGCGACGGAGGAAAGGGCGACTCGTTGGTATTGAGTTTCAGGTATTTTCGCTCTCTGGGCTGTTCTCCCGGGACGTAGGGCGTCAGGTTTTTGCAGCTCTTGCTCAAATATTCGCTCATTTTACTTTTTGAATCGGACGGTCGCGCTTTCGGCGTGGGCGTCCAAACCCTCCTTTTTTGCGAAAAAGGCTATTTTATCGGCGACCGACGACAGCTCGTCGGGGGTGTAATAGGTAAACTGCGTCTTTTTGATGAAATCGTCGACCGAAAGGGGCGACGAGAAGCGGGCGGTGCCGCTTGTGGGCAAGGTGTGGTTGGGTCCCGCGAAATAGTCGCCGAGCGCCTCGGGACAGTTTTTGCCGAGGAAGACCGAGCCGGCGTTTTTAACGAGGTCGAGATAGCCAAACGGCTCGTCGACGCATATTTCAAGGTGTTCGGGGGCGATGGCATTGGATATTTCAATCGCCTCTTCGACAGAGCCGACGATTATGATTTTGCCGTTATCGTCTATCGAGGCTCGGGCGATGTCGCGGCGAGGAAGCAGCGGGAGCTGACGCTCGAGCTCGGCGCTGACGGCGGAGGCGAGCGCTTCGCTCGTCGTGACGAGCACCGCCGAGGCGTTTTTATCGTGCTCGGCCTGAGACAGCAGATCCGCGGCGACGACGGCGGGATCGCACGTCCCGTCGGCTATCACAAGGATCTCGCTCGGGCCCGCTATCATATCTATTGACACCGCGCCGAATACATGCTTTTTGGCTTCGGCGACGTAGGCGTTGCCGGGGCCGACTATTTTATCGACCTTCGGGACGGTCGCGGTGCCGTAGGCGAGGGCCGCGACGGCCTGGGCGCCGCCTATCTTGAAAATCCTGTCTACGCCCGCGACGGAGGCCGCGGCGATTATGGCGGCGGGGACGCGGCCGTCCTTGCCCGACGGTGTGGTTATGACTATTTCGGAGCATCCCGCGATTTTGGCGGGGATGGCGTTCATAAGGACGGTCGAGGGATAAGCTGCGGTGCCGCCGGGTATATAAAGTCCGACTTTTTCGATAGGGGTAATTTTCTGACCGAGCACCACGCCGCCGGCCTTTTCGAAGGAAAAGCCGCTTCTTACTTGCTTTTCGTGGAAGGCGCGGATATTGGCGGCGGCCTCTTTCAGTATTTCAAAAAACTCTTCCGATATTTCGGCCAAGGCCTTTTCTTTTTCGGCGGCGGTCACCTCGAGAGACGTCAGGCGGACGCCGTCGAAGCGTTCGGTATAGTCGTAAAGAGCGGCGTCGCCGCGGGCTTTAACGTCGGCGATTATTTCCGAGACGGCGGAGCCGACGTCTTTTGAGAGGTCGCGGCGGGAGAGTATCTCTGCGTCGGATACGTCGCCGCGTTTCATTATCTTAATCATTTTTTTCTACCTCTTTTTTCATGGCCGCTGCAAGGCGGGAAATCTCGTCCGCTTTGAAGCGGAAAGAGGATTTGTTGGCTATGAGGCGGGCGCTTATCGGCATTATTTCGGTCTTTATCTCGAGGTTGTTTTCGCGAAGCGTCGTGCCCGTTTCGACGATGTCGACTATGACGTCGGAAAGGTCTAAAATGGGTGCGAGCTCGACGGAGCCGTTTAGTTTTATTATGTCGATGTCTTTGCCGATTTTCGCATAGTAGTCGGAGGCGATATTCACGAATTTGGTGGCGACGCGGACGGTTTTCAAGTCGTCGGGGCGAAGCTCCTTTTTCGCGGCGACGGCCATGCGGCATTTGCCGACGCGAAGGTCCAAAAGTTCGTAGACGTCGGGCGAGTATTCCAAAAGAATATCCTTGCCCGCGACGCCTATATCGGCGGCGCCGCGCTCGACGTAAATCGAGACGTCGGAGGGCTTTACCCAGAAATAGCGGACGCCCTTATCGGCGTTTTCGAATATAAGCTTGCGTCCCGGGTCCTTTATCGAGGGGCATTCGTAGCCCGCGCCCTCGAAAAGCTCGTAGACCCTGTCGCCGAGGCGACCCTTGGGAAGCGCGATATTGAGCATTTTCATCAGTCCTTTTTGAGTGATACGGTCGCGCCGAAGCCGAGGTTTTCGGGGACGGTCTTCCCCACCCTTACGGTTTTTCCTTCGGCGGTCATTTCAGAGACGGCGGCGGCGAGGTCTTTTACGTCGGTCTTGTCGTCGTACAGGACGAGAACGTCGACGCAGGGGCTTTTGCGGTCGCCTGCGATTTTTTCGAGAAGGTCGAGATAGACGGCGAAGCCTATGGCGCGGGAGTCTCTTTCCATTTTTTTCATCATGCCGTCGTATTGACCGCCCGAGAGCACCTCGCCCGACACGCCTTCGACGAAGCCCTTGAAGAGAAGGCCGTTATAATAGCCGCTTTTCTCGACGAGCGAGAAATCGAACTGAACGCGGTCGGAATAGGGGGAGGAGTCGAGAAGGTCGGAGACGGCTTTAAGCTCGTCGAGGCAGTTTTTATCGGCGACGCCCGAAAGCGCCTTTAAGACGGCTTTACGGTCGCCGTAGGCGGTGATAAGCGTTTCGACCGCCTTCACGCCAATTTTGGAGACGCCGTAACGTCCGCAAAGCGTTTTAAGATCGTGGACGTTTTTCTCGGAGACGCACTTCAGCGCCGCGTCGCGAAACAGCGGGTCGCCGGAGGCCGATTTTATAACCGAGTCGACGACGCCGAGGTGCGAGACGGCGAGGACGAATCTTTCCGAGACGGCGGCAAGGCTTTCGGCCGCGAGGTTTACGACTTCGTAAATATCGTAAAGGCCGACGTCGCCGATGCACTCGACGCCCGACTGCATAATTTCTCTGAAGCGGCGGGAGCTTTCGGAGACGCGGTAGACGTTTTCGTTATAATATACCTTTTGAACCGCGCCTTTTACGTCTTCTCCGCTTTTGATTATCGAGAGGGTGACGTCGGGCTTTAAGGCCATCATTTTGCCGTCGGTGTCGGCAAAGGCGAGGACGCGGTCGCTTTTCAGAAACTCTTTGTTCTTTAAGTAAAAATCGTATTCCTCGAATTTGCTCATGCGGTAAGGCGTGTAGCCGTATTTCTCATACAGCGAACGGAGGGCGGATATCATGCGTTCTTCTCTTTCCATTTTCATTTCTCCGATTTCATGCGGTCGATGACCGTTTTGTAGCCGCCCGCGCCGTATTCGAAGGAGCGGCTGACGCGGCTGATCGTCGCGGTGCTCGCGCCCGTCTTCTTGCTGACGGCAATATAGTTTTCGCCCTTGTCGAGAAGACTGGCGATGGACATACGCTGGGAGATGTCCAGGATTTCTTTTATTGTGCATATATCCTCGAGAAATGCGTAGCACTCCTCTTTCGTCCTGAGAGAAAGAAGAGCCTCGCACAAAAGTTCGGTCGAGCCGTTTTTCCACTTTTCCATTCTTATCGCTCCGATTTATCAATTTAGCGTGATAAAGTGATAACGCGATTATTATAGCACCCGAAAAACGGTTTGTCAACGGTTTTTTATAATAAAATTATTTTTAAGTGCTCTTCGCGTTGACTTTCTCCGAATAAAACTTTATAATATAAGTGATAACTTTTGAAAGGATGAAATCAATGTCTCTGACTCTTAACGATAAATTCGTAAAAGGCTGTTTCGACGCAAAGACGGCGGCGGAATACGCCGAAAAAGCGAAGAAGGCGCTTGCGACTACCCTT
>JAEEGL011360599.1_pt1 | contig 15098 bp, 6 predicted proteins | sample 9134231 | NCBI WGS metagenome assembly JAEEGL01 (sample SAMN16246548, study PRJNA631951) | gut metagenome | biome: gut microbiome; feature: rumen; material: fiber-attached | host: Bos | place: Iran: Karaj | collected 2018-10 | reverse complement strand
AACCATTGTCGAGCCTTTATTATTTGACTTTATTAAGTTGTTTACTTTCTTCCTTCGTATTTCCATATCCACTTCTCGTTCTTAACTTTATCCGTTAATTCATGATTGCCCATGTTTATTGCACTGTTTCCGAACATCTGACTGAGTCTTACCGTTTCATCCTGATCGGATGCTTTGACCTTAAGTTTATAGATGTCTTCTACTTCGTAAGTCTGCCCGCCGGTAATCGCCGTTATTCTTACATGAAGTCTTATGCCCTGCGTACTCGTTCCTGCCTGAAGTGCGGGATTATAAGCCGCATCCTTGCTTGGATTGGCAGCATCCGGAATGTATTCATCCGGAAGTGTCCAGAACATGCATACTTTGATATCTGCAGGTGCACCTTCTATATGAGAATTCTTCTCAAGATCAAAATATCTGAAAGCACATTCTTCGGTATGTTCGCCGGACGTTGCACCCTCAAGATAGTAAGGCCAGTCCTTCCAATCGATATCCGTTGTACTGTACGCAACATTGGTTCTTACGTATTTCCAAATGTTACTGTTAGAAGAAGCCTTTGTATCCGTAAGCTCATCTTTTAATGCTTCGCTTAAAGTACTCACAGCTTCCGAATTTCTCATTGAAGACATGTTCTTATTCTGTGATGCGTAGAGGTTATACGAAACCAAAATCAACGAGAAAACGAAGATTATAAGCACTGCTATGATAGTAATGGTAAGTACCATGGCAGCGCCTTTATTATTCAATTGTGATTTTTTATTTTTCACAAAAGTATTATCCATAATCTTCTTAATTAACCGTTATTAGTGTCACTGTTACCTGAATCGTTACCCGATCCTGCATCATTGTTTGAATCGTTACTATCAGGATCGTTATTGCCTGACTCGCCGTTTCCTTCTCCCGAATCAGGATTGGTATTATTCTCTCCTGAATTGTTATTTACGTTCGCATCCGGGTTATCGGTATTGTTTCCGGAATTGTTATTCTGGTTTGATTCATCGGAACCAGACTGATTATTGCCTTCATCAGTATTCTGTCCGGAATTGTTATTGTCATTACCTGTTCCGGAATTGTTATCGGTATTCTGGTTATTATCAACGTTGTTTCCGGAATCGTTTCCGCCGTTTTGATTGTCGGTATTGTTGTTCTGTCCGTTGTCAACATTGTTACCGGAGTCATTCGAATTATTGGAATCATTGTTACCGTTATCATTCGAATTATTGTTATCGGTATTGTTCGAATTTCCGGTATCGGTGTTTCCGGTATCGTTCGAGCTTCCCGAATCATTCTGACCGTTTACATTCTGATCTGTATTTCCCGTATCATTCTGGCCGTTTACGTTCTGGTTCGAATTATCGGTACCGGTCTGATTGTCAGTATTCTGATTCGAGTTGTCTGTATTGTTGACATTTGTATCGTTGTTACCGGAAACGCTGTTGTTATCAACATTGTTGGTGTTGTTTCCGGGAAGTGTGTTAACGGCATTATTAGCAGGAAGTGCATTAGTATTTGCATTTGTATTATTTCCTGCATTTGAACCGTTTGCATTAGGATCCGGTGCATTGGGATCTTGTACGGTCTTTACAATGTTTCCTACAAATCCGCAGGTTACCGTATTGTCTCCGTTATCAATGTCACCGTTTCTGTATACATCCTGTGCCAATGCCATATTAACAAACTTCTGATCCAAATCTTTGAATTCATCGTATCTGTTAATACTAAAATCATTGGCTTTAAGTGTTAAACCTGAAATACCGGTGTTGAAATAATATTCAACTCTTCTGTATGCCAATGTGTATTCTGAACCGTCAGTATAAACATAAAGCTGTACAGGCCAGTGGCTGTCATCAACATAAGTTGTACCGAAAGTTCCCTGCTGTGCTTCGCTCATATTGGTAGGATATGCTGAGTTGTCACGAACGAATCGAAGTACTGCCATGAATTCGCTTATCTCATCCGAATGATTCGAATCACCACTGTATGAACCACTCCAGCTGTTGTAATTGCCTTCGTTAATGGAAATTGTTGCAGCCAAAGTTCTCTTAACGAAAGGATATAAAGCCTTTTTGGTATTGGTCCACTGTCTGGAGTTATAACCGTTATTTCCTAAAACTTCATGATATACGGTCTTTAAGAACTGACCTTCTTCCGTATCTGTTTGTGCCAAATTAACAATTTCATTAATTAACTGATCGCCGGCCGAACCGATATCATCATAAACGTCATCCTGTTCGTTGTTTAACGGAGCATTCCAATAGGTTATTGCTCCTGAAATTGTAGTAACGGTATTCTGATAATAAGGAACTCTGTTGGAAGGCTCGATGCTTGCACAATCACCTCCGATATAGAAGTTTCTCTCAAGAGCATTCTTCTCTCCGGGTGCGATAGGATGTGCATCATTTGCCTCATTAAGTCCGCCTGCTTCCAAAGAATTGCGAATCATCATCGGTGATTCATCCGAAGTTGAATCTGATGTGATTCCAAAGGAAGCGCCCATGCCGTAGTTACGGCAAAGTTCAAACTGTCCGAATCCGTTGGTGTTACATGCGATACCTGCACTTAATGCATTGGCATCCGTTGCACTTATTGCTCCTGTATTTACACAATTGTTAATTACAAATGTGTAACCGGTAATAATCTGATTTCCGTTTCCGTCATCAGCCGTTTCTTTTACATCATCTTCGGTCACAGATGTCAGAACTGAAATACCTGCTGCCGCATTGACACCTGTAATGTTTCCGTAGTTATCACAATTAACTATCTCTGATTTGCCGCCGATGTTTCCTGCAATACCTGCTGCATTGGTTGCGGAAATATCCATGAAGTTGTAACAGTATCTGATTACGCCTTTGGTTGTTCCGTTTCCGTTTTGTCCAACGAATCCGCCGACTGTTGCGCTGCCGTTATTGGCTACAACAATCTTTGCACCCTTCTTTGTCGTATCGTTATATTTTGTTGCGCAGATATTGTTGATACCGTTATCTGCTTTCTCGTTAATACCTGCAATAAGTCCGACGTAGTTTACGTTTTCAACTGTTAATACACCGTTAATTGCACACTGATCAGCCTTGGATAAAACTTCGCCGTTAATAACTTCCGTATCGGATAAATTGTATCTGTTGATAGTCGAATCAAGTTTGCTGTTCTTAATTTCAGCTTTGTTAATGCCGACCAAAAGTCCTGCGTAAGCAGCCTTGGTGATTGTCGGGCTTACGAATGAGCCTGCTCCGTTTAAGTCAATATCCGAATGGTTTTCACCGATAAGGAATCCGACTTTTCCGTTAGCTGACATCTTTCCTGTTGCACTGAAACCGTTCGACAATTCGAGCTTTCCCTTATTGACACCGATTAATCCGCCGAGAACTTCATTACCGTTAAGATCGATGTTATCTGCGAATCCGTTGGCGCTTGTTACGGTACCGTAATTCTCGCCTGTCAGACCACCGAAATATTTATTGTTTGAAGTCATCGAATTGACTTTACATCCGGTAATTGTTCCGTAATTTAATTCTGCGATTTCTCCGCGATAAGAACTTCTGTCGTTTACAATTGTTCCTGTAAACGAAGCATTCTTTATTGCTACATTCTGAGGAATAATTCCCACTACGCCGCCGCAGTATGAATGTGAATTATTTACTCCGTTTGCTTTGATTCCGCCTGTTATATCTTTGGCATTTAAATTAAATGAAACTTTTTCGCCTGAAGGAATATAACCGAATATTCCGCCTGCGCATATATTATCAACTCCGACATTTGTTTTGTCGGGAATATAAGCTGCTGCCAAAGATGCCTCTGCCGAATCTTGAGTGTTGTAATAAATGATTCCGCCTGATTGCTCATGATCCGAAAGTTTTCCGAATCCTGAATTCAGATCATTTGCAAGTCCAATCATTCTGGCATCTATATTCTTATTGCTATTTCCAATGTTCCATTTGTTGATTCTTGCATCGTAAAGACCTATTGCGCCTCCCGCAAACATCTTGGAACCGACATTATTTTCACTGTTGGTAACAGCGATGCTGCTTAAATCGATATTGCCTGTGCTGATTGTCGCACCTGCAACACCGCCTGCGAAATAATCCGCTGAAACGTTGATCTTTTGTGCCTTACCTGTAAGCTTGCAGTTGTTATAATTGATACCGCAAAACGATCCGACATAAGCATTTCCTTCAACCTTAATCTTGGTTAATTCGGATGCAACAATTTCACCTTTAACTTCTCTGTTATCAGTTGTTATACCAATGATTCCGCCTACACCGTTTTTACCGCCGATGTAGCAGTTGTCTCCAACTTTCCAATCGCTTAAAGTAATATTGTTGATACCGGCAATACCGCCTACCATGTTACGTCCGATAACAACCGAATCGCTAAGGACACCTCTTTTGGCTTTATCGCAGTTGGTGGTCGCGCTTCCTGCACCGACTATACCACCGACTGAATCGGTTCCGATAATGATTGCCTTAACCTCACACGAATCAACAGCATTATTGCTGTCGTTTAATTTTCCGTCTCCAATGGCGATACCTACGATACCGCCTACGCCGTTGCCGCCGTAGAAACCTGAATCCACCACGGAATTCATTTCAGCCTTTGTTATCGAAGTATAATTGCCTGAAAGATTCGATGTAATTCCTATTAATTGAAGTGCATAATTTCTGCTGTCTTCACTCTGAATACTGTCGACATTGTACATTGCAAGTCTTGATATTCCGACTACACCGCCGATACCCGAGTCGTATTCCTCGGTTAATCTTTCCTGCCATGCCTTATTGTCTGTACCATATTCCTGTCTGTAAATGTTGACGTCTTCTTTTCTGATGACGCCGTCTGCATTCTCTATCGCATCACGCTTAACGCCTAAAACTATACCTTCGTTCTTGATATGTGAAACAGTACAGTCTTTTTCCATTCCATAAACCTGCGAAGGCTGCGAACCTTCATTGGTTATAGGGTGTCTGTAGGAAATATTTTCCATTTTACAAGAACCGATTCCTGTACCGCCTGCGATTCCGCCGACATACATTACACCGATTGTATTAACATTATTTACGGTAAAATATCCTTCTGCATCTTTGGGACCGTTTTTATTTATCTGTGAACGGTCGAAACATCCGAACATACCGCCGACATAATTTCTTCCGAATACGAAAGGTCTGTAACCGCTTACTGTTTCAGCTTTGGTATTGCAGCTTGTGTAAATAACGAATCTCGAATATCCGACAAGACTTCCGGTATAATAATCATGTCTTATCATATCTGCTATATGGCCGTCTTCGAATTTATTCTTAAATGTGCCGTTGGCGTTCTTGGATTTTAATACTTCCAAATCAGCTTCCGAATACAATCTGTAGGCTGTGCAGTTGTTTACAAAAAGGGCAATATCGGTAAGCTGCGATCCATTCTTCCAGGAGTTCTCAAATCCGGTTCCGGGGTTCTTGCCGTCATAATATGCGCCATCCATAAGGATACCTGCAATACCGCCGATATTGGCACATTTATGATGATAGTTCGAAAGGTCCGCACTGTAGATTGTAAAGCCCTGTGCTTTAGCACCGACTTTACGGCTTTCAACCATGTTTTCGTAAAGTTTGATTACATGTGTATATACCAAATCATCACCGCATACTTCTCCACGGCTTAAACAATTCGAGATAGTGAGTTTCTCAATTCTCTTAACTTTTCTTCCAAACAATGACTCAGAAGAATTTTCCACATATTCACCGGAATCAGTAAATTCACCGTAAATATCATATCCGTCATCGTAGCTGATTCTTCTCATCCAATAGTTTTGCAGATCTCTTACATCGGTTACTGTTGAATGGAAACCGCGAATAATAAAGGCACGTCCGACAATACCGCCTACATTTTCCATACCTGTAACCGTTGCATAGTTTTCAAGATTGGTAAGTGTAGAATCTGTTTTATCGGAATATACCGTCCATGACTGTCTTCCGAGAATTCCTCCGACGTCGGTTTTACCGTTTATATGTGTTGCATCAGCGTCGGTGTTTTCATTGGTAATTGTATCTTCGTCACTTAAATTGCGAACATTTCTAAGCTTAAGGTCATTCATGATTCCAAGGTTATTTCCTGCAAATCCGCCAACCATGTTGGTGAATACCAATACATTATCTCCGTCGGAATCTTTAACCACTTCCATACCGTGAACTCTGTGCTTGTTAAGTTCAAGTGAAGTAATGCTTCCTGAGTTCTCCGCAAAAAGACCGAGAGGGAATAAACCTCTCATAGCCTTGGCATATGAAGGATGCAATTCGCTGTATGTGTGAGCATCAAATCTGTAAAGTTCTGTCCAGACTGTTGAAGTTGTAGTTGATACAGGATCATCATATTCGTTGTAATCCGAAAGCTTACCAACCGAATAGTAATAATCCCACTCTTCCTTGTTGTCTTTTCCGTAAACACCGTATTCCATGTTTGCGGCAAAGGAGATATCAAGGTTGCTTATTGTAGTGAATCTTCCGCTCTTTTCGATTCCCTTAAATGTGTCGTTATATCCGAGTGCGAGGAAACCGGGGAAGTAATAATTGGCAGTATTCTGTACGTTGATATTTTTATTTACAAGGCTGTCCAAATAATCAACGTTAATACCTGAAGTCTTACCAATCTTATACGAATTGAAGAAGTAATTGGTCTTGCCTGCAGTATTTGTAAGGTTCGTAAATTCAGCCCAGTCGATATCTTCTGAAAGTGTGAATTCTCTTGCCTTGGTTCTGTCGCTTTCAAGTTTTCTCTTCTCTTTGTAATCGGTTTCGAATCTGACATTGTATAAATGTCTTCCGTTTAAAATCTCATATTTTGTAACTTCGTTTTCAATCTTTGCATTCGCAAAAACAGGATTTTCGAAATTACTTACATTCACTTCGTCGCTGTCATCTGCCAAAAGAACACCTGCAACGTTCATAATCTTGTTCTTATCAAGATCAAAAGCGAAACGGTAGAAGCTGTATGTATTGATTAACGAATGCTCGGGATTTTCTTTGTCAGCGCAAAGGAAAGACTGCGCCTGAACATCAGCCGCATCAAGAACGAGTCTGACTTCATACTGTCCGGAAACATTTTGTGTAATCCACATGGGAAGTTCTTTCTTGAAAGAAACGCTTCCGTCTTCGTTAACAACTGCTCCGGGATAGTATGTGCTTATAGCAACGTCGCCGTATTGAATTAAATCTTTGAAACTGTCTGAAGCATAGTAACCTTCGTAGAAAGTAAGGTTTGCTTCAACAGGGTTTAAGAAACCTGTAGCCAAATCCTGGTTACCGGTTAAATTGCCCACCTTAAAATCAACCGTCATCAAAGGTGAATCTTCATCTGCGAAATCTTCGCCTGCACCTGATTTAACAACGGGACATAAATCAAATGAATAGTGTGAGTCTGCAGTAACTGTTGTGCCGACTTTCTCGGTAATGCAAACATTGAATGTATTCTCGTTCTCAAGTTCGATATCGGCAAGAGTTGTCTTACTTCTTCCTTCGATGGGAACGGATAAGCTCTCTGCAGCATAATAACCCATAAGGTTTTCGCGTCTTGTAGCCTCTGTTCTGTCCATAATGCTGACGCTGTCAGCCCCTACGGGTTCGTATGCGAACGAATCGATTCTGTCACTGTAACATACCGAAAATACCTGTCTTGCTTCAGGCGAGAATTCAACCCAGATTGCACCGTTTAAAACCGATTTATCGGAGATATAAGGTGATAACAAATCGAATAAAAGGATTGTTCCGGGATCGGTTAATGTTTTATCAAGGTATTTATCGTAATCGCCTTTAGCGGCACTTATTCTCCAGATGGTACCCTGGTATTTGGCCTTCTCCAAATCACTTGAAAGTCCCGAAGGAGTGTTAATCCAAATGGGTGTTCCGAATGATGAAGCATCGGGCTCCCAGATGTAGAAACTGTCTTCATCGTAAACGATTTTCTTAGGATCACTTCCTGTGAAATAACTCGTATTCATAGGACCTGCAACAAAGAGGTCGCTCTCTTTTCTTATCTTTTTGTAAACAGAGCTGTCAAAAGCATCGGTTGCATCAAGCTCCGTAAACTGATTCTGAAGTGTATAGAAAATGGTTTCGGCACCGGTATTTTCTTTCTTGAATCTGCTCCAATCCTGCCAGGTCAAAATTCCCGCAACGCTTATTGCAATCAAAATCATCATTAAAACGAGCACAACAATAAGCTCCACCAAAGTGAAGCCTTTTTGCTTATTCAATTTGCCCGTTTTAAGTCTGAACATTAAAGAATCCTCATTTTTCTCCAATATTTATTTCGGCAAAATCACGTTTCAATTTACATTTTCACTAATTTTTCAATGTAAAGTATCCGGGTGTATCGTCTGTATCGATTCTTGCATAAAGTGCTGTGCCTTTGGTTGAATCGAACTCTGTACCGTTTCCGCCTACCAATGCATTGTTATTTACAAATATCGTTTTACCAAGCATTGATGAATTGTATGTATTGGTATTGTCTGCATAAATTGTTGTAAGGCTCGTGCAGTTTCTGAAAGCATAATCCGACTTGGTTATACTGTTAAGCTTCCATCCTGAAATATCGATGGTTTCAAGCACATCACATCCGTCAAAAAGTCTCTCGATATTCGTACTCTGTGAAACATCCCAGGTAGATAAATCAATATTCTTAAGAGCTTTACAGCCGTTAAATGTACCGTTCGTATTGGTAAGCTTATTAACTTTCCATCCGGATACATCAATCTCTTCAAGTTTTGCACAATCTGAGAATGCCCATTCAAGGCTTAACGAAGCATTTCTCCATTCAAGATCCGACAAATCAGCCTTCGTAAGTTTGGCGTTATTTGCGAGGAACTTAAACTGTCTGTTGTTATCGCTATTCTTAATTATGCAGCCCTTCAGAGACAATTCTTCAAGGTTGGATGCCGAGTTGATTAAACCTTTAAGGTTGTTGCTGTTATTGCCTACGTAATTAATCTCCCAATTGGTAAGATAAAGTTTCTTGACTCCGGAATTGGAGAAGCAGCTGCCGTTATCGAATCCTGCCGTAGACATCTTCCAGCTGTCCATCGTAACTTCTTCCAAAGAAGTACATCCGTTGAACATGTTATTGACGTATCTTACTGCCAAAGGTGCGCTGCATCCTGTAAAGTCAACCGATGTGAGTGATGTGCAACCGTAAAATGTATTCGTAAATGTCGTAGCCTTTGAAATATTCGCATTCGTAAATTTAACCGATTCAAGCGATGTGCAATTGTTGAATGCATACTTGAAATTATCTACCTTCGGGAAGTCCTCATTCGACCAATCAACCGATTTAAGCGAATGGCATCCATCAAAAATATATTCAAAGTTTGTTGCGCTGCCAAAATCAGCATTCTCCGGGAACGGATAGTTTTCAAGTGATTCACAATAACGGAATACGTGTGTCATATTGACAACATTGCTTGTATCGAAATTGCTTCCGAATCCGGATGTGTTTAAAGCTTTGCAGCCGGTGAACATCATCTTAAGTGTCGTAACCTTTCCGAAAGGAGCCTGGAAATTCTCCAAATCGATAGATTCAAGTTTCTCGCAGGTAGAGAACATTGATTCCACTGTTGTTACGTTGTCCGCATAGAACATGTTGCCGAATTTAACGCTTGTCAGATTGGTAGCGCCCGAGAACATTACGTTCATATTGGTTACCTTCGTAACATCGAATCCTGTAAAATCAAATGATTTGATATTTGCTTTCTGAGTTGCATTAAAAAGATTGTTGCAGTTCGTCTGAAGGTATGCCACATCGGCATCGGTCCACCAGTAAACTATGTTTCCTTCTCTCCAGGCAAATGCGTAATAATCGGTTTTTCTTCCGTTAGATGTATCTCTTATGGATGTTATTCCGTCAACATACATGATTGTCGAAGGAGTGTATTCAGACGAATCAATCTTAACGATTGCATCTGTTTCCTCGTTAAACATTCCGGCAAGTGCGCTGCCGCTTATATAAACTTCACGATATTTTGCTTTGAAATATCCGGGCTTACCCTGCCATCCGTCTACGCATGCGTATTTGGCAGTTTTATAATCCTCGACTTTATCTTTGTAATCAACGAATGAAGTTGATCTTTGTCCGACCAAAATATTGTTGTTAAACATCTCTTTGCCGGTTGAGCCGATTGTAAATCTCGGAGATGCCCAAACTGTTTCAAGATGACTCTTTCCGTCTTCGTAATAGAACATACCCGTGCATTCGGTTACTTTGGATGTATCAAACGAAGAAAGGTCGATACTCTGAAGTGCATTGGTATATGCAAACATGTAACTCATGTTCGTTACGTTTGCGGTATGGAATTTCTCGATTCCTTTAATCTCGGTAAGTGAAGTACAGTTACTGAACATATAGCTCATATCCATAACATGTACCGTATCTACCGAATCGGAGAATGTAACCTTGGTTAACGCGGATGTTGTGGAATCTGCCATCGAAAACATTGACGCCATATCCTTTACACCGCCTGTATCGAATCCCGAAAGATTGATTTCATCAAGCGAACGGCATCCTGCAAAAGTTTCTTTAAGAGAAACAAGTTTTCTTGAAGTTACTATCTTACCTGCATCAAGTGTTACGAGTGAAACACATCCCTTAAATGTTTTCTCAAGAGTCGTACAATCCGTAAGTATCCATGAATCGCCGACAGTGATACCCGTAAGTGCCGAATCGCCTTCAAACATACTCTCGAGTGTTGCTGCCTTGGATAAATTCCAGCCTGATAAATCAAGCGATGTTTCTGCTTTGCAATTCTTAAATGTATTGTTAAGTGCCGTTACGTGGCTTGTGTCCCAACCTGATACATCAAGTCCGCTTACTTTATTGCACTCTTCAAACATTGATTCAAAAGTTGTTGCACTTGATGTGTCAAATGATGCCACGTTAATTGATGTCGCATTCTTGCATCCTGCAAACATTTCGGTAAAATCGGAAACTCCCGAAGTATCAAAATCACTCGCAAAGTCAATTGAACTAACCGAAGCACAATCCTTAAACATCTCTCTTGAATCGGTTAAAGTTCCGGTTGAAAGTGCACTTATATCAACACTGTTTAAGCTTGTACAGCCTTCGAACATTTCACCTACGTCGGTAAGGTTTGTCGAACCCGAAAGTCCGGCTACCGTTGTAAGGTTAGCTGCATTCTTAAACATGCCGTGCATATTTGTCGTATTGGCAAAATCAAATCCTGTAAAATCAAATCCGCTTACGGACTGATTGCCTGCAAAAAGATTGCTGCAATCCGAAGGCATGATTGCTCTGCTCGCATTGGTCCACCATTTCATGGTTCCGTTTTCCATCCATGCAAACGCATATGCGTCTTCGATACTGTCATCATCGATTCTTACTGCATTTACGGGAACAGTCATCTTGGTGTAATCTGCCACTGCACATCTTGTTGCATTGTTTATGGAATTGCCTGATGTGAAATTCGTAAAAGCAGATTTGCTTATGTAAATGTATTCAATGTCAGTTATTTCCTGGAATGGTCCTAACTTAATCGTAAATTCGAAATTGTTGCCCTTATCAAGGTTGGCATAAACATAATCCTGAATGGCTGCGATTGTTGTGGGATTAAAAGCATCCCCGTCCAAAGTCCATCCCTGGAATTCATGTCTTGTTACGTGAAGTTCGTATGTGTATCCGTCTTCAGCGGTAAAGATATCGCTTGTTCCGTTCTGTTTCCATGTACTCTTCTTGTCGTTTCCTTCTTTCCAGAAAAGAACTCTGATCGAATCCATACCAGAATTGTATTCTCTGCCCTCTCTTGCAAAGAAAACGTAATCCATGCTCTCGGGGATAAGTTTAAGTGTAACGACTTTTATGGCATCCTCATCCTCTTCGTCGCCGGAACCGCCCTGGTTCGAACCGCCGAGGAATGCCGAATCCCATTTATAAGGCCACATGTAAATGGCTTTTTTGCTGTCTGCTGAAAGTGAAGCGATTGCATCTTCCCATGAATTCTCGGAAAGTTTTTCCCACTCTCCGTTCGAGTAATAGAAAATAACTCCCTCTTCTTCGTAAAGAGCTAAATCAACCGTATACGATCCGATGTTTTCGGGAAGCGCTTTGGTCATGCCGTCAATAAGCTGATCCTTAGTCCATATCATGAACTTGGATTCTCCGACTGCTGCCGTATCTTTGGCTGCCGCTCTCTTGGTATCGGTAAATGAATTGGACGCACTCGAATAAAGATCCGACAAAGCCGCCTGAGTAGCCGTAAGACTCTTCTCGGCATTTGTAAGATACTGTTTTTCACGACCCATATCCATAAAAGCTAAAAATGTGGGAACTGCGATTGCTGCAAGAATAGCAATAATTACAAGCACGACAATAAGCTCCACCAAGGTGAAGCCTTTTTTAGAATTCTTAACTTGTGATAATCTATTCTCTCTCGAGAGGACTTTCGTTAAACGATTCATTGTCGTCCTCCTGATATATTTTCAAATCAGTAAAATAATGCATTCAATATATTTTATCGGTATTTTTGAGAATTAGTTTATATTTACTTTCCTTATTATACTACAATTTGTTGATATTTCATGCAAAAAAACCACATTTTATCGTATTTTTGGACACTTTTTCGCCAATTTAAGTGACATAAAAAGGACGTGACTTTCGTCACGCCCTCTTTTTGATTATTCATTATGATTTTTTATTGGGGAAAAAACCATTTTAAGGGATTATCCTTCGATCATAATTGTCTTCTTTTCGGGTACCTGAACTTTATCCTTTTTAGGAATAATAAGATTCAATACGCCATGCTTGAAGGCTGCCTTGATATCTTCTTCCGTGATGCCGTTGCCGACATAGAAGCTACGCTGCATAGCGCCTGAATATCTTTCTTTTCTGATGACTTTGCCTTTCTTGTCTGACTCATCTTTGTCAAAGCCCTTAGCGGCGCTAACTGTAAGATATCCGTCATTAAGTTCAAGGTTAATATCTTCTTTCTTGAAGCCCGGAAGATCAATATCGACCTCGTAATCTTCATCGGTCTCACGTACATCGGTCTTCATGACTCTGTCAGCATGGTGACCGTAAAGTTTACGTTCTGCTTTGTCGATGTCATTGAAGTAAGGGAAATCAAACCAATCGTCAAATAAGTTTTCTCCAAAAATACTAGGTGTTAACATAATCATTACCTCCTTTACCTGATTACAAAAACTTTGTAAATAAGCAACGGGACGGAGGGTTCGGATCATCAAAACATTTCGTTTTTCGGTCTTCTCTGTTCCTTTGTTGATTATGTTATATCACTTTTATTAGCACTCGTCAATAGTGAGTGCTAATATTTTTTAAAAAATTTTTAATTTGGACTCAAAGGGTCGGATGACCCATGATTAAAAGGGCATTTCTGACAATAAGATTTAGTACCGCAATGGTCAAACCAACGTAGATTAAGATCAAAGGATTGAATTTGGCAAAGCAAATTTTATTGTGTCTGTAAAGAAACGAGTTGATTATGAAGAAGAAGTATCCAACAAAGAAAAATACAACAATCGGATGATAATACAGGCTTTTGATGAGATGAAGGTGCACAAATGCGTTTAACGCTCTCGTTCCGCCGCAGCCTAAGCAGTATAATCCCGTATGGCTTTTGAAAGTGCAAACTGCCCCCGAATCAACAATTTTGTTACCGAAAATAAGCATGAAAATAACAATGCCTATCACTATCGGCAAAAGGCAAAGGCAGATTCGATACAAAAGAAGATATTCAATATCCATCGGTCTTAAATTTTTCTTTTTGCAGTATTCGCTTAACTTAGACATATATACTCTTTCAAAAATGCTTTTTTCTTTGGTAAGTTTGATATTTTATGTTATTATACTAATGATTTAGATTATCGGAGGTTTATTATGTGGATTGCTGACAATTGGAAGGACTTTGAAGTTATCTCAACATCCGACGGCGAAAAGCTCGAGAGATGGGGTGATTATCTCCTCATTCGTCCCGACCCTCAGGTTATTTGGAATACTCCCAAAAACAATCCCGGATGGAGAAATTTCAACGGTCATTATCATCGTTCCAATAAAGGCGGCGGTGAATGGGAATTTAAGAATCTCCCTCACGAGTGGAGCATCAATTACAAATCCCTGACCTTTAATTTAAAACCTTTTACATTCAAGCATACGGGTCTTTTCCCCGAGCAGGCTGTTAACTGGGACTGGTTTTCATCGATTATCCGTGAAGAAAAAGCCAAAAATCCCGAAAAGCCTTTTAAAGTATTAAACCTCTTTGCATATACCGGAGGTGCTACACTTTCCGCAGCCTCTGCAGGTGCCGCCCTTACGCATGTTGACGCATCAAAGGGAATGGTTCAGTGGGCTAAGGAAAATGCACTTTCATGCAATCTTGAAAATGCACCCATTCGCTGGCTCGTAGATGATTGTGTTAAATTCGTTGAACGTGAAATACGTCGCGGAAACAAATACGACGGAATCATCATGGATCCCCCCTCTTACGGAAGAGGTCCCAAAGGGGAAATCTGGAAGATCGAAGAAAGCATTTTCAGTTTTATCGAACTTACATCACAGATTTTAAGCGATGATGCTTCGTTCTTTTTGATTAATTCATATACAACGGGACTTCAGCCCGCAGTACTTACATACATGTTAAATGTCTGCATCAAAGACCGTTTCGAAGGCGAAGTAAAAGCTGACGAAATAGGCCTTCGCGTATCCGAAAACGGATTGGTATTGCCGTGCGGCGCATCCGGAAGGTGGAGCAAAAATCACTCGTTGGAATAAAGAGCAATATTACCGATTCTTACTTTTAACGTATAACCGTTGCTCTCCATGTATCCCGAAAGACATATCTCTTTTGCGGATGCATCATCACCCAAATCAAAAATATTGTCGCAGTATTCCTCGTTGATGAAAATAATGGGATATTCGTCAAGAGAATTAATATCCCTTTCGAATTCGGAATACGAAAAAGAACCCAAATCAGGCCATGTGTGAGAAATCGCGCATGGCATTTTTAATATATACTCAAGACCCGGAAGATTACCGTAAAAGATTGCTGAATGACCTTCGAGTCCGCTGTCTTTGACATACTGTGTAAGGTTCTCGATAACTGCTTT
>JAEEGL015327572.1_pt1 | contig 15099 bp, 4 predicted proteins | sample 9134231 | NCBI WGS metagenome assembly JAEEGL01 (sample SAMN16246548, study PRJNA631951) | gut metagenome | biome: gut microbiome; feature: rumen; material: fiber-attached | host: Bos | place: Iran: Karaj | collected 2018-10 | reverse complement strand
CCCACGGCAGCGAGGAGCAGTGGCGGTAGAGGTGGTCGAGGTTCTTCGCCTCAAATTTGCCAAGCGGAATCAGAACGCGGTGGGCCGTGCGCAGCCAGAGGTTGAGGCGTACCGCGTCAAGGGGGGTGCCCTCGAGCGTCACGCTGTCCTCGTCGGCGTTGGAGACGCGAAGGCCAAGCGCCTTCGCCTCCTCGGCGGCGTACGGCGCGAGGTGCCTTGCGCAGGAAAGAACCAGTTCGGTTTTACGTTGCCAGTCGATTGACATGCGGTAGGTAGAAAGGTTGAAGGGTTGAAAGGTTGAAAAGTTGGAGGGTATCTCCTATCTGGCATCAGCCGCGCCGTCGCGCAAAAATTGCGCGAGGGCGCGGCCGATGGCACGGCCGAGACCACGGGCGCGGTCGGGCGTGACGCTTACTTCACGCACGTTGGCATACGGGATTTCAAACGAGGTAACGAAGCTAACCGCGGGATTGGCGCGGGCCCACCTGGTGCTGCTGACGCCGTCAGCCTCGTTTGAGGCCTGGTTCCAGCCGACGCCGAACGGGTAGTTGTCCGCCCTGAAGTAGGGAAGCGCGTCGGGGGCGATGGCCGCCTCGACAAGGTCGCCGAAGACTGTCTGTTTTTTTGCATGCTCCGGGGACTTGCATCCGACCTGGTAGACATTCTCGTTGCCCGAGCCGCGAATCCACGGGCAGTGGAGGTCGATGAAGACGTCCAACTTGCCATAGCGTTTGGCGATGGCGTTGACGAGTCCGCGCACGGCAGCGGTTTCGGGATAGAGCGAGTCGTCGCCGTAGTCGCGGTTGTGGTCGTGCGGGGCGCGGTTCTTCCCCTGGTCGCCGTCCTCGACGCCGTCTTTGTCGACGAAGGGAACAAATGAGAAGGAGACGTTTTTGCGGAGCCAGGCGGCGTCGGCGGAGTCGCCGTCGAGGACCGTCGAGACGATGCCCTCCATCGTCCAGTCGGCTATCATCTCGCAGCAATGGTGGCGCGCGGTGAAGACGACGTGCCGGGCAGCCTTGTTGGCCGGCGCGCCGGCGTGGAGGATTTCGACGGGACGCCCCTTGCGCGATTCGGCAAAGAAGCCCGGTTCAAATCCGTTTGAGGCGTCTTTCGCAAGAATGGTCTCGTCCGCGATGAAGCGGTCCCAGTTCTCCTGCGTGTAGAGCGGCGCGAAGCAGAGGTAGATCTCGTCGGACGGGATGGTCGCGCGGAAGGAGTCCTGGTCGAAGGCCTCATTGGTCCAGCGCCACGTGCGGCGGCCGTCGGTCGAGATTGCCGGCCCGCGCGTTCCAACGGGATGGTCCGAGAGGAAACGGAAGACGAGCGTGCGCCCAGCCGCGCCGCGGACGCGAAAGGCCCAGTAGAACCAGGACGTGCGCGTGTCGCGCAGATCGGGGCTTACGAAAATGGTGTCGCCCTGGATGTCGTGCACCTTGATGTTCCCGCCAGGAAAGCGGCAATCGATAGCAAGCATTGTTATTCCCCTTTGATGTTTTTGTCCGGCCGGACGCGCTCACGGTAGCTGAGCAAAACGGGGACACCTTCGAGCCCGAAGGCGTCGCGGAGACACTTGATGAGGTACGTGGTGTAGTTCGCGCCGGGGATCTTGGTGTCGTTCACAAAGAGCCGCACGCGGATCGGCGCCTCCCCAGTCTGCGCGGCGTAGAAGATCTTGAAGTGCTTGCGCCCGCTTGACGGCGGCTTGATGCGCTCGTAGGCCTCGGAAATGACGCGGTTGAGGAGACCCGTCGAAAGCTTTGCGCGCGTCTGCGCCGCCACCTGGTCGATCACCTCGAGGCTGTGGCGGACATTGTAGCCGCTCAGGGCCGAGACGAAGACGACCGGGCAGTAGTAGAGGAACGGCATGACCTTGCGCAGCTCGGGCTCGTACTGCGTCTGCGTGACCTTCGTCTCCTTCACGGTCTCGAGGGCCTTGTCCCACTTGTTGACGAGGACGACGCAGCTTTTGTTTTCCTTGGCGATCAGGGCGGCGATGCGCTTGTCCTGCATTGAGGGCCCGGCCTCGGCGTCGAGCACGAGGACCACGACGTCCGCTTTCTTGATCGCCTCCTGCGCGCGCATGTGGCTGTAGCGCTCGACGGCGGTGTCGATGCTGTGGAAGTGCCTCATGCCGGCGGTGTCGACGAGCTTGTAGTGGCGGACGTGGTCGCCGCTGCCGATGGAGAAGGGGATTTCGATGCTGTCGCGCGTTGTGCCGGCGATTTCGGAGACGATAACGCGCGGGTGGCGGAGGATGCGGTTGATGTACGACGACTTGCCCGCGTTCGGGCGTCCTACGATGGCGACGCGGAGCGGGTTGGCGACGCTCTCCTCCTTCGTGTCGGGGAGTGTCGCAATTGTGGCGCGGAGAAGGTCGTCGAAGCCGCGGTCGTGAAGCGCGGAGACCGGAAAGAGCGTCATGCCGAGTTTTTCGAAGTCGGGCAGATGGACTTCGTGCTTCGGGAGGTCGCACTTGTTCACCGCCACCTGGCAGGGGACGCCTGCCTTGCGGACCATTCGCGCGACCTCCTCGTCGACCGGCGTGAGTCCGGCTTGCACGTCGACGACGAGAATTGCCGCCGCAGCCTCCTCGAGGGCGGCGCGGACTTGTTCGAGGACGCCCGCCTCAATGGTGCTGCGGCGGTTTTGGTTCTGGAGGTTCACGCCGCCCGTGTCGACGAGATCGAAGGACTGGTCGTTCCAGACGACGGGCCGGACGAGGCGGTCGCGCGTGACGCCGCTCTCGTCGTTGACGATGGCGACGCGCTCCCGGGCGATGCGGTTGAAAATGGCGGACTTGCCCACGTTGGGGCGTCCCACGACCGCGATGACGCGTCGTCGCTCCGCGATTGGAAGCGGTCCCTTGGAATATGCTTGATCTTCTGACATGGCGAACCCCTGCTGCCTGCGAATTATAATCGCCAAACATTATACCATATCGCGCGCGAGGCAACCTTGTCACGCCATGACTGTGTCGCGGCGGAAGGAACGTTTCCACGAAACATCCGTTGACGTGCCGTAGCGCGGCAATGCCGCGCTACGGCATCTCGACCGAGACCTTGAAGAACCGATAGCCCGTCGTGTCGAGGTTCTCGACGTCCGTCACGTCTGTCCAGGCCTCTTCAGAGGCTAGCGTCTTCTTGCCGAGGATGCGGTAGGCGCGTTCGTCAAGGAGGTCCGGCGTCCAAGTCACGACGGGACGGCCCTCGACGATTCCGATGTCCGCGCGGAGCGTCGAGGAGCGGTCGTTCGGGTCGGTGCCGGCGATGTACTCCTCCGCAGTCGTCAGACCGTCGCGGTCGGGGTCGGCCGACGCTGCGAGCTCGGCCGTTCCCCCGACGGGAATCAGACTCTGATCCTCGAACCAGGAGACCGGTATCTCAGCGTCGCCCACGGTCGGCGTCCAGGTGACGCAATCGACCCAGCCGCAGTCCTCGCCAACATCGTCGCTGTCCATGAAGTCCTTGGAGAACGTCCACGAAAGCGGGTGGGTCCCCGCTCCAAGCTTTACGGTCACCTCGGTCCAGCCTGTCTTGCCATCGAGGCAGGCGACGGGAAGACCGTCCGCCTCGAACATGAGGTAGTCCCACGTCCACGTGTCGTCCGGGTCGTCCTCGCAGGACGCCTTCCAGCGGAATGAGAGCGTGCCGCTCCCCTCGACGCTTGTACTCATGGAGGTGGTCTCATTGTCAGAGATCAGGCCGCTTCGTGCCGAGGAACCGGAACCGGAAGCGGACACTTCCGTATCGACGACCCATTCCGCGTCGCCGTCAGTCGTCACGGTCCAGAGCGGCACGTCAAGCGCTTCGGCCAGCGTCTGGAGCCTGATGAACCGCGCCGACACGACGGGGCTTGGCAGCATGCCGTCCGCGAAGGCCCTGGCCTTCACGGTCGTCGTGTCGAAGACGTTGAACCCGCGGCTTGTGTAGAGCGTGCTGGACGCTGTCGGGTCGCTGCCGTCGAGCGTGTAGCGGATCGTCACTCCGGACGTCGCGCAGCGGAGCGCGACGCGCTGCGCGCTCGCCTGGAAGACTGTGCCGTCCTCCGGCGTGAAGACCGGGGCCGCGACCTGTTCCATTTCCGCCTGGAAGACAGTCAGGTCGCGCACGAGTCCGCCCTCGGCGAGCGCGACGCGCACTGTCCCGGTGCGCGACCGGGTTGACTCGTTCGCTTCGACCGAGTACACGACCGTGCCGTCGCCGCTTCCGCCTTGGGTGATGAGCGTGATCCAGCCGTCGTCCGTCGAAACCGTCCATCCGGCGTTCGCGAAGACGCCGAAGGAGCAGCCCTGCGCCGCGATTGCCGCGAGATTCGTCGCTGTGCACGAAATGTCGAGCGAATAGGCCTCCCAGGAAGCATAGAGCGTCGCCACGGCGGAGTTCGCCAATGTCCCGGTGGAAACAGGCTCGCCGCCGCCGTCGGGCGCCGTGCGCCAGCCCAGGAAGCGGGCCTCGAAGCGCGTGGGGGACGGAAGCGCGCCCAGCGGGCGTCCCGCCGTGTAGGTGCGCGCGGGAAAGACCGTGGCCGCGCCGTCCAGGAACACGACCTGTATCAGTTCGCCGGACGCGACGCCTTCCGTCCAATCCTCCCAGGCTGTCGTTGGAGCGCTCGCGGCGCCGTCCATGTTCACGTCGCCGCCGACGGAATCGTCCGCGAAGTCGGCGAAGAGCGCGCCGTCGACGACCAGCGTGCCGCCGTCCTCAACGACGATTTTTGCGCCCTCGGTGAACTTCACGACCGTCCCCGCGCCAATGGCGAGCGTCACGTTCGTCGGCACCACCACGTCGTCGCGGACGACATGTAGGTTATCCGCGCTCCATGTCGCGTTAGCCGCAAGCCGCCCTCCCTCGACGGCGAGGCCGTTGAGGACGAGGACGTTCGTCGACACGCCGCACGACGAGACCGTGGCCCAGCCGTCAGCGAGCTCCGTCGTGTCCCACGCCGTCACCGAAGAGCCGTCCACGCTGCCGAGACGTTCCACGCCCGTGGCAAGCGGCGCGATCTCGCGCACGTCGGCGCGGAACGCCGCCGTGGTTGCTGCGCGGACCATATCCGCGCCGAGGAGAGCGGTCATCGCCGCTACGCATCGGATGAAAGATGTCTTCGTTGTCTTCATGTTGTTTCCAACCTCCAAAAACCTATGCTGCAATTGCATTGACTGCGCGTTTAAGGTGCATTCGCCCGCTTCGTACAATCATTCCCTATCGCTGCTGCACCGTGCGATTGAACCACTTGTCTGTTGGTCCCGTCCAGTTTGAAGTCACATAGACAACCAAATCTGCGGGAGTTCCGGCAAGCACGTTATCTACTGGAGCGTTTAGATACGTCCCGGACCCCGTATACGAATCCAGGGCTCCCTGTATGGTCAGGCTTCTGAGCGTTGAACAGTATTCAAAAGCGCAGTCACCAATGTCCTTCACGCTTTCTGGTATTACCATTTCAGCAATGCCAGAGCATGATCGAAACGCATCGTTGTATATTCTCTCCACGCCATTACGAATCGTCACAGATGTTAAACCACTGCAGCTAGAGAACGCATAAGAACCAATTGTCTTCACTGTTGACGGAATGATTATCGAACGCAATTTCTTGCAACCGTCAAAAGCCGAAGCCGCAATAACTTGGATGCCATCAGGTATTGTTGCCGAATACTTGCCTGCTGGGCAAATATTAAGCCTTGTCATATCCTTGCTGAACACGATTCCATCTACAGAGCAATAGGATGGATTACTCGGATTCACATTAATGGAGACAAGATTGTCACATGATGAAAACGCGCTACTGTCAAGGCTACGTACGCTAGCCGGTATTTCAACTGAAGTTAAACCTCTGCACCCGTAGAACACGTTCGCCCAGATCTCGGTAACGCTGGAAGGTATTGTTATTGATGTCAACCCCGTGCAATTTCTGAACACGGACTGCTTCATGATCCTCACGGTCGGGGGAATGGCTATTGACGTCAGATTTGTGCATCCAGAGAATGCATGGAAATCCAGACATGTCACGCCATACGGTATCTCGGCAGAAGCATAACTTGCAGGACAGGTGACAAGTGTTGTCTTATCCTTGCTCATCAACATCCCATTGATGGAACAATATTTGGTGTTGTGATCATCAACGGAAATGGCCTTCAACTTGCTGCAATCGGCAAAAACGCCATGTTCTAAATTTGTCACACTTGAGGGTATGCACACCGAATCCAATTCCCGACAACTGTAAAAAGCATATTCCCGCAGATTGGAAACACCTTCGGGAATTGAGACTGAAACCAGCCCTTGACATGCATGAAACGCATATCTGCCAACATTCGTACACGTTGGAGGGATGGCGACTGAAGACAGTTTATTGCAGTATGCAACCGCAAAATATCCTATGTTTGTAACGGAATCAGGTATGATCAAACTCGTCATCCCTTTGCTCCGAAGCGCATAGTCACCTATGGATTTGACCGTGCTCGGTATCTCAATGTCTGTGGCTCCATTAAGGTCAACAGCCGTTAGCACACCGTTCTCAATGGTCCAGATAGGTTCCGACATCGTCCGTACGGCCCTGTCGTTCCACGTGCCAGTCGGACCTGTCCACTTTGAGGTAACATATGTAACCAAATCACTTGGCGTATTAGCGTAAAAATTCGAAAATCCGGAATAATTATCAAGGTCTCCCATTATAGTTACATTCCTCAAACTCTGGCATCCCTCAAAGGTGCTCCAACTGCCTATCTGTGAAACAGTTGAGGGAATTACAACCTTAGTCAGATTTTTGCAGCCTTGAAATGCCCAGCTGCCAATACTTGTCACGCCATAAGGTATTGAAATCTCTTCAAGTTGTTGGCATCCTACAAACATATCATTAGCGATAACCTTGACCGATGACGGCCACGCGAATCGTTTTAGCGCGGTAGATCGCAATGCCGCAGTGGAAATTGTAGTAACACTGGAAGGCATGTCCAAGTGTGCTAGAGACGAACAACCAGAAAAGGCCCAGCCACCGATGTACGTCACGCCTGAAGGGATAGTGACGGATGTCAACCGTGTACACTGAGAAAATGCACCGTCACCAATAAGCGTCACCCCAACTGGAACGGCATAATCTGTAACCGCATACGCTTCAGGGAAGCGTTCGATCCGTGTTTTGCTCTTGTTGAACAAGATGCCGACATCACTCATGTACGCGGCATTGCCAAGAGACACTTCGATCCATTCGAGCGCATGGCAAGAGACGGTTGAAAAATCGTCAATGCCATACACGCTTGCTGGAATATCAAGACGTTTCAATGAACTACAGTATCCTAGCGCATAGAAACCCAATGTCTGCATTCCCTCCGAAAAGACAATTTTCCACAATCCGCTACAACGCTCGAAAGCATGGGACCTGATATCCTTAACACTAGACGGCACCACCACACTTTCCAACGAAGAACATCCAAAGAAGACGTTCGTGCCAATTGCCGTCACCGTGCTTGGTATCTCAATGTCCGTAGCTCCATTGAGGTCAACAGCCGTCAATACTCCGTTTACAATAGTCCAAATTGGCTCCGCGACAGATTTCCAGTTTGCATAAAGTGTCGTGGCTGAATTGGGAACAATGGAATCGGCGTTGACCAATATTCCCCCGTCTGCCCTTGTGCTCCATCCTGCAAAACGATATCCGCTCCGCGTCGCCGTCGGAAGCGTACCGTATGCCTCGCCCGCAACGCCGAACATGGACGCTTTTGATGGTGTACCGCCGTTGCCGTTAAAGTTCACGGCATAAGCGGTGAAGCCGCCTTCGTATGCCCCCATGTCAACCGTGCCGTTTGCGATGCGCGGGTTGCCCACGAGGTCGGTGTCACCCACTACGTAGGCATTCGATCCGGCGTCGATGCAGGGTGAACCGGACCGAAGCCTATAGTCACCGTTCTCGGCATCCACGAAGAGCGGATCGGCGACGATGTTGCCTTCGCCGGACACCGCCTCGTCAAGGCAGGAATAGCGGCAGGTCGAACCAGAGACTGCTTTGCTTGTTTGGGCCATATTTCCCCAGACTATACAGTTGTTCAGCGTACCGCCGTTCGAGCCGCCGCCGGAAGATGACGCCGTATTTCCACTTAAGGCGCAATTGTTCAGCGTCGCCCCATAAGTGGCTCCACCACATACATCGGCATGGTTTTCGGCCAAAAGGCAGTTATTCAGCATTCCATAGTGCGCACCGCCGCCATATGTCGCTTTATTGTCCCTGAACACGCAGCTTTCCAATCTTCCCTCGTACGAGCCGCCACCGTAAATAGAAACATTGGAAATCAGGGTGCAGCTGTCCAGCGTGCCGTAATACGATCCGCCGCCCGACTGGGCATATCCATTTCGTAATGTCAAGCCCTTGACGAATGAATTGGTTGTCGTGCCAAGCGAGGCGCAACGCGTCGTGTCACAACCATCGATAATAGTGGTTCCGGCACCATCGCGGGAGAAGATTCTGATAAGCAGATCCATTGTCGCAAGGGGGGAGTAGGTTCCCGGTGCGACCAGAATGACGTCCCCGTTTTGCGAGACTTCAATGGCCGCTTGGATGGATGACTTGGCCGATGACCACGTTTTTCCATCGTTGGCATCGTTTCCATTTGATGCATCCACGTAAAAGACCATCGCATTCCGGGCTGGCGGAGAATAGTCTGCCCCAGCGGATTCGTAGGCACCCATATCGACTTGCGTTCCCTGCCAGCGCAGATTTCCGGCAAAGTCAACACCGATATTGTCCGCCCAGGGTCGCCATCCGGCATCAATGCAAGGCGAACCGCCCCGCAACTGAAAATTCCCATTCGCTGCATCAACGAAGAGAGGGTCTGCATGGATGTTGCCCACTCCTGGCAAATCGTCTTCGGAACATGTATGGACGCCTTGGGATAAGTATGTGTTGTATGTGTAACGCGATGTATTGGCCCAAACAATGCAGTTGTTGAGCGTTCCTTCCCGACACCCGCCACCCCATAGGGCGGTGTTGTTAACCAACGTACAATTATTGTGCAACGCCCTGTATGAGCCTCCACCACCGCTGGAAGCCGAATTCCCATTCAAGACGCAATTGTTGAGCACTCCATAGCAAGACCCACCACCAAGGGCGGCCGTGTTCCCGTAAAGGATGCAGTTATTCAGCGTCCCGTCGTACGAGCCCCCACCAGAATGACTTGATGAATTCCCGCTCAACGTACACCGATTGAGCGTTCCACAGCAGGAGCCACCGCCGAAGCTAAGAACGTTAGTTGTCGTGTTGCCGGTCAGAAAACAGTCGTTCAGCGTCCCATAATACGAGCCGCCGCCGCCATTGTTGGCCGTGTTGCCACTCAACGTGCAGTTGCTCAGTGTCCCGTAGTACGAGCCGCCGCCGTAGGAGGCCGTGTTACCGCTCAGCGTGCAATTGTTCAGCGTCCCGTAGTACGAGCCTCCGCCGTTGCTAGCGCTGTTTCCACTCACCCTGCAGTTGTTCAGCGTACCATGGTATGAGCCGCCGCCACTGGATTTTGCGGTGTTGCCGCTCAACGTGCAATTGTTCAGCGTCCCGTAGTACGAGCCGCCGCCGTAGGAGGCGATTCCGTTTGTCAGGCAGAAGCCGGAAATGAAAGTGTTTGTATGCGACGAGGACAACCCCAACGTGGCGCAGCGGTTGGTGACGCCGCGGGACCACTGGAGAGAGGCGTCGATAATGGTGTTCGTGGCGCCGTTGACGGAGCGGATCTCGATCCGCTTGTTGCCGGTCGAGATCGGCTCGTAGCGGCCGTCGTTGACGAGGATGAGGTCGTCGGCGGAGGAGGCGTTGATGGCGTTTTGGATGGACGCCTTGGCCGTGGCCCAGCTCCGGCCGTCGTTGGCGTCGCTGCCCGTCGCGGCATCGACGTGGAGGTTGCCGCCCGTCGGGAGGTTCTCGCCGGAAATCCACTTGGCGTAGAGCGTCGTGGCGACGGTCTTGTCCCACGTGCGGGCGCTCGCGCCGAAACCATCGTAGTACATCGTCCCGGTGCCGTCCGCCGCCGTCCAGTAGCCGCCGAACGTGTAACCCGACTTCGTTGGGACGGTGATTGCCGGCATCGCGGCGCCGTAGGTCGCCGTCACGGACGCCGTGCCGCCGGTGCCGCTTTGACTGTTCAGCGTCACGGTATAGGTCTTTGCCGTCCACTTGGCGTAGAGTGTCGTCGCCGAGGTCTTGTTCCATGCGCGGGCGCTCGCGCCGGAGGCGGTATAGTACTGCGTCCCGGAGCCGTCCGCCGCCGTCCAGTAGCCGCCGAACGTGTAGCCCGTCCGCGTCGGGACGGTGATCGCCGGCATCGCGGCGCCGTATGTCGCCGTCACGGACGCCGTGCCGCCGGTGCCGTTCTGGCGGTCAAGCGTCACGGCGTAGGTCTTCGCCGCCCAGTGCGCGTAGAGCGTCGTCACCGACTCGTCGAAGAGTGACGCGGCGGTCACCTGCGTTCCGCCCGAAGCGGCCGTGAACCAGCCCGCGAAGTCGTGGCCCTCGCGCGTCGCCGTCGGAAGCGTCCCATAAGCGTTGCCCGCAACGCCGGACATTGAGGAGGCGGACGGCGTTCCGCCGTTGCCGTCGAAGGTCACGGTCACCGAAACCCGCGCACGGTAGCCGAAGGCGGAGGAGCTGAAGTCGCTCGTCCCGTAGGGCGTGACGGTCTTGAGCCAGTAGAAGTAGATGTCGCCCGGAGCGACCTCCGTGTCCTCGTGGGCGGTCGCGTCCGTCACCGTCGCCGCACGCGCCGCGTCGGCAGGAGACATGGACCCCTTCGCCCGCCAGATCTCGTAGCCCGTCGCGTTCGCGACGGCGTTCCACGCGAGATTGACGCCGCGTGTCGAAGTCCCCTGCGAGGCGGTCAGGCCCGTCGGCGGGAGGATGGCGTACGGCACGGCCTCGAGGCTCACGTCCATCGACGCGGCGTGGAAGCCGGGATGGTCAACGGCAAGGTTCCAGGTAAGGCGATGCGGACCGGCTGTGACAGGGCCTTCGGCGCCGTCACCGGAAAGGGAGATCGCCGCAAGCGCCCGTCCGTGGTCGCGGTCGGTCGCCGAGACGGATATGGTCGCCCGCGTTCCGGCGGGTGCCGTATCCAACGTGTAGTCAATGTCGACGAGACCGGAGAATGGCCAGCGTTGCGCCGCGGAGATGGCCGTAACCGTCGCGGTCGCGGCGGCCGGCGCAAGGACGGCGACGGTTTTCGTCGCCCTCTTCCCGCGGAAGTAGGCGGCGACTGTCACCGACGAGTTGGTTGAAACGGAAAGCGCAGTCAGGCTGCCGTTATTGTCGATTGCGGCGGCACCCGACGCAGACCACGCCGGACGCACGGGTTCGTCCGTCCCGTCGGAATAGTTCGCCGAGCAGGAATAGACGGCCCCGCCAGAGGAAGGGACACGATCCGGGCCGAAGATCGAGAGCGAGACGAGTGTCCGAGGTGCCTTCATCCACCCCTCAGCCGGTTCGCTCCATGGGCCGGCATTGGCGCCGGCGTTGTCCGTCGCCGCTTGCACGAAGTAGAAGTAGGCCGTGCCGGCGGAGGGCGGGATGTCGTCAAAGGCCAGTAAGGCCGCCCATGCGCCGAGCAGCGTCTTCTCGCCGTCGGCCGATGCCGCGCGGGCGAGGCGGTAGTGCGTCGCGCCGGCGACTGCGCCCCACGTGACCCGGACGCAGTCCTCGCGATCCTTCGTCGCCGCAACGCCCGCCGGGGCGACAAGCGGTATGGTGGCCGTGGCCGAATCGGACAAATCACTTTCACCGGCGCCGTTCACCGCCGAGACGCGGTATGTGTAGGCGACGCCCGGCGTCGCGGAGGTGTCGGCGAAGGAATTCGAGGTGACAGTGCCGACACATGATTGGACGGGGGGAACGCCGGTGGCGCGGTACACCTTGTAGCCCGATGCGCCGGCAACCGGATTCCATGCGACGGACACTCCCTGCGACAGGGAGGACGCCGTCGCCACAACGCCCGTTGGCGCGGACGGCGCGACCGTCGTGACGAGGATGACCTTGGAGCCTGAAACGGCGATGCCTTCAAGGGTCGTGCTGGCAGTTAGCATGACCTCTTCGTTGGTCGAGACGACCGGTGCCGTGACCGTGCCGTTGCGAGCGACCGAGCCCTTCGACACATGCCATGTAGGCGAGACGGGAGACACGCCGCGTGAACCGTTGGAATAGACTGCGAACGCCGAATACGCCGAAGTCGCGCCGGACGCGATGCTTGCCGCGCCTTCAACCGCAAGCGATTCGGGAAGAATCGGGATGGCGCTGAAGCCGTCGTCGGGCACGCCACGTTCGCTCGGGCGCGAGCCGGAGGCGTCTGTGGCGGCGATGACTGAATACCAGTATTTGACGCCAGCCACGGCGGTGTCATCGAAAAACTCCGTCGCATCTATCCAGCCGGAGACGGGTGCGAAGTCGCCTTCGATGGAGTCGGCCCGCGAGACGCGGTAGCGGGCAGCTCCTTCGGAGGCTGACCAGGAGACGGCCACGCCGTCGAGTGAAGCCCCGTCCGAAGCCGCAACGTCCGCCGGTGCGGAAAGCGCCCGCCAGCCGAAGGCGCCTTCGGAGAAGGGACCTGTACCGGAACTGTTGCGCGCTTTGACGAAATACCGGTAATCCTTGCCGGGGACGGCCGAGGTGTCGGAATATTTCGTCGCCTCCGCGACGCCAAGGTATGCGGCGTTCGCGGACGAAGCCGTCGCGCTGCGGTACACCGCGTAGGCGTCCGCGCCGGAGACCGCGGCCCAGTTCAGACGGACGGCCCTCGGCTCCGTGCCCTGCGTGGCGGACAGACCGGTCGGGGCGGAGGGCGGCCCCGCCGTCACCGTCAACTGCCAGTCGGCAGTCTTCGCGATGCCGTCTTCCGCGTATGACGCGCGGATAACGACGGTACGGTCAACGGCCGTCTCGGCGGCGGTCAGTGTCCCGCCAGAGGAAATTGAGGCGTAAGAGGATCCGGCGACAAGCGACCAATTCGCTGAGACGGTCTTTTCTGAGCCGTCCGTGTATGTCGCCGTACAGGCAAATGCCGCCATCTGGCCGGACTCGACGGTAACCGGACCGGAGACAAAGACCGAGGCGAGATCGGGCGTCACGACGGTCGTCGCCGCATACGCCTTGATGCAGAAATTGGCCGTGCCGTTCCACTGCGTCAGATCGGTCCAGGATTGGCCGTTTGAGGAATAAAAACTCTGACCGGGAGCGGCGCCCGCGCTACTCGTCACACCCGTGTTGGCGTATTCGATTGCATGGGGGTAGGAGTAGCCGGGTGTTGTCAAGTTCAAGACAATGGAGAAGCGTGAGCCGGATGCGACGGAAACGGCCTGTGCAAGGGGGATCGTCACGTAACCCGGTTCGGAGGTGGTGCCAGTCTGCGTTAGGGCGCACGTCCCGGACGTCGGCTTGCCCGACTGGCAACTCGTGTAAACCGCGATTGAGTAGGACGTCTTTGGCGCGAGGGCGTAGAAGCCAACCGCTGCGATCCTGTCGGCGCCGGTCGCCGTGAAGATGTTCGCGCCCCAACGGGTCGAAAATGAATTTATTGGGCCAAGCGGGTCGTACTGGTAAATTTTACCGTAGTTGTCCGAATCTTCGGCGTTGCAGAAGGAATACATTGTTGAACGCGCGAAGACACCGTCGTAGTAGGACACCCAGTAGTAGCCGGAGTTTCCCCAAAACGCCCCCCAACTGTTGCGGACGAGGTAGGCGCCGTTCCCGGACGGCCTCGTCGCGAAATTGGATGCGGGATAGTCGTCGTCCCACCCGACGATGGCGACGGCGTGGTTGGAGGAGTGGCTCCCGGGATAGAAGTACGAGGTCGTAGCGGACTTGTAGTAGGAGCTCGCGTGGTAGTAGGAGACGTACAGCGCCCCGCGCTCCATGACGGCTTCCTTAATGGCGTCGTTGTCGAGTGAATCCGACTTGCCCGGAATCCAGACAACCTTCTGGACGTGTCGGACGGGAGCGAGAGACGGACTCACGCCCTCTGCGGGATAGGGGTCGGATGATTCGGCGACGGGACCGCCCCACCTGACGAAGTAGGCCGTGGCCATCGTGGCGTTGCCGCCATCGTTAAAGCCCCAGTCCCAGCCGTGGAGATTTGCGAGGTTGTTCTCTGAGAAATCAACAGCAACACCTTCGTTCCCGACCACCCACGATTCGAGCGAACCCATCGCCGCAAAGGCCCAGCAAGTTCCGTAGGGGTTCTGGTTACGGACAGGGGTGACGCGGCCTTGCGTACGCAAATCGTATGCGGATGGAAAACCGCCGACGGGCGCGCGAACCACGCCGGCATTGATGTCGGCAAGGTAATCCATGTCCATCACCGTGGGGACAAGGCCGAATCCCTGCTCGTCCTCGCCTCCGTCTGTGCGAAGGACCGCTCTCCCCTTTGACGATGTCCGGCTGTGAGCGTTGGTGGCGATGGAAGGCTCCACCATCCGCCGCTTCTGCCATTCGAGAAACTTTGGGTTGACCGGGGCGACACCCTGTCCGGCCATGTCTGTTGCGAACAGCAGGGCAAATGCGGCCATCACGGCGAGGTATGCGTTTTGTGTGTTCATGGGATCGTTTCCTTCGGTTGGACTTTCGGAATAGAACATATCCCATCACCTGTCGTTTTGACAATCTTTCCACTGATTCTCGAAAAACGACTGCTATACCGAAAGCAGAACAATTTGCCAGAGGGCAGATGTTGGCAACCCGCACCTCCATTTGCGCAGAATCTAGCGCTAATATAGAATAGCAGAGATTTGCGGAACTGTCACAAACCAACTCCAACAAATTGGCGTGGGGGCAGAAAGGGACCGGCTATTTGCCGTCAATGGGGGATTGCCCACGTTGGAACGTCCCGCGATAATAACGACCCGCCTCCGCTCGCAGAGCGGAGGCGGGCTTCCGGAATCTGTTAGCTCTTCAGCTATTTCGGAGGGGCTGTGCCCTAAACTTCTAAACTTCTAAACCTCTAAGCTTCTAAACCTCCAGACTTCCAGTCTTCCGACTACGCCTCAAGGGACTTGAGGTCGCTGTCGGCGTAGACGGCCTTGTAGAAGTCGGCGTGCTTGAGCATGGACGCGGCGTCTTCGTCGATGAAGAACTTGGCGTCGCGGT
>JAEEGL015233319.1_pt1 | contig 15099 bp, 16 predicted proteins | sample 9134231 | NCBI WGS metagenome assembly JAEEGL01 (sample SAMN16246548, study PRJNA631951) | gut metagenome | biome: gut microbiome; feature: rumen; material: fiber-attached | host: Bos | place: Iran: Karaj | collected 2018-10 | reverse complement strand
CTCAAAAAACGCGTCGTAGGATACCGCATAGTCCTCTTCATCCCTGTGCGGGAAGAACGTAACCGCCGCCTTATATGTGATGCTGCCCGCTTCGGAGTCGCTGATCAGCATGACGAGCGCGCCGTTCCTCCGGACGCCTGCGAATACCGCATCCGCTTTGTAATAACGTTCATACACATTGATAACCATACTGTCCTCCTGTCTCAAAAACGAATGGCATGACCCTTGGGCCATGCCATTCCATAAAACCTTATTCTGTCTGCATGGGAGACTTCCGCTCCTTAGCAAATCATACTTATTTGCTCATTATCTTCCTGTAGAGCCAGACGACCAGGCAGGCTCCGCCGATGGAAAGAATCAGACCGGTAATCCAGCCGCCGCCGATGCCGAGCAGGTTTCCGATCAGGCCTCCGACAAATCCGCCGATGATGCCGAGAACAACATTCTTGATGATGTTGCTGGTATCGCCTTTCATAAGCGAATTGGCAGCATAGCCGGCAATACCGCCGAGGATGATCTCAATAATAAGTTTGATAAGCATATCACAACCTCCTAATCTATTGTCGATCAGCCGATCTTTCCGGGCAGCGGGATCCAGTCCAGTGAAACGAGCGGGATCCCGTGGTAGGAATCACGGTGTTCGCCTTCCAGAAGGACGCACGCGATGACACCGATCTCTACACCGATCTTTTTGGTCAGTTCCATCGCGGCATCGATCGTGCCTCCGGTAGATACGACGTCGTCCAGAAAGCAAAGCTTCTTGCCCTGAAAACGCGCGTATTTCTCCTTGCCGATCCACAGTTCCTGCTTGCCGTGTGTGGTAATGGAGGTGACCTCCACGCCCACAGGATCGATCATGAACGGCTTGCGGCTCTTGCGGAGCTCCAGATATTCGTCGCGTCCGCATTCCGTACAGATGGCCTGCGTAAGACCGCAGGATTTGGTCTGTACGGTGACAAAACCGTCAAAATCATAGGCGGCAAGCTTCTTTTTGAGCTCGGCAGCAGCCTCGCGGTTCCAGCGCGCCTCGCCGGTCATATCGAAAGAATAAATGCAGAAACCGTCGCCGATGTCAAGCAGCGGCAGATCTACGGAAAAATCCGGAGACAGATGTACAGTATATGTTTTGGACCAGTTCTGCATATCGTTGTCCTTACACAAGACCTACATACTGGCCGAAGAAGCGTACCAGAACGCCTACGACCATGCCGAGGAACGGATTCTTGGACCATGCGGTAACACCGAGGGCCATGTAGCCGGCAATCGAATTCTCAGAAGCCGTTACAGCCTGAAGGTTCGGTGCGAAGGTCAGAGCGAAACCGATAACCAGCAGGAATCCAGAAATGCTCTGCGCGGGCAGATATTTGCCCAGACGGCTGACAAGTCCTGTCAGTACCAGAATTCCGCAGACAAGCATAAAGACGATACCGCAGAGTACCGGCCAGGGGGCACCGGCAGTACCGGAGATGATCGCTTCAATCGGAGGTCCGCCGAAGAGAGCGCTCGGTACGTCCGCGAGAGAATTGATAATGGACAGATGATCAAAATTCTGTGTCGTTCCGGCGATGGATGCTGTGATGCCGCCGAAGGAAATGTTGGCGCCGATGTTCAGCATGACAAGGCTCAGTGCGCCAAGCAGAACGGCAACATTGAACGTGGGCTTGATCAGTTTGAAATCTGCCCAGTAGGCTTTCTTCCAGAAACGCCATTCCGTGCTGCTTTCCATGTTCTCGCGTCCCTCTTCCACAGCGGTGGAGAGATCCACGCGGCGCTTCTGCAGGAACAGGAAGTCAGCCGTGGATACGACAACGGAAACGAAGATCGTCCAGACGACAGAGTTCGCGCTCTTGGTCACGATGCAGACAGCATAGGTAGCGATTGCCGCGACGACAGAGACGATCGTGGTTCTCTTCTCCTGACCGAACATATCCCAGGTTACACCGGCAAGAATGAGTCCGACACCGGACATCATACCGGAAATGACCGCGGGACCGGCAAAATCGGCAATCTTGGAAACGCCGCCGCACAGACCGAGAACTATCATGAGCAGTGCCGCAAGAAGAATAGAACTGACATTGTTGCGAAGGTTCTTCTTAACGCTCGCAACCGTGATGGTTTCCGCCTGTCCGGAAATCGGAGTAACAGATCCTGTCAGAGCATTGCCGACAGCACCGATCAGATACGCAAATCCTGCAGGCTTTAACGCAAATCCGCGTGTCTGCGCATACAGAAGCTGCGGTACACCGTTGATGATAACAGCGATGACTGCAAGTACAAACGGGCCGATCGATTTTAGAAACTCCATACTATACCCCCTTACAAAAAGTATACATATACTATAGCACTGCGCGGTTTCAATATCAAGTTTTTTGTCACCGGAACGGGCGGAAAATTTGCACAAAAATACACAGCCTTACACGCTGAAGTTCAAGAAAAATGCCGAGAAAAGCCTATATCGGCCATTCCCGGCATATCAGTTATTATGCAGTCTATCCGTTTATTTGAACAGATCGCCATCCATCGGCAGATGCGTAATGCGGTGCAGATGATAACGCTCTGTCAATGCCTGCGTATCCGCGAGGACTTCCGGCCGTCCGATCGACGAAACATGGTGCGCGTCAAGCCCCCAGATCACGTCGTTCCCCGTCTCTCCGACGATTTTCCAGAATGCTTCCGTCGGATAGTGGCGGTGCTCCATGACTCCGAGCATATTGATCTCAAGCGGGACATGATTCTTAAGAGCTGCCTCGCAGAGCCGCCGCATCTCGCTGTCATAGACTGCCGGATCGCCGACGAAACGGATCAGGTCCGGATGCGCGAAATACACGATCCGCCCGGTCGCCATCGCAGCGCACGCACTGTCAACATAAGCGCGGATTACCGCCGGATCCGGCGTCGGTATCCCGGCATAGAATCCTGTAAACTCGTCGGAATGCTCCCCCGCGTCCGTGACGAAATGCTGGCCGAGAATCATATACTCGACTCCGTTCGCATCCGCCGCACGGCAGAGCTCGTCAAAATATTTCGGCATATATTCGACTTCAAGTCCCAGATGGATCCGGATTCTGTCTTTGTACTCTTCCTTAAGGTCAAGCACTGTCCGGCAATAATCCGGAAGCTCTTTCATTTTCATCCGCATCCGGGAGAGCTGCTTCTCCTCCGGATACGGCTGCGGGGTATGGTCAGAGAATCCGAAGACTCTGAATCCTTTCTGCAAAGCAGCCTCTACGTATTCCCTTTCCGTGCCGTCCGCGTGTCCGCAGCGGGCCGTATGAGAGTGATAATTCACATCCATCATGTACAGCACCTCCTTGTCTGATTCCTGATTATACATCTTTTTTTCTGTTTCGTACAGTACGGATTTCTCTTGCGGAAGTCTGCTCCGGTTGTTATAATAGGAACAGAACGATTCGTGAACAAATCTGCTGTATAAAGGAGAACCACATGCAGGATATCATTTTTACCCGGGTGAGCATCCGTAAGTATAAAGACCGCCCGGTTGAAGAAGAGAAACTCGACCGTCTGTTACGGGCGGCCATGCAGGCTCCGTCCGCCGGCAATCAGCAGCCCTGGGAATTCTATGTCGTTACAAATAAGGAGAAACTTGCCGCACTCGCGCAGGCTAGTCCTTTTGCCGGCTGCACCAAAGACGCGCCGGCCGCAATCGTCATCTGCAGCCGCACGAAGCAGATCCGCTGGCTTGATTATGCGGAGATCGACTGCTCGATCGCCTGCGAGAACATCTGGCTCGAAGCGGAACAGCTCGGCCTCGGGACGGTCTGGCTCGGCATCGCTCCCCTTAAAGGACGTATGGATACAGTCCGCGAGATCCTCGCAATCCCGGAAGATCTGAACGCTTTTGCCATCATGCCGGTAGGCTATCCGGACGAAGCCCGTCCGCAGCAGGATCGCTACGACGCGTCCCGCATCCACAGAGCGGACTAACCGGCTTAGGGCTTCAGCCCGTCACACTTACACATTTCAGGAAGGAGATCTCTCTATGAAACTCGGAATCATCGGCGCGCCGGAGGCTCAGTCGCTCCTGCACGCAAAAGAACTCGGCCTCGATTTTGTCGAATTTGACTGCAATTACGGATTATACGGCGGCGGCCGCGCTATCGCGGACATCGCCCGGAACCAGGACGCCATCAAAAAAGCGTCCGAGGAAACCGGCGTAGGTGTCGGCGCTGTCGGACGCTGGTCCAGTCATATCCTGGACGCGCAGGGTGAGATTATCCCGGCGGAATGGAACGAAGTAAAGGCCCTGATCGATTTCGGCGCCGCGCTCGGCAGTGAGAACTATCTCTGCAGCGTCGCCTGGGTACCGGAACTTACCTATTACAAGAATGTCACGGCCGCTATCAAGGTTCTGCGCGAGATTGTCGCATACGCGGCGGATAAGGGAATGCAGACCTCCATCGTCAACTGCATGATGGGCGATAACTATATCCGGACACCTGAGCTCTGGCGTCTGGTCCTGCCGGAGGTTCCCGGCCTCGGCATCAAATACGATCCGTCCCACAGCTTTGTCCACGGAGGACAGAACGGCCGTTATATCGAGGAAGCTCTTGAGTTCGGCAAGGATATCAAATACGTCCATATCAAAGGCGTGCTCCAGCGCGGCGAGTCCCGCGAACCGCAGGACTGGGCGATCCACGACATGATCTATGCCGTACCGGAAGCCAGGGAATACATCGACGCGCACCGCCTGCCCGATAATGCCTACGACAACCCGCCGGCAGGCCTTGACTGCATCAACTGGCGCGCTTTCTTCGGCATTCTCTATAAGTATTTCTATGACGGATGTCTCTCCATCGAGCCGCATTCCTCCACATGGCGCGGCGAAAAAGGCGAGCTCGGCGTGAAATACACGATCAGGTACATCCGCGATCTGATGATTCTGGACTGATTGCGGCCTGCACCGGCTGATCTGCAGCCTGGATCACGTGTCCCGTCTCAGGATCAGGAGCCAGTCCGGATTCGGCATATAGTCTTTTGCCGGCGACGGAATCGTCAGCTCACTCCGGCCAAGTATATCCGTATCCAGCGCTCCGGCGTAACCGATGACGCCGGTAAGCGGATTCATCCAGTATATGCTCCAGTTCCCTGCGAGAGCCTTCTCCCGCAGCGTGACGGAACGGCCGGTATAAGTATAGGCCAGGACATAATCCTCTCCTGCAAAACACGCGATGCGGTCATACCGCTCTCCGTTATCCACAAGCAGCCCACGGGCTGCTTTTCCTTTTGTAAAATCGAGGCTGCGCATGAGACGTGCCATATGGCTTACACTGTCCGAACCCGGATGGTGCAGAGCTTCCCGCCAGGTCTCCCAGCAGTTATATCCGCCCACCCGCTCCCGCGTATTCCAGAACTGCATGACCGCGTTATGCCCGTAAGTGAAACCGCAGGCACCTTCGAGCACCGACCACCATGCGTAGCGCCGCACGTCATGGTCCCGCCAGTACGGCTCCGCGCCGCTGTGCAGACCCTGCGGGATGTTTTCATAGGAAGGCTCCGCGTCGAGCACCGGCTTCGGCGCTTCCGCCGTCATTCTGTACACTCTGTCCACATATTTCCAGTTGTCTTCGCCGAAACTATAACTGTCCCCGTCGTTATCATCCCACGCCTTGAGCTGCGTCTGGTCATAACGCCGGTGTCCGGACTGGAACATATGAACATCCAGCCAGTCTGCATCCGGGAAATAATCGATCGATGTCGTCCTTCCGAACGGATGGAAACAGATCACGCGCTGCGGATCGTTTTCGCGGAAAACCGCTCCCATCGCGTTCCAGTATCCCGCCGCTTCATTGCCGCGGGTATCCCCGCCGAGGATCCAGATCACATTCGGGTGGTTTCGGAAGCGCTCTGCCAGGAACCTTGCGTACGCTCGGCCTTGCTCCGCAGAGTATTTCTTAGAATAGCTGCCCCAGTGCGGGAGCAGTCCCATATAAAGGCCATACTTCTCCGCGAGGCTTACGATCCGTTCAGCCCGGTCCCAGTAGGCGGCAAGTGGTTTCGAGATATCCAGATCCGCAAAGGCATGTTCCTCGTACGCATTTATATCCGGCACCGCATGGAAAAGTGTCGCCTGTATGACCGAAAAGCCCTTGTCCGCGCGGCTGCGGAAATATACCTCCGCTTCCTCCTCTGTCAGTTTCTGGAAGAGCAGCCATGCGGTGTCGCCCAGCCAGAAAAAGGCCGTTTCCCCATTTCTGAGGTAACGGCCGTCTGTCCGCAATATCCCGTTATCCCACGGTTTCATGCAGCAATTGTTACAGTTATGCATCTGTCCCGAATCCTTTCTCTGCAGCTTCGCGGATCGCGTTAAATGTCTGCTCGCTGAGGTCATGCTCGACCTTGCAGGCATCCTCGCGCGCTGTCTGCGGATCCACTCCCAGGCGTACGAAGAAATCCGTCAGCATCTTATGGCGGGTGTAGATCCGGTTCGCGACCTCCATCCCCGATTCCGTCAGCGTAATCAGGCTGTCACTGTCCATCGTGATATATCCGGCTTCACGCAGCCTTTTTGTCGCATAACTTACACTCGGCTTGGTTACGTGAAGCTGCTCGGCCACATCGATAGAACGGATGAATCCATGTTTCTCCTGCATCATCAGCATCGCTTCCAGATAGTCTTCTCCGGATTCAGCAAGTATCATGTAGATTCACATCCTTTCTGTTATCTATATATGATAGGTTAGCATATCCGGGCTCTATTTGCAAGCAAAAAAGTTTTGCGGTATTTTTGCAGAAAACTATTGACTTTCCCGGTTAGAGGTGTTAAACTCACGATTGGTTAGTTTGCTCTAACCAAATTTATTACGCAACAGTTAAATAACTTTAACCGTTCAGGGACGGAGGTATTGTCATGATGCCGCTTACTCTCGCTAATATCGGAGAGCAGAACATGATCCGGAAAGTCGGCGGTAAGCCGGAGCTCAAGAAACATCTGGAGGATATGGGCTTTGTCGCCGGCGGATACGTTACGATCGTTTCCGCTTTAGGAGGGAATCTGATCGTCAGCGTAAAGGATACCAGAGTCGCTATCAGCCGTGAAATGGCTGGCAAAATAATGGTGTAAAGGAGAATTGAAATGAGCACTCTCAAGGAAACCAGGATCGGAGACACCGTTACGGTCGTGAAACTCCGCGGGGAAGGCGCTGTCAAGCGCAGAATTATGGACATGGGTCTTACGAAAGGCACGGAAGTCTATGTCCGCAAGGTCGCTCCTCTGGGCGATCCTATCGAAGTGACCGTCAGGGGTTATGAACTGTCAATCCGCAAAGCCGACGCGGAAATGGTGGAAGTGAGGTAATCATTATGGCCGGAGAAATCAGAATCGCCCTTGCGGGCAACCCGAACAGCGGTAAAACAACACTTTTCAACAATCTGACCGGCGCGAACCAGTTCGTAGGCAACTGGCCGGGCGTAACCGTTGAGAAAAAGGAAGGCAAGCTGAAAAAATACGATGATGTTATCATTACAGACCTTCCCGGCATCTACTCCCTTTCTCCCTATACACTGGAAGAAGTCGTCGCGAGAAACTACCTGATCACTGAGCGTCCGGACGCGATCCTCAACATCGTTGACGGTACCAACCTGGAGAGAAACCTTTATCTGACCACACAGCTCACCGAGCTCGGTATTCCGGTCGTCATTGCGATCAACATGATGGACCTGGTCGAGAAAAGCGGCAACAAGATCAATATCGCAGAGCTGTCCCGCGAACTCGGCTGCAAGATTGTCGAGATCTCCGCGCTGAAGGGCAACGGAGTTGCTGAAGCCGCCGAAGCCGCTGTCCTCGCTGCAAAGAGCGGAAAAAAGACCGTTCCGATGCACACTTTCTCCGGTGTCGTCGAGCATGCGCTCGCGCACATCGAGGAAGCCGCGCTTCATAACATCCCCGAAGAACAGCAGCGCTGGTATGCCGTCAAGATCTTCGAGCGCGACGACAAGGTTCTGGAACAGCTGAAAATCGCTCCCGCCGTCCTCTCCCACATCGAAGAAGACATCAAGGCGGCAGAGAAGGAGCTCGATGACGATGCGGAGAGCATCATCACCAACGACCGCTATGTCTATATCGCCTCTATCCTCAAAGGTGTTTATAAGAAAAAAGGCGCCGAGAAGCTTACTCCTTCTGACGCAATCGACCGGATTGTAACGAACCGATGGCTTGCTCTTCCGATCTTTGCGGCCGTGATGTTCCTGATCTACGCGCTCGCCATGGGTAAATCCCTTGCAGACGGCGGCGTCGGTATCGGAACTTTCCTGACCGACTGGACGAATGACGTTTTCAGTGGGGAGTGGCTGGTGGCCGGTTCCCGCAGTCTGCTGGAAGGCTGGGGCGCTTCTGAATGGCTCGTCGGTCTGATCTCCGACGGTATCATCGCCGGTGTCGGTTCTGTTCTCGGCTTCGTGCCGCAAATGCTTGTTCTGTTCCTGATGCTGTGCATCCTGGAGGATATCGGTTATATGGCGCGTATCGCGTTCATCATGGACCGTATCTTCCGCCGTTTCGGTCTGTCCGGCAAGAGCTTCATCCCAATGCTGATCGGCTCCGGATGCGGCGTGCCCGGCGTTATGGCTTCCCGTACGATTGAGAACGAGAGAGACCGCCGTATGACGATCATGACCACCTGCTTCATCCCCTGCGGCGCCAAGATGCCGATCATCGGACTGATCGCCGGCGCGCTCTTCGGCGGCAGCAGTCTGATCGCGACCTCCGCTTATTTCATCGGAGTCGCGGCAATCATCATCTCCGGTATCATGCTGAAGAAGACGAAAATGTTTGCAGGCGATCCGGCTCCGTTCGTTATGGAGCTCCCCTCTTATCATGTTCCTGCCTGGAAGAATGTTCTCCGCGGCACCTGGGAGCGCGGCTGGTCCTTCATCAAGCGCGCCGGAACCGTTATCGTTATTTCTTCTATTATTATCTGGGCGATGTCCAGCTTCGGAACCGTAAACGGTCAGTTCGGCATGGTTGACAAACTGGCGGAAGATGAAACTCTGTGGACTGATGAATACGTCGAAAGCGTTGCTGCACGTATGGATCTGGAGGCTGATCAGGTCAACCCGATGGATGATTCCATCCTTGCAGACATCGGCAATTTCGTATCTCCGGTCTTTAAGCCGCTGGGATTCGGCGCATGGCGTCCGACCGTTGCAACTGTGACAGGTCTTGTCGCGAAAGAAGAGGTCGTCGGTACCTTCGGCGTCCTGTATAACTATGAGGCGGAGACCGAGGAAGACGAACTCGACGAGGAAGGATCTCAGATCTGGTCCAATGTTGAAGCCGACTTTAACAATATCTCCAGAGGACACGGCCGTCTTGCAGCATTCGCTTTCATGCTCTTCAACCTGCTGTGTGCTCCGTGCTTCGCGGCTATGGGCGCGATCAAGCGAGAGATGAACAGCGCGAAATGGACCTGGTTCGCGATCGGATACATGTGCGTTTTCGCCTACATCATCGCCCTGATCGTATACCAGCTCGGTCTGCTCTTCACTGGTGCAGTGCAGATCATCGGACTGATCGTGGCCATAGCGCTGCTCGCAGGGCTGTGCTACATGCTCTTCCGTCCGTATCATGAAGCAGAAAAACTGACTGTCGGAACGACTGCGGGAGCTTCAAAATGATTGCCTGGTTCTCTGCCCATCTGGTGGATATTCTGCTTGTACTCGCGATCCTGCTTGTCGTCGCGCTGAGCGCACGCAGCATGATTCTCGCGAAAAAAGCCGGACGTTCTTCCTGCGGCTGCAATTGCTCAAACTGTGCGATGAGCGGTGCCTGCCACGCGAAAAAGTCCGCAAAACAAGCCAATAACCTCCCTAACAGATAAATTTGTGATCTTTCAGTAACAAAGAGACCTGTGAAAATGAGCGATCATTTGTCACAGGTCTTTTTGTCCGCATTATGGACAGTTCGGGCTGCGGTTCTGTTTTCTGTCCCTGACTGTTGTGATTCCGGCACGGATATGTTATAATGAATTGATTATCTGAATTCTTATTCTATAGAAGGAGCTGCCGGCGTCCGCTCCTGCAGACGCCCTGAATATAAAGATGGCAAAAATCATATCGCGCAGTACACGCAGGCGGTGGCGGAAATACAGAGGCATAACGATCCTGCTGCTGGCTGTTCTGGCAGCGGAGATATTTTTCCTGATCCGTTCCGGTGTGCTGAAAAAGGATTTATCCAGCGGCAGCGCAGCAGGATATGCCGCTACGGTTACACTCGGTACCGAAACCGATTCCGGTACTGTCTCAGAATCCGGCATCGCGGGAGAGATGAACGCCGGGCTCTCGAGCATGGAATCCGTACCCGGAGAAGAATCCGAAGCAGAATCCGCCGGGGAATCAGAAGAAGAATCAAAAGGTGAATCCACCGCGGAGACGGCACAGGAATCCCGTGCGGAGACAGAGGCGGAGATTCTCGCCCGTCTTCCCGAAAAGCTTCAGCTGCTGTACGGCAAGAATCCCGACGCACACGATTTTGTTTTCGGATATGAAGAAAACCGCGATAAGGATTTTGAAATCGATCTCAGCGAATATGAGAACTGTGCGGAAGTGCCGCTTCTGCAGCAGTGGGATAAGCGCTGGGGCTACAAAGAGTATGCTGACGAGCTCTTCGGTCTCTCCGGCTGCGGGCCGACATGTCTGTCCATGTGCGCAATCTACCTGACGGGCAATCCGGAGTATTCGCCGGAATACATGCGTCAGTTCTCGATTGAAAACGATTATTATGTGGACGGCAGCGGCAGCAAATGGCTCCTGATCATGGAAGGCGCGGAGCTGCTCGGTTTTGATGTAACGGAGATCCCGGTTTACGAAGACAGGGTTTTAGACAACCTGGAGGCAGGAAATCCCATCATCTGCATCATGGGACCCGGGACATTTACGACCACGGGACACTTTATCGTGCTTGCCGGCACTGACGGCGACGGTAATATCACCATAAATGATCCGAACAGTATTACTCGTTCATCCCGGACATGGCAGTTCTACGAATTCGAGGACGAGATCGAAGCGATGTGGGTGCTTCGGTAAAGCCTTGCGGCCGCGCGCTGCCGTGAAGCGCTGCTGTCACATTTGCATATTGTAAATTTCCGCAAATTGTTATATAATATACGAAATTCAGATACAGGAGGTTCTCTGTATGGACATTTTCGAGAAATGCTATCAGCCGACTCTCGCTTCAGAGATCAAGAAGAAAGGCCTTTATCCGTATTTCCACGCGCTGGAAACCCGTCAGGACAAGGAAGTCATCATGGAAGGCAAGCGCCGCATCATGCTTGGCTCCAACAACTATCTCGGTCTGACGACCAATCCGGAGGTCATGGAAGCCGGAATCAAGGCCATTGAACAGTACGGTACGGGCTGTTCCGGCTCCCGTTTCCTGAATGGTACGCTGAATCTTCATCTCGAGCTTGAGGCCGAGCTGGCCAGGTTCCTCCACAAGGAAGCTGTTATGACTTTTTCCACCGGCTTCCAGTCCAATCTCGGTATTATCAGCGCGATCGTGGGCCGCAACGACTACATGATCTGCGACAGAGAAAATCATGCGAGCATTTACGACGGCTGCAGACTCAGCTTCGGCAAGATGCTGCGCTACGACCACGCCGATATGGCAGGTCTGGAGAAGGCTCTCCAGCGCGTGCCCGAGGACTGCGGCGCCCTGATCATCACAGACGGCGTTTTCTCCATGGGCGGCGACATTGCAAAGCTGCCGGAGATCGTGGCACTCGCCAAAAAATACGGTGCCCGCGTCATGGTCGACGATGCTCACGGACTCGGCGTCCTCGGCGAAGGCGGCCGCGGCACGGCGAACTATTTCGGTCTGGAGGACGAGGTCGACATCTACATGGGCACGTTCAGCAAGTCCCTTGCTTCTCTCGGCGGCTATATGGCAGCCAAGAAAGAAGTCGTAGAATATGTCCGTCATTCGTCAAGGCCGTTCATTTTCTCCGCTTCCATCACGCCCGCAAGCTGCGCCACAGCGCTTGCCGCGCTGCGTTATCTGGAAGCGCATCCGGAGATCGTAACCAGGCTGTCCGAACTGTCCGCTTACGCCCGCAAGGGTTTCATGGACCGCGGCATTCCGATCCGTCAGTCCACCACCCCCATCATTCCGATCTATACATATGAGCCGGAAGAGACGCTTCGTGCCGCCATGGAGATCTATGACCGCGGCGTTTACGTCAATCCGACGCTGCCGCCGGCGACGCCCGATCACGAGTGCCTCCTGCGCACAAGCTATATGGCAACCCTGACCGAAGAGCTTATCGACGAGGCTGTCGGCATCATCGCTTCCGTCATCGGCTGATTTCCCAATCGTTTCTCTATATCATAAACCAAGTCCGCACCTGCTGCGGCGAAAGGAGAAAGCATCATGAAGAGTTTCCGCAGAATTACCGCGATCCTTCTGGCTTCCGTTCTGATCGTGGGTATGTTCTTAACGTCCTGCGTCAAGAAAGATGAGACCGCTGAGACGTCCGAACCTGAAGTGGAGAGTTCTGTCCCTGCCGAATCCTCCAAGGCTGAGAGTTCCAAAGCCGAAAGCTCCAAAGCGGAGTCTTCCAAGGCTGTGGAATCATCCAAGGAAGAGTCCTCCGATGAAGAATCTTCCCAGATTCCTGTCCCTGAAGGCAACATGAACCTTCTGACCGGTCTGTACAACCTCTCCGACGAGGCTGTCGGCATGCGTCCGGTCGCGATCATGATCAATAATCATTTTTCTTCTCTGCCTCAGTACGGTATCGCGTGCGCAGACGTAATGATGGAAATGCTCGTTGAACACGGCATAACCCGTATGCTGGCAATCTACGGAGACAATACCGAGATTCCCAATGTCTGCTCGGTACGTTCTTGCCGGCCATATTATGCAGAATTCGCCTGTGGTTTTGATGCAATCTACGTGCATGTCGGTGGCTCCAAAGCCGGTAATGCGATGATCGCACAGCTTGGTCTTGCGGATTTCGATGGACAGAAAGGCGATTATAATATGTTTGACCGCGATCCCAACCGTCTGCCGTATTATGCTCTGGAGCACACGATGTACTTCAAAGGCGAGAACGCCTGGTGGGAGATCCCCAATTACGGTTACCGCGAGGAACTGCGAGAGACTCATGCCACACCGTGGTTCAACTTCCGCCTTCCGGACGACTATCAGTCCAATACGACGGACAAGGCTGAACATATCCGGATCGATTTCAGCGAAGACTATTATTACACCGACCTGGAATATCATCCTGAGGATCATAAGTATTATAAATTCCACAGCGGAGAGATCCATTACGATCAGAGCACGGGCGAGCAGCTTGCTTATACGAATGTCCTGATTCTGCAGTCTGATGAGTATTACTCCAGCGACGGATACCGCCACATCGATACCATGGGCGGTGAAGGTTACTATATCTCTAACGGCACCTATGAGCCGATCAAGTGGAGCCGCGAGAGCGAATATGACCGCATCGAGGTTACCTCTCCTGACGGTAAGGAGATCACAATGAACGCCGGTACGTTCTATGTCGGCGTCATCGATTACGAAACACCGCTGGTCATCGAATAATGCAGTACTTCCGCAGGGCCGGGATCTTCGCGTTTTCCATGATGTTCGTTATGGTCGTGGGCAGCGTTCTGATCTCGGTCCTTTTATCTAAGACCGGTTCCGGCAGTCTGCTGCTGCAGTACGGACTTTTCTACGGACTGCAGTTCCTGCTGCCGATCCTTGTTTACTTCTATCTGACAAAAGAAAGCGCCCGTGCGGTACTGCGGATCAGAATGCCAAAGTTCTATACGTTTATACTCGCATTCGTGTTCGCGCTGCTTGTCCAGCCGGCACTCATGCTGCTCTCCGCCTTCAGTTCGTCCCTGTTTCACAACTATGTCGATGAATCGATGGTACAGTATCTTGAGCGGCCTTTCTGGGTCAGTTTCATCTGTGTGGCAGTCCTGCCTGCCTTATTTGAAGAACTGATCTGCCGGGGGATTTTTCTGTCGGGCTGCAAAGATATGAGTATCTACGCGGCAGCTCTGCTGTGCGGACTTTTCTTCGGGATGCTGCATCTCAACCCACAGCAGGCTCTCTACGCGGTCTTTTTCGGCGCGTTCTGTGCTCTCGTCGCGATCGGGGCCGATTCTGTCTTGCCGGCAATTCTCGCTCACGGAGTCATCAACGGCACACAGCTCTTTCTGGCGTACCGGCTGACGGATGCCGGTATTGCCGCGGAGAGTTCTGCCGTGTCTTCCGAAGTCCTTGATCTGGCCGAGCCTACCGCAGGACTGCTTGTTGTCGCTTTTATTTTCCTTGCGATGGCAATCTGGTGTCTTGTCCGGATCTTCTATATCAACCACCGGGAAGGACTGCTCACCGGCAGAACGACCGAATCCGGTGACGCCTCGATGGCATTTTCCGGCGCACTGCCGGGCCTGGTATGGTTCGCCGCGGCGGCGGCAGTTTTCACCGTTATTTCACTTGTGACCGCCAACGCGCCGCTGTAACGCGGCCGCAGCCCGGACAGATCGCAAATAAACGCAAAAAAGCATTTGACATTTCTGTAAACCTGTGATATATTTTGATAGCTGACTTCCCGTACAGTCTGTAAAAGGGGACAGTTCAGCAGGCCGGGCCATTAGCTCAGTCGGTAGAGCACTGGACTTTTAATCCAGGTGTCTCGGGTTCAAGTCCCGAATGGCTCACGTAAGGCAATATCGAAGCTGCCGGCTTTGGTATTGCTTTTTTCTTTCAGCAACAACAGTCAACAGGAGCCTGATCATGCGTAATCACTTTGTCCGAAACAATGCTGAGATCCTTGCCGCGTCTTCCTATGTTATCCAGGACCCCCCTGCCCTGCGCGGGCATTACCGGGAGCGTCTTGGCGTTTCCAGTCTGAATCTGGAAATCGGTACCGGAAAAGGCCGCTTCCTTACCGAGGCTGCCCGTACGGTTCCGTCTGAAGGCTGGATCGGCGTGGAGCGGATCGGCTCCGTCCTGTGCAAAGCAGCGGGGGGCCTCGACAGGCTGCTCCCGGAGGCCGCGCTTCACAACATCTGCCTGATCCGGTCCGAGGCAGAAGACCTTCCGGGCTATTTCGAGCCGGGTGAGAT
>JAEEGL015052044.1_pt1 | contig 15099 bp, 11 predicted proteins | sample 9134231 | NCBI WGS metagenome assembly JAEEGL01 (sample SAMN16246548, study PRJNA631951) | gut metagenome | biome: gut microbiome; feature: rumen; material: fiber-attached | host: Bos | place: Iran: Karaj | collected 2018-10 | reverse complement strand
ATTATAAATCTCCTCCATGCGTTTGTCCAGCACATATTTGGCATGGAGCCTGCGCATATCTAACTGATGGATAATGACATCATACTGATAATTCTTAAGACTCATATCGTACCCGTGCTTAACATCCGTTTGGATTTAGCAGCGAGTGCTAACGGATGTCTCTTACAGCTTGCCCAGCTTGCGTCTCTCCAGATCTTCGTAGTCGCGGTCGGAGTAGCTTCGCTGCGGAAACTGGTTGAACTTATTTGAAGAGGAGGTGTCCGAGGTACCGCGCGCGGTCCCGGTCCTTCCGGATTTCTGTGCTTTTGCGGCGTGTTCCGCATCTGCGGCGGCAATGCCGTTCATGTCGGTTACGCCTTTCTTGTACCATCCCGAGAGAATGCCGTCAGCATACTTGAAATCGGGGCTTCCGGTGTTCAGGAGCGTCCGGTTGCAGGCCTCGCGGATCATCTCGGTGCTCATATTATAGGTGAACTTCCAGCGGTTGATCATATCGAGCTCGATCGCTCCGAAAGATCTGCTGATCCCAAAGGCTTCCTTGATGGCGGTACAGTCCTTTGAACGGGAGAAGACTTCTGCCTTTGCCCTGTCGACCGTGTCGATGTTCTTGTCGTGCCAGGACATCGCGACCTTCTCGATATATGCGGGAGCGGTCTTGCCCTTGAAAATGCAGAACTCGTAGAGGTATCTGATCAGGGGCGCCGACATCTCGAGCTGATCGTAAAGGAAAGCCGGAGTCTGAAGATCGGCAAGCTTCATGGTGCAGCCGAGGCGCTCCTCGATGAAATCGATGAGCCGGTTAAAATCGTCGTCCTGCTTGAACTTCGCGATCTGGCGGGTGGAATAATCGGGCTTGGGAGTGATCTCGGGAGCCGTCTCCTTTACCGGGCGTATCCTGGGGATATCGGTCTTGACCGGGGCGGGAGCTTCTTCGCAGGAATCCGCGACCGAGAGCGTGATGATATTGTCCGGGCGCCTCGAAGACGATCCCGTAAGGGGATCGAGAGTGATGGAGCTGATCTGCCCCTCGGCGTCCCAGAGAATATGAAGAAGCTTCTGCTTCTCCCAATAACGGAGAGCCTTGATGATATCCTTCTCGGTCTCGTCCAGCTTCTCCGAAATAGCGGCAACTGATACGGATACCGAGGAATCACCCAGGCAGCGCAGAAGATACAGATATACCTTTACATATGCACCGTTGGCGTCAGCCATGTACTCGTCGATAAATATATTTGAAACGGTTGTCTCACCGATCTCATTTCCAAAAGACAGTTTTATGGGCCTTGTCATAAGTCCTCCCACACCAGAGCGTCGTCCGGCTGAAAGCCCCTCAACTTTCTCTTGCGCCGGCAGTCTGAATTATAGCATGCGCAAAAATTTTAGCAAAGCCAAATTCGGGGTATAACAACTGTCGAACACGCCGGGGGAAAAAGTGGATAAATCAGGACAACAGACCGCAAACCCCTTGAAATAAAGCCAAAATGACTTTTGCACAAAGTGGATAAAATTCCGTGTGGATAAAGTGGATTATTCGGGCGTTGAACAAGGCTTTACTCACCTTTTCAACGGATTTTCAGCGATCAGTTATCAACAGCGGTTCCGGGGTGAGGTTGATTAAAAGAAAATCGCCGAAATCTGACGCGTCGGAAAAACAGTAAACTTATTTACTATGTACTCCTTTTATTCCATTTTCTGCACATATGTGCTATAATGTAGCCTGTATCGGTATCGGATGACGGCCATTATTCCGATATCAGACATTATTATACAGGGGGTGGTATTTTTGATCCATAAAGAAATGATCGCAATGCTCCTTGCGGGTGGACAGGGGTCGCGACTCGGAGTCCTGACGGCTGATATGGCAAAGCCGGCCGTGAGCTATGGCGGAAAGTACAGGATTATCGATTTCCCGCTGAGCAATTGCATCAATTCGGGCGTTGATACGGTAGGTGTGCTCACACAGTATCAGCCTCTCAGATTGAATACGCATATCGGAATCGGCATTCCGTGGGACCTTGACCGTAATATCGGCGGTGTAAGCATTCTCCCGCCTTACGAGAAGTCCGACAACGCGGAGTGGTACAGCGGCACCGCGAATGCCATCTATCAGAATCTTAAGTACATGGAGTACTATAACCCCGACTATGTCCTCATTCTCGGCGGCGATCACATCTATAAGATGGATTATGAGATGCTCCTTGATTTCCATAAGGCGAATAACGCCGATATCACCATCGCAGCATATCCCGTAGCCTGGGAGGACGCTTCCCGCTTCGGACTTATCATAACTGACGAGAATAAAAAGGTTGTGGACTTTGAAGAGAAGCCCGCAAAGCCCAGGAGCAATCTTGCTTCGATGGGTATCTACATCTTTACGTGGAAGGTGCTCAAAGAGGCGCTGATCGCGAATGCGGAGCAGTCCGGATGCGACTTCGGAAAGCATGTCATCCCCTATTGTCACAATAACGGCGCGCGCATTTTCGCGTATGAATATAACGGATACTGGAAGGACGTCGGAACTCTTACCGCGTACTGGAGCTCGAACATGGAGCTCATCGATCTGGTTCCCGAGTTCAATCTTTACGAAGAATTCTGGAAGATATATACGAAGTCGGACGAGATCCCGCCCCAGTACATCGCGCAGAACGCAGTGGTCAGCCGCAGCATAATCGGCGAAGGAGCGGAGATCTACGGAGAGGTATACAACTCCGTTATCAGCCCCGGCGTTGTTATCGGAGCAGGCACGAAGGTCTATGATTCGATCATCATGAACGAGTCGCAGATCGGTGAGAACTGCAATATCTACAAGGCTATCATCGCCGAGAACGTTAAGGTCGGCAACGGCTGCGAGCTCGGAGTCGGCGAAGAAAAAGAAAATAAGCAGCATCCCAACATTTACTGCAACGGTCTTGTTACCCTGGCCGAAGGCACCGTCATCCCAGACGGAGTCAGGATCGGAAAGAATACCGTTATAGCAGGATATACGACTGCCGGAGATTATCAGAACGGCTGGCTTGACAGCGGGGAAAGTCTTCTGGTTAAGGGAGGTGCCGCAGTATGAGAGCAATAGGAATAGTCCTTGCCGGAGGCAACAGCAACAGGATGCGCGAGCTGTCGAACAAGAGAGCCATCGCGGCCATGCCCGTGGCAGGCAGCTATCGCGCGATAGATTTTGTTTTGAGCAGCATGTCGAACTCGCATATCCAGAAGGTTGCGGTTCTGACACAGTATAATTCGAGGTCCCTGAACGAGCACTTAAGCTCTTCAAAATGGTGGGATTTCGGACGTAAGCAGGGCGGTCTGTACGTATTCACGCCCACCATTACCACAGACAACTCCTTCTGGTACAGAGGCACCGCGGACGCCATCTACCAGAACCTTTCGTTCCTGAGGAACAGCCATGAGCCCTACGTTATTATCTGCTCGGGCGACGGCGTATACAAGATGGACTTCAACAAGCTCATCGAGTACCATATCAGGAAAAAGGCCGATGTTACCGTAGTCTGCAGACGTGCGGGCGCCAATACCGACATCACCAGATACGGAATCGTCGGAACCGAAGGAGACGGCAGGATCACCTCGTTTGAGGAGAAGCCTTTCTTCTGCAGGGATGCGGAGCCCCTTCTCTCGATGGGTATCTACGTTATCCGCCGCCGTCAGCTGATCGAGCTGATCGAGAAGACGGTCGAGGAAGAGAGATACGATTTTGTTAGAGACATCATCGTCAGATACACCGACGTCAAAAAAATGTACGCTTACGAGCACACCGAGTACTGGAGCAATATCAGTACCGTTGAGGAGTATTACCGCACGAACATGGACTTCCTGGACAAGAACGTTCGCGATTACTTCTTCAACCAGTACCCCGATGTTTACTCGAAGATCGACGACCTTCCGCCCGCGAAGTACAATACCGGATCATGCGTCCGCAATTCGCTGGTTTCGAGCGGAACGATCATCAACGGAACGGTCGAGAATTCTCTTCTGTTCAAGAAGGTCTATGTCGGCAACAACTGCGTGATCAAGAATTCGATCATCCTCAACGATGTCCATATCGGTGACAATACCTACATCGAGAACTGCATCGTAGAGAGCAGGGACACCTTAAGACCGAATCAGACCTACATCGGCGAGAACGGAAAGATCCGCATCGTAGTCGAGAAGAATGATAGGTACTTGATCTGATAAAGAGTTACTATTCGCAGTTAACCTGCGCAAAACAGAATAACAAATTACCGCCCTCCGTTATGTCTCCCTGCGTGCGTAACGGAGGGCGAAAGCCGTGGGAAGGACAGCACAGTTTTTCCGCTCATATTCGGCAAAGGCAGGGAAAGTAAGGAAAAGAGGAAATGGTTTGAAACGGAAAAGTTCGGTATCGCGAGCCAAGATACTTATGATCGTTTGGCTCCTTACCGCCGCCGCGGCTCTTATCGTGACGGTAGTTTATTTTGGGGAGCTTCAGGAGCTCTATTCGACGGTAAAGACGATCGAGGAGACGAAGCAGCCCGTGCAGGGGCAGACAGGGCCCGGCAATAATTCGGATCCGTCCGGGAGCGGAAGTGTAACTTCCGTGGCCGATAAGACAACTCCCACGCCGGGGGAAAAGCCCTCATCGGATACTGCACCCACTTCGGTCGCAGCTACCACGCCTGAGGCGACTCCTACTTCAGCGGCGACTCCCACACCGGAAGCTACGCCTACGCCTGAGGCTACGCCCACGCCAGAGGTCGATCTTACGGAGCATGCTTATTATTACGATCCCACGATCGATCCGAATAAGCCCATCATTGCCCTGAGTTTCGACGACGGTCCGAGCTCGCACACTGACAGGATACTTGCTGCGCTTAAGAAGTACGGTGTAAAAGCGACATTCTTCATGGTAGGATACGAGATCGATTCCTTCCCCGATCAGGTGCGCGCGGTATATGAGGCGGGCTGCGAGGTAGCGAATCATACACTCGATCACGCGAACCTCAAAGAGAAGGGCAAGGACGAGATCCGCAGGCAGGTCTACGACAATGAAAAGAAGCTCAACAAGATAGTTCCGGTGGGCGAGGTCATAGTCAGACCCCCTTACGGCAACGTAAATGACACGGTTAAATCGGTCGTTGAGCGCCCGATGTTCAACTGGTCTGTCGATTCGCTCGACTGGAAGACCAGAGACGCCGATTCGGTTGTAGCGCAGATCAAGCAGGATGCAAGGGACGGCTACATTATCCTTATGCACGATCTTTATGAGAGCACCGCGGAGGCGACCGAGAGGATCATTCCCTGGCTGCTCGATCAGGGATACCAGATCACCTGCATCAGCAATATGTTTGAGGCCAGAGGCGACGAAGTCCTGCCCGGACATCTGTACAGATACGCGACACCTCTGTCGGGAGAATAAAGTCAGGCGGTCGGACAAAAGAACCGTCCCCCTGTCTGCGAGTAAGCAGCAAAAGAAGGAAAAGAAGGAAAAGAGAAGTGAAGATTATTTTCGGACTGGGGAATTACGGCAGGGATTACGCCGGAACCCGTCACAACATGGGATTTGACACCGTAACGAGGCTCTCGGACACGCTTGGTATCAGACTGGATACCAGACGTTTTAAGGGACTCTGCGGTTTCGGATATATAGGCGGCGAGAAGGTTATCCTGGTACAGCCGCAAACATACATGAACCTGAGCGGCGAGTGCGTAAGGGCGGTCCTCGACTTTTTCAGGGCCACCAACGAGGACATTATCGTGATCTATGATGATGTGAGCCTGGAGCCCGGACAGCTGCGCCTCAGGAAAAAAGGCAGCGCGGGCGGTCACAACGGCATTAAATCGGTTATCGCGCATCTCGGGACGGATGTCTTTGACCGCATAAAGATCGGCGTCGGGGCAAAGCCCGAAGGCTGGGATCTGGCCGATTACGTGCTCGGAAGAGTTCCGAAGGACGAGGAGCCTCTCATCAGGGAAGCTATCGCTGAAGCGGCGAAGGCCTGTGAGACAATTGTAACCGACGGCATGGACCGGGCTATGAACCTCTACAACAAGAAAAAGGAAAGCGAATGAATTCATTTACACAACCTTTGGCCGATTACAAAGAGCTGCTTCGGTTCTGGGAGAGCCTGGACAGAAATAAGCTTCCGATCAGGGTAACCGGCTGTACGGATTCACAGAAGGCACATCTTATCGCGGCTGCGTCAGAGCGCAGGACGAAGCGCCTCGTCATCACCGACAACGAGATAAAGGCGCGGGAGCTTGCGGCCGACCTGCAGATGTACGATAAAAATGTGCTTTTTTATCCTTCAAAGGACATCATCTTCTACAGCGCCGACGTGCACGGAGACGCGATCGTAAGGGAGAGGATGAAGTGCTTAAAGCGGCTGGCTTCGGGCGAGCCGGTGACGGTGGTCGCGGGTTTCCACGCAGGCATGGACAAGATCATGCCGCCCGAGGAACTGCTGAAAGACGTAATACATATCGATCCGGACGACACACTCGATCCCGAGGAACTCGCGAAGAAGCTCGTGAGGATCGGTTATGAGCGTACAGCGCTCGTCGAGAATCCCGGAGAATTCGCGATCAGAGGCGGTATCATCGACGTATATCCGCTCGCGGAGGAAGCGCCATACCGTATCGAGCTCTGGGGAGATGAGATCGATTCAATCAGGATATTCGATCCTTCGGGACAGCGTTCGATAGAGAATGCGGGAGCTTTCGATATATTCCCTGCGACCGAGATCGTGCTCGACGAAGAGGATATCGCGGCAGGTATTTCGAAACTCGACGCGGAGGCAAAGAAGTACATCGCGGCGCTCAGAAAGAAGATGAAGACCGAGGAAGCCTCCCGCGCATTAAAAGCGGTCGAGGCCTTCAAGGAGAATCTCGAATACTTAAAGAGCAAGGCTTCTTTAGAGAGCTACATAGATTATTTCACCGACAAAACGGTATCGTTCTTCGATTATTTTACCGACGGGGATTCGTTCATTTTCCTCGATGAGCCCGCAAGAGTCGCGGAGACCGCGGAGGCGGTCGATACCGAGTTCCAAATGAGCATGCAGGGCAGGCTGGAGGGCGGTTATATCCTCCCCGGCCAGGTCAACGCGGTATTCGCTTCTTCGCAGTTGTTTGCGAAGCTCGAGTCCGCGCCGGTCATTATGCTGAGCGCGATGGAATACAAGTTTTCTCTGATCCCCGCGCAGTCTTCCTGCGGCGTCACCGTTCGTTCGGTCAGCTCCTACAACAGCGATTTTGAGCTGCTGGTCAAGGAGTTCACCGACTGGAAGAAAAAGAAATACCGCGTGATACTGCTCACGGCGTCGAGATCGCGTGCGCAGCGTCTCGTGCAGGACCTCTGCGATTACGACCTGAACGCGTTTTACAGCGAGGACGAGAGCCGCCTCGTGCAGGAGGGCGAGATAAAGGTCGCATCGGGCGCCGTTTCCCGCGGCTTTGAATATCCGCTGCTCAAATTCGCCGTTGTCTGTGAGAGCGATATCTTCGGCAGACAGAAAAAGAAGCCGCACAAGCCGAAGCTTTACGAAGGCACGAAGATCGCTGACTTTACGAAGCTCGAGAGCGGCGACTACGTTGTTCATGAGAATTACGGAATAGGCATTTACCGTGGTATCGAGAAGATAGAAGTCGACCACGTCATAAAGGATTACATAAAGATCGAATACGCCGGCGGCGGGACGCTCTACGTCCTGGCGACCGCGATGGATGCTGTCCAGAAATACTCCGGACCCGAGGGCAAGACGCCCAAGATCAACAAGCTCGATTCGACCGAATGGAAGAATACGAAGACCAAGGTCAGGGGCGCCGTACGCGATATCGCTGACAGCCTCGTGAAGCTCTACGCCGCGAGACAGGCCAAGCCCGGCTTTAGATTCGGACGCGATACCACATGGCAGACGGAGTTCGAGGAGACCTTCCCGTTCGAGGAGACAGACGACCAGCTTAAGGCCATCGAGGATACCAAGCGCGACATGGAATCGACGAAGATCATGGACCGTCTGATTTGCGGCGACGTCGGCTACGGCAAGACCGAGATCGCGATCCGCGCGGCCTTCAAGGCGGCCATGGACGGCAAGCAGGTGGCGTTCCTCGTGCCCACGACCATACTTGCGCAGCAGCATTACAATACCTTTGCGCTCAGAATGGCGGGTTATCCCGTAAAGGTCGAAATGCTCTCACGCTTCAGGACACCTGCGGAACAAAAGCGTGCGCTGAACGATCTTCGGACAGGGCAGCTCGATATTATCATCGGCACACACAGACTTCTCTCGAAGGATGTCAAATTCAAAGACCTCGGCCTGCTTATTGTCGATGAGGAGCAGCGCTTCGGAGTTACGCATAAGGAGAAGATAAAGCAGCTAAAGGACGACGTCGATGTGCTGACATTGACCGCGACGCCTATCCCGAGGACTCTGCACATGAGCCTTATCGGCATCAGGGACATGAGTGTGCTTGACGAGCCGCCCGTTGACAGGCTTCCGATACAGACCTTTGTCATGGAGCACAACGACGAGATCATCCGTGAGGCGGTCAACAGGGAACTCGCGCGCGGAGGTCAGGTCTACTACGTATTCAACAGGGTAAACGGCATCTCCGAGATGACGGCGACCCTGCAGAAGCTTTTGCCCGAAGCGAGGATAGTGTACGCGCACGGACAGATGAGCGAGCGCGAGCTCGAGAAGATCATGATGGGCTTTATCAACGGCGAGATCGACGTGCTCGTATCCACCACGATCATTGAGACCGGACTTGATATTTCCAACGTAAATACGATAATCATAGACGACGCGGACCGGCTCGGTCTTTCCCAGCTATATCAGCTGAGGGGCCGTGTGGGCAGATCCGCGAGGACCGCGTATGCCTTTTTGATGTACAAGCGGGACAAGGTCCTGAAGGAAGTCGCGGAACAGCGTCTTTCCGCGATCAGGCAGTTTACCGAGCTCGGAAGCGGCTTCAAGATCGCGATGCGCGACCTCGAGATCAGAGGCGCGGGCAATCTCTTAGGCGCGGAGCAGTCGGGACAGATGTCCGCTGTGGGCTACGATCTCTACTGCAAGCTGCTGAACGAAGCGGTGAGTGCGCTGAAGCTCGGGGATAAAGAGCTCGAGATCTGGGATACGACGATCGATATGGATATTGACGCGTACATCCCGTCCACGTATATTAAAAACGAGCTGCAGAAGCTCGATATGTACAAGAGGATCGCGAATATCGACAGCAATGAGATGTTGGTCGACATGCAGGAGGAGCTCACCGACAGGTACGGAGACATTCCGAAGGCGGTGGACAATCTGCTTTCGATCGCACTCTTAAAGAGCCGCGCACATAATGTATATGTGACCGGACTCACACAGAAGAGGCTGGATGTGCGCCTGAACATGTACGAGAAGGCAAAGCTCGATGTGGCGCGCATACCGGAACTCATCGCGAAGTTCGGGAACCGCCTGCGGCTCGTGCCGGGCAAGAATCCGTATTTCACATTCAAGCTCGAGGACGAGAGAGGCAAGAACCGCGACGTGCTGCCCGCAGCGCAGATTTTTGCGCAGCTGAGCGGACTGGTCGATGCGATGGGAGAGATAGTGCTTCCTTCGGGTGGGAGCGATAAAGAAAGCAAATAAATATTTGGGACGAGTTTGATATGAGACAGTTTTTTGATTGGCGCAGACTCGCGGCGGCAATGCTGTGCGCGGCGGTCATGATGACCGCGCTGTTTGCGGGAGGCTGCAGCCGCGAAAAGGATGATAAAGGACAGGGAGACATTTCGGAGCTTACCACGAGCTTTCTGGACGATACCGTATTTACGGTGTCGGACGTGCGGGTAAGCCTTACGGAGTGGTATCTTTACGCGCTCAGGCAGATCGCCGACATCGAGGCTATGTACGGAAAGGACATCTGGGATTTTAAGGTGGACACCGAAGGAAAAACGATGTGGGATGCTGTAAAGAACGACATCATGGAGCAGATAATCTATATCAAGATCGTCCGCGCGAGGGCGCAGGAGCTCGGGATCACGATCAACGAGGACGATCAGCTCAACATCAATCTCCAGACCGATGAATTCATGAGCAGCCTCAGTTCTGAGATGAAGAACAAGTATGGGATCACGCAGGACATCGTAAAAGCCATTTACACAGACAATGTGCTCGCGATGAAGGTCTATGAGAACCTGACGCTGAACATAGATACCAATATCCCCGACGAAGAAGTTAGGCACATGGTGCTCGAGTACATCTCGGTGCTCAAGTACTATGAGAATGATGACGAAGAAGCAATTTTCTATACGGATGAAGAGCTCGCAGGGATCAAAGCCGGCGCCGAAGAATACCTGGCCGCTGCGATCGCGAACACCGATATCACACGGCTGGCAGAGATCAACGACGACCGCTACAGCGTGGTCGAGCTGGTTGCGGATTACGCGGAGCTGAAGGAGAAGCTGCCGGATGACATTCCGGACAAGGCGTATTCACTCAGAGAAGGCGAGATAGGCGGACTCTACGAGACCGAAGACGCGTATTTTATCCTGGACTGCGTGGTACATACCGACGAGGAGACCACGAACGCGGCGAGGATCAGGATCATCGAGAGCAGGCAAAAGGCTCTGTTCGAAGAGAAATATTCCGCGTGGGAGGCCGAGACGGTCATCAAGATCAATTACAAGGTCTGGGACGCGATAGAGCGGGAGCAGTGATGCAGCCGTCTAGTATGCACGACCGGGTTGTGATGTAATAAACATATATCCCGGATGACCGGGAATCGGGACAGGTACGATTTTTATGAATCACATGGATAGCAAGACAAAAAAGGCAATATATACCGCCGCAGCGGTCATATTCTGGCTGCTCGTATGGCAGGTATTGAGCGTGGCGACCGGCAGCAGGGTCATTCTGCCCGGTCCGCTTGACGCGCTTAAAGCACTGTTCCGGCTGATCCCGACACTTACCTTTTGGAAAACGGTCGGAAACTCGTTTCTGCATATAGTATTTGGATTCCTGTGCGCAGTCATACTGGGCACGTTTCTGGCAGCAGCATCTTACAGGTTTGTGCCGATAAAATATCTGTTTTCTCCGCTGATGAAGCTGATCAAGGCGGTCCCCGTGGCGTCATTTATCATACTGGTCCTGCTCTGGATCAACTCGAGGCAACTGCCCGCAGTCATCTCATTTCTGATGGTGCTCCCCGTGATCTACACGAATGTGCTCGCGGGTATTGAAGGCACCGATCCGAAGTTGCTGGAGATGGCGCAGGTTTTCAGGCTGAACAATGCGAAAAAGCTGAAATACATTTACATTCCCGCGGTGAAGCCGCATTTTGTCTCCGCCGTAAATATAGCCCTGGGCTTCTCATGGAAGTCGGGAGTCGCGGCAGAGGTCATCGGTCTTTCGCCGAACGCGATCGGCACGAGGCTCTATGATGCGAAGCTTTATCTGCTGACGGATGAACTGTTCGCATGGACGGCGGTGATAGTGCTGGTAAGCGTGGCGTTTGAGAAAATCGTCATGAGGCTGCTGAGGGCAGCGGTGGGATGACACGGCAGGCACGGACCGCCGGGGAACAGATCGGTCAGAGACGCAGAACGGAGATCATGATGGGTGACATTCGGTTAGAGAATATATATAAGAGATACGGCGAAACGATCGTATTCGATGGTTTTACCGAGACTTTTAAGGACGGTGAGGCCGTGGCCGTAATGGGACCTTCGGGCTCAGGAAAGACCACACTTATTCGCTTGATCATGGGCCTGGAAAAGCCTGACGGTGGTGAGATCACCGGCACCGAAGATGGCCGGTTTGCCTGCGTATTTCAGGAGAACAGACTGATCGAGCACAGCAGTGCACCCGAGAATATCAGGCTGGTGCTGGAAAAAGATGTTCCGCCGGAAGCAATCGTCGAAGAACTGAAAAGCGTCGGGATCGGAACCGACAGCGCAGAGGAGCTCACCAAGCCGGTATCGCAGTTTAGCGGCGGTATGAAGCGCCGTGTCGCTATAATTCGCGCCTTGATGGCAGAGGCGGATACGGTCATACTCGACGAACCCTTCAAGGGACTCGATGAAGAGCTCAAAAAAGAAGTCATGGGCTATGTGGAGGATAAGATCGGCGCTTCACGGCTGATCCTTGTAACTCATGATGAGGACGAAGCAAAGCAGCTTTGCGAAAGAATAATAAAGATATAAAAAAGGACTGATGATCAGTCCTTCATAAGTCGTCTGAGCGACATGATATCGTCCTTTGAGGGCAGACCCGACGAAAACGCCGATGCGCTGCCTGCGCAGACTGCGGTCTTTAAGGCGTCTTCGTATGTGCCGGTCTCCAGCCAGCCGTAGATAAAGCCTGCGAGCATGGCGTCGCCGGCGCCTACGGGATTTACGACATTTCCGCGGGGAGCCTCGCGTGTAAGAAGCGTACCGTCCTCGCACAACAGCATAGCGCCTTCTCTGTCAAGGGAGATCAGAACATTGCGCGCGCCCTTATCCTGAAGGGTGTGCGCATATTTTTCGGCGTCATTCAAGCTTATATTCTTCGTGCTGAAGAGTTCTCCGAGCTCCTCACGGTTCGGCTTTATCAGGAAAGGATGGCTCTCCAGTGCGGAAAGCAGGAGCGGGCCTGTGGTGTCTACAACTGTAGTGATATTCCGGTCTTTCATGCTGTCCAGGATCACACGGTAGGTATAGTCGGGAAGACCTGAGGGCACGGAGCCGGAAATGACCAGAGTATCCCCTTCTTTCAGAGCCTGCAGACGGTCGTTGAGCTGCTTTAAGTCGTCTTTTCGGATGGCGGGAGCGGGTGCGTTCAGTTCGGTGGATTCCGAAGCCAGCACCTTGACATTGATACGCGAAAGGCCGTTCTTTAAGCGGATGAAATCCGTTTTGTGGCCGTGCCTGTTCAGGATATTTTCTATCTCGTTGCCGGTGAAGCCGGCGATAAAGCCCAGGATGATATTTTCTACACCCATAGAATGAAGTACTGCGGAGACATTTATGCCCTTGCCGCCGGGATAGATGTGCGTGGCCTGCGCCCTGTTCATCTCACCCGGAGTGAGCTGCTTTATCTCCATTACGTAATCTATTGATGGACTGAAAGTGAGTGTATATACCATTCTGTGCGATTCCCCTGTTTCTGATCCGCCGTGAACTGCTTCGGCAGAAATAATACAAAACATATTTTAACAATCCCGGACCTGCTTGTAAATCGATTTTTGAATGAGTCATTTCCGAATGCGGATAGTGATTATTTTAGGAAATGTTTCGTTGAAGCCGCGGTATATTCGTGGTATCATGTTGGCAAAGCACATATACAAGGGAGGACTTTATGGTTAAATTCAGTGATATGCCTTATACAAGGCCGGACATCGAGAGCATGAAGCAGGCTTTTTCGGCTGCGACGAAAAAGGTTTTGAACGCTAAGAGCTACGCGGAGGTACGCGAGGCTTTTTTTGAGGTTCAGGAGAAGGGTTCGGAGCTGTTTACCCTGTATTCCATCGCATCGGTACGCAATACGATGGATACCACGGACGAGTTCTACGACAAAGAGGTTGAATGGCTGCAGGAGGAGACTGCGAAGCTGATCCCGCTGCAGACCGCATGGAATAAGGCGCTGACAAAATCGGCGTTCAGAGCGGATTTTGAAAAAGAATACGGCAAGCAGCTCTTTAAGCTGATGGATGCGGAGCTTCTGACTTCGGATGAGAGGATCGTTCCCGAGATCGTGGAGCAGGGCAAGCTGACCCAGGAATATTCGAAGACTGCGGCTCAGGCAAATATTGAATTCAAGGGTGAGAAGCGCAATTTCTACGGACTGCTGAAATTTATGGAGAGTACCGACAGGCAGGAGAGAAAGGCGGCTTTCGAAGCGTGGGCGTCTTTGTATGAGCAGATTAGCCCGAAGCTTGATGAGCAGTATTCGAAGCTTGTGGCACTTAGAGACGAGTCGGCAAAGAAGATGGGCTTCCCCACATATACCGAGATGGCTTATATCGCGCGCAGGCGCTTCGATTACACGCAGGAGGACGCCGCCAGATTCCGCGACCAGATCCGTGATATCGTGACTCCCGCAGTGGCGAAGATCCGCGAGAAGCAGCGCGTAAGACTGGGTATTGATAAGCTCAGATACTATGACGAGGCGCTGAAATTCCCGGAGGGCAATGCGAATCCCATCGGTACCACCCAGGAGCTTGTGGATAAGGCTCAGAACATGTACAGAGCCATGAGCCCCGAGACCGGCGAGTTCTTTGATTTTATGAAGGAGTACCGTCTCTTTGATCTCGAGACTCGTCCCGGCAAGCATATGGGCGGCTATATGACCGCTTTTGAGACTTACAAGGCGCCGTTCATTTTCTCCAATTTCAACGGAACCTCCGCCGACGTGGACGTACTTACACATGAGGCGGGACACGCGTTCCAGGGTTATCTGGCTATGCGCAGCATCCCGATCAGCGATCTGACCGGATCGACCGCGGAGATCAACGAGGTACATTCCATGTCGATGGAGCACTTCGCTTATCCCTGGATGGAGTCGTTCTTCGGATCCAATGCCGATAAATACAGGACATCGCATCTGATCGGCGCGATCGAGGTTATACCTTATCTGGTAAGCGTGGACGAGTTCCAGCACAGGGTCTACGCAAAGCCCGGAATGGACGCCATGGAGCGCAGGGGCGTATGGCGCGAGATCGAGAAGAAATACATGCCCTGGCGTGACTATGATGGGAATAAGTTCCTCGAGGAGGGCGGTTTCTGGATGCAGAAACAGCACATTTTCCTCTATCCGTTCTATTACATCGAGTATGCGCTGGCTCAGATCTGCGCGTTCCAGTATTACGGACGCATGAAGGAAGACAGGACGAAGGCGTGGGCCGATTATCTGAACCTCTGCAGAGCGGGCGGCACAAAGGGCTACTTCGAGCTGCTCAAGACCGGCAATCTGCTGAATCCTTTTGAGGAAGGCACTGTGGAAAAGGCAACGGGACATGTGATCGACGAGATCATGAAGCTGTATTGATCTGCAGACAGGTATAAAAAACTGTTAGAATCGGCTGTCGGCCGGCAGCCGAATAGGAGGAAAAGATGCATATTACACTTACGGGAAATCTGGGAAGCGGAAAGTCTACGAT
>JAEEGL013528338.1_pt1 | contig 15099 bp, 10 predicted proteins | sample 9134231 | NCBI WGS metagenome assembly JAEEGL01 (sample SAMN16246548, study PRJNA631951) | gut metagenome | biome: gut microbiome; feature: rumen; material: fiber-attached | host: Bos | place: Iran: Karaj | collected 2018-10 | reverse complement strand
TGCCGCATGCCCAGGTTGTAGCTGCAGTTCAGCATGCCGCAGTAGGCGTCGCCGCGCCCGTTGATGAGATCGCCGTCGCCCTCGGCGGCCGCGACGAACATGCACGGGCCGTCAAAGTATTTGGCGATCAGCGTTTCGGGCGTTTCGGGGCCGAAGTTGCCGAGAAATACGACCAGCGCGTTGCAGCCGGCGTTTTGCACGTCCGCGACGGCGGACAGCATATCGGCTTCGTTCTCGACGGTGACGGGACATTCGTACAGACCGTCGCCGTAGGCGCGGACGATCGCCGCGCGGCGGCTTTCGGACAGCGCGATCGGGAAACAGTCGCGCGAAACGGCGATCATGCCGAGCTTGATTTCAGGTATATTTTGCATGGGAAACCACTCCTTTTATTTAATCTTTTTATACAGATCCCGCACGGCGGGATAGATCTCCTTGAATTGCGCGTACCGCGCGTCGTACAGCGCCGAAAGCTCCGGCTCCGGCTCGACCGTATCGCGTATACGCACGAGCGCTTTTGCCGCCGCCTGCACGTCGGGGAACAGACCGCAGCCGACCATGGCGAGCATCGCGCCGCCGTAGCCGGGACCTTCCTCCGACTGCGGGATATCCAGCCGAACGCCGAGCGCGTTTGCCAGAATACGCCGCCAGAGCGGGGACTTCGCGCCGCCGCCGCAGAGGTTGCTGCTGGTGATGGAAAGGCCGAGGGCGCGCGCGACCTCCAGACTGTCGCGCAGCGCGAACGCCACGCCCTCCAGCACACTCTGCACCACGTCGGCACGGCGCGTATCCATCGACAGACCGACGAACGTGCCGCGTGCGTCGGTGTCGTTGACGGGGCTGCGTTCGCCCATCAGATACGGCAGGAAAAAGACGCGGTTCCTGCCGAGATTTTCTTCCCGTATCGCGGCCTGCTCGGCGGCGTAATCCGCCGTGTGCAGGACGTCCTCACAGAACCACTTGTTGCACGACGCGGCCGAGAGCATACAGCCCATCAGATGATAGCCGCCGCTCGCGTGCGCAAATGCATGCAGCGCGTTATGCGGGTCGACACAAAACGCGTCGCTGGAAATAAACAGCGTGCCGGACGTGCCGACGGACAGATTGCATCCGCCGTCCGATACTGTGCCGGTGCCGACTGCTGCGGCGGCATTGTCGCCCGCGCCGGCGACGACGCGCACCGTTTCGGGAAGCCCCAGCACGGCGGCAGCCTCCGGCAGCAGCGTGCCCGTGACCGCGAAGCTCTCGTACAGGCGCGGCATCTGGCTTTCACGCAGACCGCAGACCTCGAGCATCTCCGCCGACCAGCATTTATGCCGTACGTCCAGAAGCAGCATGCCGGACGCGTCGGAATAATCGCACGCGTGCACGCCGGTGAGTTTGTACTGGATATAATCCTTCGGCAGCATGATCTTGTCGATGCGTGCGAACAGCTCCGGCTCTTCCTTGCGCATCCACAGCAGCTTCGGCGCGGTGAAGCCGGCGAAAGCGATGTTCGCCGTGCGCGCGCTCAGAACGTCCTTGCCGACGACGCCGTTGAGGTACTCCACCTGTTCGGCCGTTCTGCCGTCGTTCCAGAGGATCGCGGGACGCAGCACGCGGTCGTCCGCGTCGAGCGCGACCAGACCGTGCATTTGTCCGCCCAGACCGATACCGTCGACGGCGGACGCGTCGAAACCGTCGAGCAGCTCGCGGATGCCGCAAACGCAGGCGTCCCACCAGTCGGACGGATTCTGTTCGCTCCAGCCCGGGTGCGGGAAGAAGAGCGGGTATTCCTTGCTGACCGTGCGCAGCACCGCGCCGTCCGCGTCGACAAGCAGGAGCTTGACGGCAGACGTGCCGAGATCGATGCCGATATAGACCATGGCGCACCTCCGAAACGTTTTTCTCATTATACCAAATCCGCACACGGTTTGTCAATTTGTAATACGGGGATCCGGGGAGAAAAAGGGCGCGGCGGATCTTATGTGCGTTGACTTTCCGCACGCGATACAGTATACTGAAAACGAAATCCGATGCAGAAAGGAAGATACACCGTGCGCAAGATCATTTCCTTCATTCTGACGATCCTGATGTTTCTGTTTCCGTCCCTGAATCTTTCCCGTATCCATCCCGAAAAAACCGCATGGAAAACCAACTATCCGTACGTCTACGTCCACGGACTGTACGGATGGGGCGGCTATGATCTGCGCAACCGCTTTCTGCCGTACTGGGGAATGCTGGGCGGCGATATGATCAAGAACCTCAACCGCCGGGGTTTCGTTTGCCGCAGCGCGTCCGTCGATCCCGAAGGCAGCGCGTGGGACAGAGCGTGCGAACTGTACGCGCAGCTTTCCGGCACGCGCGTCGATTACGGCAAGGCGCACAGCGAGCAGTACGGCCATGCGCGCTACGGCAGGGACTATTCCAAAGACCGCCTCATCCGTGCGTGGAGCGCGGAGAACAAGGTCAATCTCCTCGGTCATTCCTTCGGCGGCACAACGATCCGCGTGCTCGCTGAGCTGATGGCCAACGGCAGCGCCGCGGAACGGCGCGCAACGGATCAGGCGGAGCTTTCCGCGCTGTTCACGGGCGGCAAGGCCGACTGGATCTACAGCATTACGACGCTCGCATCGCCGACCAACGGCACGACGGCATACGGCTTCGGCGATCCGGACAAGGAGCTGCCGACGGCAGACTGCGCGGCGTACGACATGTATATCGACAACGCCATGGCGCTCAACAAAAAGCTCACCACGCAGAAGAGTACCTACTACTTCGCCATTCCCTGCTGTACCACGGTTCGCGCTGCGGACGGTACGCAGATCCCCGACCCCGAGCTTACGGAGAAGCGCGAGACGGCCGGCGCCGTGCGCATGGGCAGGCTGACGGGCGTCACGCCGAAGGGGTACGTCGTCGACAAGCGCTGGCTCGAAAACGACGGCGCTGTCAACACGATCTCCGCCGGAGCGCCGTTCAATGCCCCGTCCGTTCCGCTCGACCGGACACGCATCCGTCCCGGCGTCTGGAACGTCGCCGAAACGCAGCGCGGCGATCACATGTGCCTGATCGGCGATCTGTGGAAGAACCGCAACGTACGCCCGTTCTACGCCGACTGGATGCAGATGATCAACAGTCTGTAACGTTTGTGCGGAAATGCCGTCTTTATCTATGGACACGGAATCCGAGCATAAAGAGGTGCGCCGTATGCGAAAAATCCTTCCCGTTTTACTGATCTGCCTTCTTCTGACGGCCTGCGGACAGACGCAGCCGACCGAAAGCGAAAGCACGGCGGCACAGGCGTCGTCCGAAACACAGACGCGCGTAATTGCGGCGGAAACCGGATCCGCTGCGCGGTCGCAGGCGGAAACGATCCCGTCCGAGTCGGAGCTTCCGACCATCCGCACGCTGCCCGGGCATATCGAGTCCGACGTGTACGTGCGGCTGTGGGACGGCAACCTCGCGCCGGGACTTCGTGCCGAAGACGCGGACGCCGTCAAGCGGATCATCCGCGCCCGGTCGTGGGACATGAGCTATGACAACCTCAGCGACATGTGGATCGACGCCGAGGGCGTGACGTATGCCTACGATACGCAGAGCGGTATTCTGACCGAAGCCGACGACCGCGCCGCGAAACTGAGCGAATCGGAACGCGTACAGCTCAACGCGATCCTCGCCCGGTACCTGGATCTGTACGATCCCCGCCCGGTATCTGAAGGGATCTATAAAGAATGACGCGGGTTCTGTATGCCGTGAAGCGAATCAGGATCTGCGCTGCAAAATCCGCTATGCCCGAAAAGAGCCGTCACACGTTTTGTGACAGCTCTTTTTTGGATCATCGCGAAATTTTGTGGGATGCACAATCAATTTCGTTTCCGCGAGTAGGGCACGGATACATCCGTGCCGCAAGAGAATATAGCTGTATGGCGGCAAGCATGTATGCTTGCCCTACAAGCAAACAAAGCGGAATGCATTTTATCCCGCAAAAAACCGTGAAGAAGGTCTTTTTTGTACAAATTCTCACGCAGAGCCAATACTTTTCCGCGCCCGTGCGTTTTATAGGTGAAGGGAGGAGGAAACCTTGACTGACCATCAGATCGATCTATGGATGAAAAGGATCGTCTCCGGAGATACGGCCGCTCTGGAGACGCTTTACCGGCAAATGCATGAACCCATCTACTTTTATGCGCTGCGCATCAGCGGCGATCCCTGCACCGCGGAGGACGTGATGCAGGAGACGTTCGTCGCCGTCATGCGCAAAGCGTCCGATTACCGTGCCGAGGGAAAGGGCAAATCGTGGCTGTTCACGATCGCAAAGAATCTGACGCTGGACGCTCTGCGCAGGCAGAGCCGCAGCGAGTCGTTCGACGTGCTGCCCGTGCTTCCGGACGCCGAGGACTTCACCGTGCGATCAGACGCCGGCATCGCCGCGCTGCAGATGCTCGACGTCCTGACGCCGAAGGAAAAGAACGTCGTCCTGCTGCGTCTTTTGTGCGATATGACGCTCACGCAGGTCGCGAAGGAGTTGAACGTCCCGCGCGGTACGGTATTCTGGATCTACAACACTGCTGTTAAGAAAATGCGAAATGAATCTGCGGGAGGCGAATTCCATGAAAACGAAATTTGAAAAAGCGTTCCGCGAGAACGCCTATGCCGCCGTCCCCGACAAGTGGGACGCCATACAGGAAAAAGTCCGCGCCGTCGTACCGGAAGGGACTGCGGAAAAGGTCGTGCGCGTGAGCACCCGCTCGATCGCCGCGATCGCCGCGTCCGTGACGATCATCCTCGCCGCCGTGTCCGTCGCAGTCGGCGTCAGCACGCATAAGAACGTCCCGCAAAAAGCCGAGATCACCGTGACGGACGAAAACGGCGTGACCTATACCATCGCCGATGTGTCCGACTTCGATTCGATCGCCGTTCCCGAGACGACGGTCATTACCTACAAGGACGGCAACGGCGTCGAGCACACCACGGTCGCGACGATCACGCGCGGCGCGTCAGGGCAAAGAGAGGATTCCAGCGTCGTCGTCACGTTCCGGGACGCCGAGGGCAACACGCAAACGACCGTTGTCGCGATCCCGGCTGAGCCGTCCGTCACAGCACGAAACGGGGAGACGCCGACGACAAAGGCGCCGTCTGCGGATTCTGCGCCGCAGGCGTCAGACGCGACAGTCGCCGCATCCACCCGCGCAGAGACCGTCAGAGAAGTCGACTGGGCAGACCGGACGATGCCGGAAAAATTCCCCGCCGTGCAGTTCGATCCGACCGGTATTCCCGGCGGCCTGGCGAAGGAATACGACTTCGCGCTTCGGGGCAACGAATATATTTCGAGACCCGCGACGCTGCTGTACCAAGGGTATACGCTGTACAATTCCAATCCCCGAACCGACAAGGAAGAAACCGCGACGGCGGATATTTACGTGTTTCAGAATTTCAGCCGTGCGCTTGCCGTCGGCGTGAAATTCCCGGGTGAGGAGAAGATCCACCCGTACGTCAACGTGCGCTATACGCCGCAGACGCTCGGCGACTTCCTGAATGACGCGGACGTCAAAAACACCGTGCATTTCGGCAACATCCGTCTCTTTAAGGACGGCACGTTCCCGGTGAACGCGCAGAACAAAGCGGACGTTTTCAGGTACCTGCTGTCCGACGGTTCGATCAAAAACACGAACGCGACCGACCGCCCGTCCGGCGCAAAAGTAACGCTGAGCATCGACCTTGCCGAGCTGGGCAAAAGAAGCAAGGTGATGGAGGTCTACGAGAGCGGCTACGTGCACACGAACCTGCTCGGCTACGGCTGCACGTTCAACGTCGGCAAAGAGAACGTCGCGGCGTTCCTCAAAAACAGCTACAACGTGACGTTCGACGATCTGGCCAAAGTCGGTACAACATTGCAGACAACATTGCCGGACTGCGGCGGGGATCCTCCTGTTACCACCGTCAGCCAGCCGTACTTTATCGAAGGTACAACAGCCACAACCACGCAGGCACAAAATATTCCGGAATAAACCGTTTGCAAACACGCGCCGGGCTTCACAGCAGAGGCTCGGTGCGCGTTTTCGGCATTGCGGCGCAGGATCCTTTGTGGTACACTTATGATAGGAACAGTTGAATCGGGAGGGCAGCATGAAAAAACACGTCGCGCGATTGCTCTGCGTGAGCATCGTCCTTTGTTTGACAGCCTGCGGCAAAACGCCGCCCGCAGGCAATGAAACCGCGTCGCCTACTTTATCGGAATCTGCGACCATATCCATGGTCGACGGCGGATCGCTCGCGTATACGGTAAAGGTCGCGTACGCGAATTACGCGGAGGACGCCCGTATCCTGTCCGGATGTCTGAACGCGGATCTGATGTATATCAGCTCCGTGCAGCATCTGCCTGTGTTCAAGTTTGAAACCGAAAGCGAATTGCAGGACTTCAAAACGACGTTTGCCGACGCGCTGAGCTTTTCCCAAGGCTATGACGAGATCCCGCCCTTCGACAGGTACGCGGCGGACTATGACGACGCATTTTTTAAAAGCGATGCGCTGATCCTCTGCTACGTGCAGGCGTCCAGCGGCTCCTACCGCTACGGCGTCGCGGACGTTGCGCTCAGCGAAGATACGCTCTGCGTGTACGTCAAACAGCTCAACTATCCGCAGGTCGCGACAGCCGATATGGCAGGCTGGTTCGTGATGGTCGAAGTCAGCAAGGAGGACCTCAAAAACTGCAAGCGCTTCGACGCGCAGATGGCGGACTCCCATGCTCTGGATATCATCACTGCCGATTATGACGGCGACGGCGAAACGGAAGAGATCCTTTTGACGTACGGGCCGACGTCCGGGCTTTACACGATCGGCGTCACGGTGCGCGACGGCGGGGAAGAATACAGCAATTACTTTCTGCCGGACTTCTTTGTCGGCAGCGGCAGCCTGACCGAGCGATCCGGAAAAGTGTATCTCCGCGATCAGGAGGGCGGCGACTCGGTTATGTATGCCGTGTCCGTGGAAAAGGGCAGAGTCGTTCTCAAAGACGGGAATAAGACCATGCAGTATTGGGGCGCCGAACCGGAATATCGCGTTTCGACCTATTCCGACCGGAACGGAAAACAAGGAAAAGAAAAGACGTTATCCGCAGAGGACAATCAGGCGGTGACGCAGCTGATCGGGCGGCAGGAATTCGGCGACCCGTATGACAATCTGAACGACGTGATCCTGACCGACGTGCTGAACGAATACGCCATCTGCTACGATTCCGACGCGGGCATCGTCTCGCGGGGCGATTTTGCCGTGAAGCTGTCGGACGCAGACAGGGGATCGCTGAACGGGATCCTGAGCCGCTATATAAAACTCGGGATCGATTAAGCGGAAAGAAAAGTCTCTGACGCTGTACAATACAAATACGCCGGGATCTCCCATCGAAGATCCCGGCGTTTGTCTTTGGCCGATCCCGTTATTCTGTTTTCAGACCGTCCATCAGGTCTTTGAATCCGTTCACGACGCTTGACGCGGTCTGCTTGCCGAGCGAGAGCACCTCGTCCGCGATCTCGTCGCCGATGATGTGGCCGAAGAACGCGTAGTTGTTGTCGGGCACGCAGTAGCCGAGCGAATCGTTGCACAGATGCGCCGCGTACATGTCGATCCCGTCACGCGGCGCAAGGCGCGCCGGCACGGGCTGCGTCCAGTCGCCGCCGTCCCACGAAACTGCGGCGTAATCCTCCGTATAGATATCCGTACCGCAGAACACCTCGGGATACAGCTCCACCGGGAACAGGCACAGACCGACCCGTCCGCCGAGCTCAACGTAGCCCTCCTCCAGCACGACGTGACAGCGGAGCCCGAGACGGTCGGTATAGACCGGGTCGTTTTCGAGCTGCGCCTTGACCGCGAGCACCAGAAGATAGTTCGACGGCGTGTACAGGAACTGCGTGTGCCGCGCGTTGAGCACAGCCGGCAGCTCTTCCATATCGGCGTTCAGAATGAGATCGGCAAACACCCTGCCCATATAGCGCGTCTCCGCGCCGAGCCGTTCGTCCTCGGGCAGCCGGCTTTCATCCACGCCGACGTTGCGGCGCGAGATCTGTCCGGACGCACCCTGCAAAAAGAGGAAGCGGCAGCCTGTCGTCTCCTCGACGCGCTGCTCCATGTACGCGATGTAATCGGCGCTGAAAAGCCCGTTGCTCGCGCTGAACGACGTGGGATGGCACGCGATATCCGCCATGAACACACCGGCAGTCCCGTCGTCCGGAATGAATTTGAACGCGGCAGCCTTCGGCAGGTTTTCCGGCGCGATCAGGCCGCGCTTGTCGTGGGAATACGCGCTCGTGTCGACCGCGGCGTAGGACAGCGTGCCGGTACGCATATCGCGCACCGCGTCCTCCATCGCGCCGGTCACGGCGTTCAGGAAGAACGCCTTGAACCGCTCGGCATTGTCGAGCTTTTTGTCCTTTTGGATGTGCAGCACCGATTTAAAGCCGGACGTCAGGATCTTATAGATCGCTTCGGTAGCGACGCCCTGCGCGTCGATCGCGCTGTGGCTGTGCGTCGCGGACAGATTGATCGACGCGATCTTGATGTTCTGTTCCTGTGCCCAGCGGAGCACGTTTTCACGCACGGTCATCGTGTCGGCGCGCGTTACGCCGAGCGCGTCCGCCGCCGCAAAAATGACCAGCCCCTCGCCGCTGCCGTCGTCGATCGCGGCGACGCGCACGCGGTTGTCATCCAGAATGCCGTCCGCCAGACGGTTGGTCAGATCTCTGCCGATATAATACTTGCCCGGCTCAAAATCGTCGGGGATGATGGAGCGCGACGCATAGCCGACACGCCACTTGTTTGCGGATGCGGCTTCCGTCGCGTACGTTTCGCGCCCGGGCAGGAAACCCGCACCGTCCCATTCGCTCACCTTTTTCCAGTTCGACGGGGACGGATATACGGCGCAGATCACCCGCAGCAGCACGTCTGCCACGGCGTTCAACCCGTTATAGAAGGCCTTCTGCACGCCGTTCATCGTCGCGCTGCGCGGCAGCTCGTCGTCGAGCGGATACGTCAGCGCAATATCGTCGTATGCGTACGGCCCGTACGTGCGCGCAGCGGCAAAGCCGCTCACGCCCAGCGCGGACAGCAGCAGACAAACGCTCAAAAGGAGCGCGGTCATTCTGCGAAGTGTTTTCATGACAGGAACCTCCTTTATCGCTTGTACAGTTCGTTCAGACGGCGGAAGCGTGCGCGGTCAATGGAGTCGAGCTGCTCCTTCGTCACGCGGTACTGCCAGTTTCCGTCCGCCTTGCCGGGGATGTTCAGACGCGTGTCCGAGCCGTAGCCGAGAAGATCCTGGATCGGCAGAATCAGCAGACCGGCGCTGCTTCGGAACATCGTGCGCACGATCGCGGGACAGCCCTGCGTCCAATCCGCGCCGGTATAGCCGCAGTATTCGAGCATACGGCGGCGCGAGCGGTCGTCCATCTCCCAGAGATAGCCCAGCAGCGTATTGTTGTCGTGCGTGCCGGTATATGCCACGCAGCCCGGCACGTAGTTGTGCGGCAGATGCGGGTTGTCCTCGTCGCCGAGGAACGCAAACTGGAACACGCGCATCCCCGGAAAACCGCTGTCGCGCACGAGCTTGGCGGCTTCGGGCGTGATGTCGCCCAGATCCTCCGCGATGATGAGCCGGTCGCCCGCGACCTCCCGCAGCTTTTCGATCAGCGCCATGCCGGGACCCTTGCACCACTTGCCTTCGCGCGCGGTTTTGGCGTCGCCGGGCACCGCCCAGTACGATTCCAGCCCGCGGAAGTGGTCGATGCGCACGCCGTCGAACAGCTCGAGCGCGTGACGCAGACGGTCGCACCACCACTGGTAGCCGTCCTTTGCCATGACGTCCCAGTCATACAGCGGATTGCCCCAGAGCTGGCCGTCGGCGGAGAAATAGTCCGGCGGCACGCCCGCGACACAGGAGGGCTTGTTGTCCTCGCGCAGCCGGAACAGATGCTTCGCGCTGTACACGTCGCAGCTGTCGAGCGCGACGTAGATCGGAATGTCGCCGATGATGCGGATGCCGCGGCGGTTGGCGTACGCCTTGATCTTTGCCCACTGATGAAAGAATTCATACTGGATGAATTTCCACAGGAACAGCGTTTCGGCGTCGCCGTTTGTCTGCGTCCACTCGAACCACGGCTTCTCGCCGTTGGCATATTTCAGACTCATGAATTCGCAGAACGACGCAAGATACGGATCGGCCGCGATGAACGCTTCGATCGCCTCGCGCTGCGCGCTGTCCGTGCGGGACGCCGCCTTGCGCAGCAGCTTGAACCGCGTGTGGTACAGCCGGACGAACTCGCAGCTGTACGGCGTCTGCTGCCGCGCGGACGCGAGTTCCTCGCGCGTGAGCAGCCCTTTGTCGGACAGCGTATTCAGGTCGACGAAATAGGGGTTGCCGCCGAAGGTCGAATAGGATTTATACGGGGAATTACACTCGTCCACCATGCAGAACGGCAGCACCTGCCAATAGGAGAATCCGCAGTCTGCAAGGAAATCCACGAACGCCTCGGCCTCCTTGCCGAAGGCGCCGCAGGAATAATCCCCGGGCAGGGATGAGACGTGCATCAGCACGCCGCTTTTACGGTCCATAGCTAACACCTCAATGATAACGCCGCATCCGCTGAGGACGCGGCGTATTGGTTTATTTCATCGCTTTGCGCGCCTGCCAGATGCCGAGCGCTGCCGACAGCGCCATCCAGACGGCGGGGTAGACGGTCGCAAAGACCCAGTTCATCGCGCCGACGCCCTTGACAAGCAGCAGGATGAACGAAACGAGCCAACCGATCCCGCAGCCGACCACGCCGATAAACGCGGCCACGCGCTGGATGTTCTGCATCACGGCCGCGTCCGCGAGCGTGCGCAGAAGGGATTCCGTCGAACCGTTGTGCAGCACGGTTGCGGGCATGTGCTCGGTCTCTTCGTCCAGTCTCTCGCGCAGCAGCTTGCCGGCGGCGGAATCCAGCATCCGCACGCCGCCTTTCTGCAGGTGGAAGTTTGCGCTGATGAAGTCCTCCGTCACGTTGCAGTCCGGCGCGTAAACGAGCAGGTTCGTGTCGTTGTTCTGCAAAATGCGCAGCGGAACGGAAAGCGCCGTTTTCTGTACGTAGTCGATGACGAACATACCGGCGACCTTGCCGTCCACGGCAAGATACAGCACGCGCTTGTTCTGGTGTATGTACGGCACCTCGCCGCTCTTGGGAGGCGGGTCGATGCTGTGGTTGATCAGAAGGTTGCGGCTGCCGAGCAGCACGCTGCGGCGGTTGATCGTCGCGCTGATTCCCAACCGCTCCTCATACTGCAGCGACTGTACGGGCGGCAGGATATCGGGATTGCCGACCGCGTGCAGGAACGCGCTTTCGGCGGGACTGTGCGCGTTGATCGCCAATGCGGCGGCATACAGGTACATCGCGTCAAAATGCAGCGTGCCGTAATCCTGGAAACAATATACGTCCGTGCGCTTGCGGTCGTACAGATCGACCGCGTCCACCGCCACGCCGTGGATGCCCGCGTTCGCGCGCGCCGCCTCGGGAGAGGCGATCATACCGCCGCGGCTGTTGAGGTTCTGCATCAGCAGCACCAGCGGCACCGACACGGTAAAAGCGGCTCCGACGGGCAGCGCCACGCACAGCGCTCCCGTAAACGCGGACAGCGCGTCGAGAACGGAATTTGTTTTGAACCAGCCGGCCGCCGCCATAATCAGCGCGGCGCCGAATCCGGCGGGCAGCAGGATTTTGCACACGCGATCCATGGCGGAGCGGAAATCGGCGTTTTTACGGAACAGCGCCGGGAAGCGTGTTTTCTGCGAAAAGCGCAGCTTGGGCTTCTTGACGTCCAGGGCTTTTCCGATCTCAAACGTATCGGAATCGCGTTCAAACGCGCGGATCGCGTACAGATGGTCCGCCGCGGCAAACGCGCAGAATTTGAAGTTGCCGACGATCCCGACGGCTTCAAAGAGCTTGGCAAGACGGCACAGCAGCAGCGAGAGCACGGCCGCCGCACAGTAGATGCCGGGAGGATTCTCGGACGCGGGCAGGACGAAGGAAACGATCCCCTGCACGAGCGCGCCTGCCGTTGCAAGCAGCGCCGCGCTGTCGCACGACGGCTTCCAGCGGATCAGATCGAGCCAGCCCTTGCGGAACGTGGAGATCGACACGGCGACGGACAGCGCCAGCAGCACCAGACAGATCGCATAGAAGATCGGGCGCGAATCCGCGGGCACCTTTCCCGCCACGGCCGACAGCACGATCAGCGCCGCGGCGACGGGGATCAGAACGCAGACCGACAGGAACACGCTGCGCCGCTCCTCCTGCAGGATGCGGCCGATGCGCATACGGTCTCCCAGGCGGACGTACTCGTTCTCGTCCGCGTCGTCCGCCTGAGCGGACGGCTCCGGCTCCGGCTCGAAGACGTCCGTCTTCGGCGGAAGGTCGGGCTCGTATTTTTCTGCAAAATCATACAGTTGGAATTTTTTGACCTGCGTTTTGCGGCGCTCGCTCAGCTCCTGCTCTGCCTGCGCCTCGTCCATCTGATCCACGTCGTCTTCCTCGTTGTAGCCGGACAGCATCATCTGTCCGTCGACCATTTCGGGATCAGGCTGCTTTTTTTGCTTCGGCTTCGGCTTCGGGATGCGCGGCGCAACGACCGTTTTTTCCATCACGCGGGTCTTTTCCCGGTTTTCCGGCGCTTCCGCCTCGGCAGGCGCTTCCGGCTCGGCAGGCGTCTCCGCTTCGGCAGACGCTTCCGGCTCGGCGGGAATCTCCGCTTCGGCAGACGCTTCCGGCTCGGCGGGAATCTCCGCTTCGGCAGACGCTTCCGGTTCGGCGGGGATCTCCGCTTCGATCGGGTTTTCCGGATCGTCCGGCGACTCCGACGCGAACGGAACGACCTGTTCGGCTGCCGGCTCCTCCGGCTTCGGCAAAGCGTCTCTTTTGCGCCGGTGCGCAAGCAGCCGTGCGAATACGGACGTCCTTTCGGACTCCGCAGACTGCTCTGCGGCGGGTTCGCGTTCGTCCGGTTCGGACTCGGTCTCCCCGGGATCGGCAGGCGATGCCTGTGCTTCCCGGAACGCCGGCGGCACGCGCGGCGGATCGGCCGCAAACGGGAACTCCGGCTCGATCTCGTAGGTGCCGAGCCCTGCCAGTACGTTGTCTTCATCCAGCAGCGCGTCCACCTCGCCCAGCGTCCAGTTGTGCAGCGGCTTATCCGCATCGGCGTCGGCTTCGTCGCGCTCGCGCGCCATGCGCTGCACGTCCGACAGGATATTCTCTAACGTCTGATCTGTCCAATCCGCACTCAATTTCCGCATCCCCCGTTCTTCAGTCTTTGTTTGGCTACTTCAAATAACAGTATCCCTGCCGCGACGGACGCGTTCAGAGAGTTTATCTTTCCCAGCATCGGCAGAGAAACGGTCAGATCGCAGCGCTCCTTCACGAGCCTGCCCACGCCGTGCCCCTCGGAGCCGACCACCAGCGCGACCGCGCCGGAAAAATCGGTGTCGCACCACAGTGTGCCGTCCATATCAGCCGCGTAGATCCAGACGCCGCGTTTTTTCAGCTCCTCCAGACACGACGGGATGTTCGGGACGCGCGCCACGGGCACGTATTCGATCGCGCCTGCCGACGTCTTGGCCACGGCGTAGCTCAGCGATGCCGAACGGCGCTTGGGGATCACCACGCCGTGCGCGCCCGCAGCCTCGGCGCTACGCAGGATCGCACCGAGATTGTGCGGATCCTCGATCTCGTCGCACACGAGCAGGAACGGCGGCTCGCCGCGGGCTTCGGCGAGCGCGAAGATGTCGTCGAGCGTCGCGTAGGCGTGCGCCGCCGTGAACGCCGCCACGCCCTGGTGGTTGGCGTGGCCGCAGGAGAAGGACAGCTTCTTTTCATCCACTTCCTTGACCACGACGTCCTTTTCCCGGCACAGGCGCATAATCTTGCCGATCGAACCGCTCCGGTCTCCGCGCGCGATCCACACGCTGTCGATGGCGCGGCCGCTCTGCAATGCTTCCAAAACGGCGTTCCGTCCGACGATCAGATCGGTCTTTTCACCTTTTTTCTCGTCCATACCGCGATCCCTTCCGACTTAGTTACAAAATTACATTTTATTATAACATACTTCTCCCGAAAATTACAGTGAAAAAACAAAAAAACAGTAAAATATTTTTCTTTCTCCGGTATCGGAGCGGATCATACATCCGTTCTTTGACAGGTTTTTCGGCAATCGGACGGTATACTGGACGGGAGAACGTGCTTTGGGAGAGGGTGTCCGTTTTTGGAAAACATAAAAAACCGTCTGCTCCGCGTGCCGTATGCCGTGCGGTTTGCATCGAAGCAGCTCGTCTGCTTTGCCGTCGGCCTTATGCTGGCGCATACCAGACTGTTCGACGGCCTGCCGTCCTTTGCCGTGGCGTTCGCTGCAGCGGCGCCGTCCGTCTGCACGTTTACGGCATGTGCCGGCAGTGCGGCAGGCTCCCTGCTGTTCGCGCCGGATGTGCTGACGGGACTGACGGGAGCGGCTGCGGTACTCGCGTGCGGCATGATCTGCTTTGCGCTGCGGGCGATCACCGGCGTACGGGTAACGCCGCCGATCGCGTTTGCCGTATCGTTCCTCTGCTGCGCGGCGGCAGGCGGAACGACGCTGCTCGGCAGCGGGTTCTATCTCAGCGGCGCGCTGCTGTATCTGTGCGACGGCGTCCTTGCGGGCGGCGCGGCTTATTTCCTTCTGCATGCGCGCATGCTTCGGGGGATCATGCGGCGGCCGTCTGCGCTGAACGGCGCCGAAACGCTTTCGCTCGTTGCCGCTGCGGCGGTACTGCTGCTGTCCTTTGCGTCCTGGAAAATCTATATTTTCGTTCCGGCACGCGCGCTGGCGTCGCTGCTCGTGCTCGCGTCCGGGTATCTGTTCGCGCAGTCGGGCGGCGGCGCTGCGGGCATCCTCTGCGGCGCGGCGATGGAGATCGCCTGCGGCATGCCGGGGCTTGCCTGCTGCTACGGACTCGGCGGCCTTCTGAGCGGCCTTTTCAGCCGCTGCGGCAAATGGGGATCTGCGGCCTGCATGACGGTGATCGCGGGATTGTATCCGCTGCTCGTGCAGACCAACGACGCGGTT
>JAEEGL012690573.1_pt1 | contig 15099 bp, 11 predicted proteins | sample 9134231 | NCBI WGS metagenome assembly JAEEGL01 (sample SAMN16246548, study PRJNA631951) | gut metagenome | biome: gut microbiome; feature: rumen; material: fiber-attached | host: Bos | place: Iran: Karaj | collected 2018-10 | reverse complement strand
GTTTTCACGTTCACGTTTTTTTCCGTATTCATGGCAATGCTCCTCCTTTTCAATGTCCGATGGCCACAGCGGCGGCCATGCCCAGCAGCATGCTGCCTGCAATGGAGAAGTTATCCACCCAGGCCAGGTGCTTCTTTTCCGCCAGCCAGGTGAAGACGGCCATGGCGAGGGCGGCCACCGCGGCGGTGACCAGCGGGGTCCAGCTGCCGGAGAAGGTGAACAGGCCGCTGCCGGAGACAAAGCCGCCCAGGTAGCTGCCCAGGTAGGCGCTGACCATGCCGATAAACATGGCGGCCATAGCCTGATCCCCGAAGCCGCGGCCGGCGGAGGCGCCGGCGGGATTCCGGCCCTGGAGGCGGCGGAGATAGCGCCGGTTGAAAAGGGTCGTGAGAACCATTCCCCACATAATGCAGACGCTCATCAGAAGCGCAATGGTGGCAAAAGCCTGGGTGGTCATGGCGTCGGGGGAGAGGGAAACCCCCACCTGCTCCGCGGCAGCGTCGGCAACCTGGGTTTCATAATGCAGGGCGCCGATAACGCTCAGCCGCAGCCAGGGCCAGGGAAGGCCCAGGCTTCCGCTCAGCGCCAGCACGCCCAGCAGGATCGCCACGCTGGGCAGCAGGGAGAAGGTGGCGCTGGAGGTAACAGCGCGCTTCATTTTTACGGGATCCATTCCCAGCGCTTTGCCCGCTTTCCAGGCACGCACCAGGAACACCACACAGACCGCGGCGATGAACAGGACAATTCCGCCGCAGATCAGGTAAATTCCGGTTCCGTTGAGCTTTTCCAGAACAGTCATAAAAGAAAACCCACCTTTCTCCGGTTTGCGCTTCCGGGCAGGAAAAAACGCCGCATACAGGCGGCGGCGCGGAATGCTTTACCGGGGAAAAGTATAAGGGAATTCACGGGGGATTGCAAGGCTGAAATCCCCGGCGGATGACAGGGGAGAAAGAAAATGGTATAATTCTTCGGTATATGTTTTTTGGGGATGGAGGCATCATGAGAAAGCAATGGTACCGGCTGGACAACGCGGCGTTGATTTTTCCGGCCGTGATGCGGAAGAACTGGAACAACCTTTTCCGTGTTTCCGCTACCCTGAAGGATCCGGTGGATCCGGCGGTGCTGAACCGGGCGGTCTCTGATCTTCTTCCGCGTTTTCCGACTGTTTTCGTGCGGCTGCGGACGGGGTTTTTCTGGTACTACCTGGAGAGCCTGGACGAAGCTCCCGCCGCGGAGGAGGACTATGCCTGGCCGCTGACCCCCATGTCCCGGCGGAAACTGAAAAAATGCTGCATCCGGATCCTGTATTACCGGAACCGGATCGCGGTGGAATTTTTCCATTCCGTTACGGACGGAAACGGCGGCATGACGTTCCTGCAGAACCTGACAGCCCGGTACCTGAGCCTGAAGGAGGGGCTGAAAATCCCCGCGGAAGGCAGGATCCTGGATCCGGCGGAGGCGCCGAAGACCGAGGAAACCCGGGACTGTTTCCAGCTGTGCGGGGCGAAACGCGGGATTTCCCGGGCGGAGGAAAACGCGTACCGGCTTCGGGGCAATCCGGAGGAAGGATTCTTCCGGCATATTGTTACGGGAATCCTGCCCACGGACAGGCTGCTGGAAAAGGCGCACGCGGAGGGCGTGACGGTAACGGCCTACCTGGCGGCGGTGATGGCAGAGGCGGTGCTGAAACGGCAGCAGAAGGACGCGAACGCCGGACGGCGGCGGCATATCAAGATTACGATTCCGGTGAACCTGCGGAAGACCTTCGGCCTGGAAACCCTCCGGAACTTCACCCTGGCGGTGAACATCGGCTTTGATCCGGAGTTGGGGGAATATACGCCGGGAGAAATCTGCCGGCTGATGCACCACCAGCTGGCGGCGGAAACCATTCCCCAGCGGATGGCGGGCCGGGTTACCACGAACGTGCAGCTGCAGCGCAGCCTGGCCCTGCGGCTGGTGCCGCTGCCGCTGAAGACGCTGGCCATGCGGCTGGTGTATTCCGTCAGCGGGGAAAGCAAGGGATGCCTGAACATCTCCAACATGGGCGTGGTTACCCTGCCGGAAGTCATGGAGCCTTATGTGGAACGGTTTGATTTTATTATCGGAGTGCAGTATTCGTATCCGAATAACTGCTCGGTGGTTACCTGGAACGGAAAAACATACATCAGCATGATCCGGGGCATCCGGGATTCGGAGCTGGAGCGCCTGTTCTTCTCGACCCTGGTGGAGCGGGGCATTCCGGTGGATATTGAAAGCAACGGACGGTGAAGAATTCATGTATTGTGTTTACTGCGGCGTGCGCCTGCAGGAGGGCGTCCGGGAATGCCCCCTGTGCCATACGAAGGTGCAGATTATGGAGGAAGGCGGAACCCAGGAGGCTGCGGCCTGGCCGGACAGGTATCCCGGGGCGGAACGCACGGCGGGCCGGATTCTTACCATTTCCCTGATCTCGGTGATCCTGCTGGCGGCAGCGCTGGGCTGTCTGATTTTCTGCCTGAAAAGCCGGGGCGGGGTGGCCTGGAGCGGCATCGCCGGACTGGGAATGGCCCTGTTCTGGGTCTGGGTGGTGCTGCCGTCCTGCTTCCGGCGGTGGCGGCCGATGGTTTTCCTGCCGCTGGATTTTGCCTGCGCCGCGGGCTACCTGCTGTATATCTGTGAAGCCACGGGCGGCAGCTGGTTCCTGTCCTTCGCGTTTCCGGTAACGGCGCTGGCGGCGCTGCTGACGCTCACGGGCGTGGCGATGATGCGGTACATTGTCCAGGGCCGCCTGCGCCTGATGAGCCTGCTGGTGATCGCCATCGGGCTGAGCTTTATGCTGGTGGAGTTTTTCCAGCATATTACCTTCGGAACGCCCATGTTTGTCTGGTCGCTGTATGTCATGAGCGTCTTCGTGCTGGCCGGGGTATTCCTGCTGGTGGCTTCGTTTATTCCGCCCCTGCGGCTGATGCTCCGGAAAACGTTTTTTTACTGAACTGGAACAAAGAACCCCTGTGGTTCGTCAGATAATCTGAAAGCTGGAAGACGGAGGAATGACTATGCGCCGATGGACCGGAATCCTGATAATGCTGTGCCTGCTGCTGGCCGCGGCTCCCTGGGGAATGGGCGCCGGGGCGGAAAGCCTGCATACGGAGGTGGAAAACCAGCAGCTGGAGATCGAGGCGGTAATCGGGTACGACGGGATGATCACCTATGGAAAACCGATTCCGCTCCGCGTGACGGTGCGGAACCGGGGCGGGGACCTGGAAGCCACCCTGGCGGTAAACGGCTATGTATCTTCCAGGGATTACGACCGGTTTGAAACGGAACTGTCGGTTCCCGCGGGCAGCGAACGGACCGTCGTGCTGCCTGTGCAGGCGGATACCGTACAGGGAGTCTTCACGGCGGAGATCGTGCGGGACGGAAAGGTGATCCGGGCGGTGAACGCGGTTCCCTCCGGAACGATCAACCCGTCCGCCATGCTGATCGGGGTTCTTTCTACCCGGCCGAGGAACCTGTCCAACCTGGATATTTCCGCGGCGGACGATCCCCTGCTGCGGTATGAATACTGGCAGACCGTGCCCCTGACCCCGGAAACCCTGCCGGAGGACCCGGACCTGCTGGGTGCTTTCGGCATGATGGTGCTGGACGATACGGATCCGGCGCTGCTGACGGAAAAACAGCGGAGCGCGCTGCTGAACTGGGTGTCGGCGGGGCATGTGCTGATGGTGGGCGGCGGTACCGCCGGAGCACGGAACCTGGCGTTCCTGGGGGATGCGGTATCCTTGCAGGCGGATGCCTTTCCGGTGTCGGACCGGGTGCTGGAAGCGCTGGAAAACTATCACGGCCAGCAGCTTTCGGGCCGGCGGCCGGAGATCGCCCTGTGTTCCCTGAAGGGCGGCGAGCCCCTGATCCGGGACGCGGAAGGCAACGACCTGGTGTACTGGATCCCCATGGGCCATGGCAGCGTTGTCGTCCTGGCATGGGAAGCCGGCGACGCAACCCTGAATTCGGAACGGCTGATGCATGTCTTTTACCAGAAAATGATCCTGACGCAGGATGCGAACCTGTATAACCGGATCCTGTACCGGTCGGAGGATAGCGCCGGCGTATACGGTCCGGACGGAGACACGCGGCTGAAGGTGCATACGGGCCTGGCCGCCGGCGCGGCCATCGCCGCGGGTGCCCTGGTGATCGGCCTGCTTTTGTGGTTCATCCTGAAGCGCAAAGGCGCGACGAGCTGGATGTGGCTGGCGCTGCCTCTGCTGTCGGCGGCGGCTGCGGCGGCCCTCGTGCTGCTTTCCGGCAGCTCCTCCCTGACCCATCCCCTGGCAGTGGTTGCGGAGAACCGGATCCAGGGCGCGGACGGGGAAACGGTCCGGGCCACGGCGGTCTCCGTGGAGGCGCCCCGGGCGGGCATTTACCGGATCAGCCTGGACGGCGAACAGGCAACGCCCCTGATCGACGGGCCGTATTATTACTGGGGAGAAGAGGAGGACGATACGCCGAAGGAACCGGCCAAGCTGCGGGTGATCCGCTTCCGGGGCCGGGAAAACGGCGCGGCCTTCAATGCCGAAACCCCCTGGCAGCGGATGAGCCTCAGCGCGCATTCCGAGGAAGCGGAAGGGACGGTGGAAGCGGAAATCTGGATGGAAGCGGACGGCCTTCACGGCCAGATCCGCAACGGAAAGCCCTGGGGACTGAAGGCCGGGGCGGTGCTGTGCAACTACGGGTTTGTGCGGATTCCGGCGCTGGCCCCCGGGGAAAGCGCATCCTTTGCGCTGCTTTCGGGCGCAACGGCGGATCCGCAGAATCCGGAATATACCGACGGAGTGATGGTGCGGAACGCGCCGGCCTCCAGCCTTTACGCCGTACAGAACCAGTACTTTTTCCCCCACGGGGAAGAACGGTACGGCAGCCGGGAAAGCACCCTGTCCGGGCTGGTTTCCGCGGCGTCGGGGCGGCTGAGTGACCAGCAGACCGGCAGGAAGGGAGGAGATCTTTCCTCCGGTATGTTCCTGTACTGCGCGGAGCCGGAAGCGGCCTTCACCGGAAACGTCCGGGTGAACGGGGAAGCTCCCGGAGCGCTGACCACTTTTTCGATGTTTACCGCGGAAATCCGTTACCTGACGGTGGGCCGCACCGGCGTGGTTTTCCATCCCCCCGGAACGGACCGGGCGGTCCGCTGCGAGCTGGATGCATCCGGAAACCCCGCCGGGGTGATGTCGGATACCTCCGGGCGGAGTTATGACTGGTATCCGGTTTCCGAAATGCCCACCTTCCGCTTTACCCTGCAGGATGCGACTTCCATGAATATTACTTCCCTGTCCCTGAACATGGAGTCCTGGTATACCTCGGATGTGCAGTGCTATGTGCTGCATTCCCGGCTGAAAACCTGGGTGCAGGCGGAACTGAACGCCCCGCTTCTCCATCCCGAAAAATACCTGGACGCTTCCGGCAGCCTGTATGTCCAGTTCCGTCCCGTGACCCCGGACAGCTACGCGGAAATTCCCGCCCCGGGCCTGACCCTGGAAGGAACCGTAAAACAGGCGGACCGCTGAAAAGGAGAAAGCATATGCTGAAACTCTGTGAACTCTCGAAATCCTACGGCCAGGTACAGGCCCTGGACGCGCTGAGCCTGGAAATCGGGGAAGGCCAGCTGCACGGCTTTGTGGGCCCCAACGGTGCGGGCAAAACCACCACCATGCGGATCCTGGCCACCCTGCTGAAGCCCACCTCCGGTACGGCCCAGGTCAACGGGGCGGACGTGGTGCGCTCCCCGGCGGAAGCCCGGAAGCAGATCGGGTGGATGCCGGACTTTTTCGGGGTGTACGACAGCCTGAAAAGCTGGGAATACCTGGACTTTTATGCCCGCTGCCACCGCCTGGGGGCAAAGGAAAGAAAGCAGATGACGGACCGCCTGCTGGCGCTGGTGCACCTGGAGGATAAGCGGGACGCGTATGTGGATTCCCTTTCCCGGGGCATGAAGCAGCGGCTCTGCCTGGCCCGCGCCCTGATTCACGATCCGAAGCTCCTGCTGCTGGACGAACCGGCCTCGGGAATGGATCCCCGGGCCCGGGCGGACATGAAAAGCATTCTCCGGACGCTGCGGGAAATGGGAAAAACGGTGCTGATCTCCTCCCATATCCTGCCGGAACTGAGCGAGATGTGTGATTCCCTGACGATCCTGGATCACGGGCACCTGGTATTCTCCGGTAGCGTTGCGGAGCTGTCGGACAAAATGAACGGCAACGCCCCGCTGATCATCCGGCTGCAGGAAGGCTGCGGCGGCGAAACGGTGGAGCGTGCGGTGGCCTGCCTGAAGGAAATGCCCTTCCTGCAGGAGCTGCTGCAGGAGGAACCGTACTGCCTGAAGGCCCGCCTGGAAGGCGGGGAGGAGGAAACCGCCCGGATGCTGCGGGAACTGATCCGGCAGGAGATTCCCGTGTGCGATTTCCACCGGGCCCCGATGAACCTGGAGAAAGTCTTCATGGAGGTGACCGGCGATGCTTAATCCGATCCTTGCCTTTTCCGCCACCCGCCGCATGCGCTCCTTCCGGACCCTGCTGATCGCGGGGGCCTATACGCTGGTGATGCTGGCGGCGGCCGTGCTGACCATGTTCGTCCTTTTCCGTGAAGAGGTGCCGATGTCCCAGCTTTCGTCCGGGGTTCGGTGCTATTCAATCCTGATGGTTCTCCAGTTCTTCCTCCTGGTGCTGATTGCCCCGGCCATGACCTCCGGCGCCGTTGCCGGGGAGCGGGAGCGCCAGACCCTGGACCTGCTGCTGGTGACGGAAACCCGTGCCTTCCGGCTGATTACCGGCAAGGTGGCGGAAAGCCTGGCGGTGCTGGCGCTGCTGCTGGTGTGCGGTTTTCCGGCCGTGTGCCTGACGCTGCTTTCCGGGGCGGTGACCCTGACGCAGCTGCTGATCGGGGAGCTTTTCCTGCTGGCCATGGCCTTCGCGGCGGTGAGCCTGGGCGTCCTGGCGTCCACCCTCTGCCGGTCCACGGTGGCCTCGGGGGTGGTGGCCTACCTGCTGCTGATCCTGGTGGCCGTGATCACCACGGTGCCCCTGTTTTTCGCCTTTACGGATGAGATGGCGGCGGTGGTGTATGATCAGACCGCCTTGGCCCGCATGAGCACGGGGAAAGCCCTGTCCATGGTTTTCCCGACGCTGCTGGCAAACCCGTTCCTCGGGCTGTTGTTCCTGCTGCACGGGCAGACGGGGATTCTTTCCTCGCTCATGGAATACCGGGATACCGGCCGCCTGCTTTGCGGATTCATGCTGCTGAACCGCGTGGGCGGTGAAACCGTTGCCTTGATCTGCACGGCCTGCATGACCGCCCTGGGCGCGCTGCTCATGCCGCTGTCGGCGCTTATTCTCCGGAAAAAGACCGGATGCTGATGCTTATGAAAAATGAAATTCTGCGAGCCCTGGCACCGTTCCGGCGCCGTCTGCGCCTGGGCCGCCTGTGCCGCGGCGCGGCATGGGGATTCCTGTGCGGCGCGGCGGCGGCCCTGCTGCTGCTGGCGGTGACGCTTTTTGTACCCCTGCGGGAAAGACTGCCTGCGGCGGCGTTGGCGGCGGCGGGAGGAACGGTTCTCGGGACCCTTGTGAACGTGCTGCGCCCTGTAACGGACTTCTCGGCGGCCCGGGCGGCGGACGCCTGCGGCCTGCAGGAGCGGGCGGTGACGGCCCTGGAGCTGGCTTCCACAACCGACTCCCCGCTGGCGAACGCCCAGCGGCAGGACGCCGCGGAGCGTCTCCGGAAGCTTTCCCCGAGGGAAATCCCCCTGCGCGTTCCCGGGCGGATCCTGGCGGCAGGCGGGGCCCTGCTGCTGCTTTGCGTGCTGCCTGCGCTGCTCTCCGGCCCCGGACCCCGCCAGGCGGCGGCCCGGAAAGCCCTGGAGGAACAGCTGGCTTCCTTTACCGAGCAGATTGACCGCGCCGAGGCCCTGGAGGAGGAAAGCCTCCCGGAAGCGGACCGGAACGAGCTGCGGAAACTGACGGCGGACCTTAAGCGGGAACTGGCTTCCAGCCGGGACACGGTGGAAGCCCTGGTGGCGGCGGACCGGGCGGAGAACCGCCTGGAGGAGCTCCGGCAAAAAACCGCCGGGGACGCCCTGGACGCTTATCAGAGGGATGCTTCCGGCGGCAACGCGGACGCCTCCGCAGGAAGCGGTGAAGGCTCCGAGGGGAAAGCCGGCGATGATTCCGGAAAGACGGCGGAGAAATCCGGCGGAGACCTTCCGGAACAGCCCGCGCAAACGGAAGAAGGCGCGGAAGGCAGCCAGGCGGCGTCCTCCGAAAGCCAGGCCGGAAATGCCTCCGGGGCTTCCGGCTCCGTAAACACGTCCGAGGCTTCCTCGCAGCAGCCAATGAACGCCGGCGCGCTTTCCCAAACCCTTTCGGCCATGAAGGCCGCCCTGTCCGGGCAGCAGAACGCGTCCTCCGGACAAACCGCCCAAATGTCCGGCGGAATGCAGGCGGGTTCCATGGCTTCCTCTTCGTCCTCTTCCTCTTCATCCTCCGGTTCTCCGGGCAGCGGCTCCGGGCAGGGCGGCCAGTCTCCCGGTTCGGGCGCCGGCGACGGCACCACTAACCAGGACGAAGGCGGCAAGGCCGGACAAAGCTCTTCCGGATCCTCCGGCGGCGGAAACCGTCCCCCGGAATACCGGGAAGGCGAGTATGAAACCATTTATGATCCCGAGCGGGCGGAGGCCGCCTTCCGGGATGTGATGACAGAGCAGAACCGCCTGGGGGAGGATTCCGTACAGCTGGAGGCCGGCCCGGGCAAAGGTACCCTGGAAGGCAACGTTCCCTACCGGCAGGTGGTGGGGGAATATGCCCGGGAAGCAGTGGAGGCGGCGGATTCCGCCGCGCTGACCGGGGAACAGCGCAGCTGGGTGGATGAGTATTTCCGCCTGCTGACGGACCTGCAGTGATCCTGAACATTCCGAAAGGAGAAACAAATCCGATGGATGCAAATCTTTTCGCTCCCAAATATGAAGCCGTCCGCAAGGAAATCGCCCGGGAAATGGTGGGCCAGTAAAACGTGGTGGAGCACCTGCTGCTGGCGGTAATTGCCGGCGGCAACGTGCTGCTGGAAGGCGTTCCGGGCCTGGGCAAAACCCATCTGGTGCGGGTGCTGGGCAAGGTGCTGTCCCTGCCCTTCTCCCGGATTCAGTTTACCCCGGACCTGATGCCCGCGGACATTACCGGCACCAACATCCTGGTTCGCACGGAAGAGGGAAACAGCTTCCGTTTCCAGCCGGGTCCCCTGTTCTCCTCCCTGGTGCTGGCGGATGAAATCAACCGGGCAACGCCCAAAACGCAGGCCGCCCTGCTGGAAGCCATGCAGGAGCACAGCGTCACGGTGGCCGGGGAAACCATGCGCCTGCCGGAGCCGTACTTTGTGCTGGCCACCCAGAACCCGGTGGAGCAGGAGGGAACCTACCCCCTGCCGGAAGCCCAGCTGGACCGTTTCCTTTTCAAAATCCTTGTTCCGTTCCCCACGCTGAAGGAGCTGGACGGCATTGTGTCCCTGACCCTGGCTCCCGGGGAAACCGGGGGAAAACAGGGAGCCCAGCCGGCGCTCACCGCGGAGGAACTGCTGGAGATGCGCGCCCTGGCACGGCAGGTACCGGTGGCCTCCAGCGTGCAGGAAAGCGCTTTGAAGCTGGTGCTGGCCACACATCCGGAACTGCCGGACGCGCCGGAGGTTTCCCGGAAGTACCTGCGCTTCGGGGCCAGTCCCCGGGCCGCGCAGGCCATCCTGTCCACAGCCCGGGTCCGGGCCCTGGAACAGGGACGCTTCAACGTGTCCTATGAGGATATCCGCTTTGTGGCGCCCGCCTGCCTGCGCCACCGGCTTGCCCTGAACTTTGCCGCCGTTACGGAGGGAAAGGACATGGAACAGATTGTGGCGGAACTGGTGGACAGCTATGTTAAGTGACGCATTTCTGGCCCGGCTGGATACGCTTTGCCTGGCGGTCCGGGGCCGGGCTTCGGGCGGCGCCGGAGGCACCCGGCGTTCCCGGAACACGGGTTCTTCCGCGGAATTCTCCGATTACCGGGAGTATATTCCGGGGGATGATATCCGGCGGATTGACTGGAATGCCCTGGCCCGTTTTGACCGGCTGTTCCTGAAGCTTTTCATGGAGGAGCAGGAGTCGGCGGTGACGGTGCTGCTGGACGGCAGCGCCTCCATGGGGGACAAATGGGAAGCGGCGCGGCAGGCTGCCGAAGCGCTGGGATACCTGGCCCTGACGGGCGGCGACCGGCTGCGGGTGATCTGCCTGCGGGAGGACGGGGACCGCCGGTCCCCGGTACTGTCGGGACGCCAGGCCTATGCCCGGCTGGAGCAGTTCCTGGATACCTGCGCCCCGGAGGGCGGCGGGGACCTGAACGAGAAAATCCTCCGGCTGGACGCGATGCCCAAGGGCCTGTGCTTCCTGGTTTCGGACTGCTATACCGATGGCGGGCCCGGACGGGGGCTGGACGCCCTGAGATACCGAAAGCAGGAGTGTGCCGTGATCCAGGTACTCTCCGCGGAGGAGCTGGATCCCGCCCTGGAAGGCGCCCTGCGGCTGACGGACAGCGAAAGCGGGGAAACCGTGAACCTGCTGGCGGACCGGGAAGCCCTGGACCGCTACCGGAAAGCCCTGGAGCAGTTCCTGGAGGAGATCCGGGAATGCTGCTTCCGGCGGGAGGTGCCCTGCTGCCTGCTGAACGCAGGGAAGAATTTTGAGGAAGAATGGATTCCGCTGGTTTCTTCCTGCGGAGTCATCTGAGTTTTGCTGAACCATCCGGAGGATGCGTATGATTTCATTTGCTGCGCCGCAATGCGCATGGTTCCTGCTGCTGCCCGCCGCCATCGTGGCGCTGTACCTGCTCCGGCGAAAGTACTTGCCGAAGCAGGTTCCGAGCACCTTTCTCTGGCGGACGGCCCTGCGGGATTCCGCTGCCAACCGGCCGCTGCAGCGCCTGCGGAAAAACCTGCTGCTGCCGGTGCAGCTGCTGGCGGCCCTGGCGCTGGCCCTGGCCCTGATGCAGCCCTATCGCGTCGGCGGCGCGGCGTCCCGCACCGTGATGATTTTTGACCTGTCGGCCAGCATGCAGACCGCCAGCGCGGGCCGGACCCGGCTGGAGGAAGCGAAGGGCCGGGCGGAGGAGATCCTCCGGGGCCTGCCTCCGGGAGAGGAAATCACGGTGCTGGCGGCAGGCACGGAGGTGCGGCAGGTGCTGGCGGCCTCCACGGACCGGGAGGACGCGGTCCGGGCCGTTCGCGGCCTGGCCTGCGGCAAAGCCGGCGCGGAGCTGAACCGGGCGCTGGCGCTGGCGGAAGCCCTCCGGAAGGAGGATTCCGAGCGGGGAACCCGGATCATCGTTTTTTCGGATTCCTATGATCCGCCGGAAGGCATTGCGGCGGAAAACTGCGGAACCGGGGCGGACAACCGGGGCGTCTTTGCCCTGGCCGCGGAGGAAGGCACGGCCTATGCCCGAATCTGCAATTACGGCGCCGACTGCGTGCTGACGGTTTCCTGCGAGGCGGACGGAAAGCTGTGTGAAGCCCGGGAAATTGAAATCCCGGCGGGTGAAACGGTGGGCATGCTGTTTTCCCTGCCGCCGGACGCGGCGGTGGCGGAGGTGAAAATCCGGGAGGCGGACGCCCTGGCGGCGGACAATACGGCCCGGACCCCTGTTAAATACCTGACTTCCCGCACGGTGGCCCTGACCGGGGATAACCTGTTCCTGGAAAGCGCCCTGAAGGTCCGCCCGGACCTGCGGGTGGTCCGCATGAGTGAAAACGATCCTGCCAAAACCGCGGCGGACCTGTATCTCCACGGCACCTCCCCGGTGGTATTCACAGAGGCCCCCTCCCGGACGGGGTTCGCCTGGAGCGAGGAGCAAGAGGAGGTTTCCGGCCCCCTGCAGGCGGAGGATACGCCCCTGACGGAAGGCCTGACGCTGCGGGATGTGACGCTGCGCTCCTGCCGCACGGTGACCGGCGGAACGGCGGCCATCCGGGCCGGCGGGCAGGCCGTGGCCGCGTATACCGATTCGGAAGCCGTCATCGGCTTCAGCCTGCGGGATACCAACCTGCCGATGAAATATGATTTTCCCGTCCTGATCCAGAATATCCTGAACCTCCTGATTCCGCGGACCGAAGCGGCGGCCGCGGCGGAGGAGGAAATTGTTCCCCGGGAGGAAAGCGATGTCCGCGCGGTGGCTCCGGACGCGGAGGGCGGGGAGAGCGCCGCGGCCCTGACCCGCGGAGAGGATCTGACGGGGCTTTTGCTCTGCGTGTTCCTGGTGCTGCTGACGGCTGAGTTTGTGCTGGCCCGGGAGCCCTGGATCCGCAGAAAGAGGAAGGAGGCGAAGGTATGAGCTTTGAAATTGCCCATCCGCTTCGCCTGCTGGTGATTCCGGTCTGCTGCGCCATTGTGCTGGCCACGGCGCTGTGGCAGAAAAGCAGGAGCCGGAAGGAGCGGGTGTCCCATATCCTGCGCCATGTGCTGATTATCCTCACCGCCCTGGCTTTCGCCGGCGTGAGCCTGCTGACGGCCAGCCCGGACCGCACGGCCTGGCTGGTGCTGGACGTTTCCGCCTCCGTGAACGAGGAGGAGGTGTCGGCCCTGGCGCGGCAGGCCCTGACGGCGTCGGGAGACCGTAAAACCGGGGTCATCGTTTTCGGCCGGAATGCGGCGGTGGAACGTTCCCTGGGGAGCGATACCCCGCTGACGGAGATTCACGCCTCCGTAGACCGGGGCGGAAGCGACCTGGGTGAAGCCCTCAGCCTGGCTTCGGCCCTGCTGCCGACGGATTCCAACGGCGGAATCGCGGTCATCAGCGACGGGGCCTCCACGGGCAGCGAGGAATGGCTGAAAGGCGGAAGCCCGCTGGCGGTGAATACCCTGAAGGTGAACCGGAAATCCGGAACGGACGCCCAGGTCACCGGGATCTCCGTGCCGGATACCCTCTATGAAGGACAGAAATATACCACCCTCGTGACGGTGCATGCCAACGCCGCCGGGGAAGCAACGCTGCTGCTGCGGGAAAACGGGGAAGCCCCCCGTACCCGGCAGGTAACCCTGCGAAAGGGAGAAAACACATTCGCCTTTGAATCCCTGGCGGCCTCCGGCGGTGTTACCACCTGCGAGGCGCAGATCCTGATGTCCGGCGATACCCTGCCGTCCAACAACGCCAACAGCGCCTTCACGGTGGTTTCCGGCAGCATGAATATCCTCCTTGCGGAAGGAAAAAGCGGCGAGGGTATTTCGCTGCAGCGGATGCTGGAAAGCGCGGGCATGAAGGTCCGGGTGATCCCGGCTTCCATGCTCAGCGAGACGGCCGCGGACCTGTGGGCCTATCACGCCATCGCCCTGGTGAATGTGGACGCGGAAAGCCTGAGCGATAAACAGACCGCGGCGCTGGATGAAGCCGTGCGCACCCTGGGCTGCGGCCTGGCGGTTTTCGGCGGGGATTCCAGTTATGCCCTGGGCGGATACCGGGGCAGCGCACTGGAAAAAATGCTGCCGGTCACCATTGACGTCCGGAACCGGCTGGACCTGCCTTCCACGGCGCTGGTGCTGGTGCTGGACAAATCCGGCTCCATGGCGGACAGCGCCTGGGGCATGACCCGGCTGCAGCTGGCCCGGGAGGCCGCCTGCAGCGCGCTGGAAGTCCTGAGCGAACGGGACAGCGCCGGCGTGATTGCTTTTGATGATACGGGGAAATGGGTGGTGCCCATGACGCCGGTAACGGATGTGCCGGCGATGCAGGCGCAGATCCGCACCATCCGCCTGGGCGGCGGTACCGCCTTCTATTCCCCCCTGGTGATGGCGAAAAACGCGCTGAACGCCGCGCAGGCCCAGTATAAGCACGTGATTTTCCTGACGGACGGCGAGGCCGGGGATTCCGGTTACGATACCGTGGTCCGGCAGATGGCGGAGCAGGGCATTACCGTGACGACGGTGGCCGTGGGCGACGGCGCGGATACCGCCGGCATGAAAAAGCTGGCGGAAATGGGCGGCGGGCGCATGTACTACGCCGGGCCCTTTGACAGCCTGCCGCGGATTTTTACCAAGGAAACCATGATGATTTCCGGCGCCTATGTGCAGAACCGGCAGTTCACGCCGGCGGTGACCGCCACCGATATGACCGGTTTTCCGGGCTTCCCGGTGCTCAGCGGCTACCTGGCCACGGTGGAAAAGCCCCTGGCCACGGTCTGCCTCTGCAGTGACCGCCAGGATCCCGTGCTGGCCTGGTGGCAGTACGGCGCCGGCCGGGTGGCCAGCTGGACGAGCGACGTGCAGGGGGGCTGGTCGTCGGCCTTCCTGCAGTGGGACCAGGCGCCTGCCTTCTTCGGCGGCATCCTGTCCTTTGTGCTGCCGGAGCGGGAAAGCGGCGGGGAAATTGCCCTGGAGGACGGAAAACTGGTGTTTACCGCCGCGGCGGAGGATGCGCTGCTCACCCGGGTTACCAAGGCCGAAGCCCAGGTGACCCGGCCGGACGGAAAGCATGAAACCGTGCAGCTGGAGCAGGTGAACGCGCGCACCTTTGAGGGAAAAACGGATACGGAGCTTTCCGGTGCCTGGGCGGTGCATATCTCCCTGCGGGACCGGTTGGGCAACGAAATCCTGGAAACCGACCTGGGGGCGGTGCGGTCCTGGAACCGGGAATACGACGTGCGGGAAGGGGATAACGGATCCCTGGAAAAGCTCAGCGCGGAAACCGGCGGCGTGCATACGGAAAACCCCGCGGAGCTGCTGTCCTTCCGGGATACGGCGGCCCGCAAGCGCAGGGACCTGACCTGGATTTTCGCCCTGCTGGCGGCCCTGCTGTTCCTCTTTGACGTGGCCCAGCGCCGGCTGGACTGGCTGCGGGAGCCGGAAAAGCAGGAAAAGGCGGAAACCCCGGCCGAGGCCCCGGCAAAGCCAAAGACGGCGAAAAAGAAGAAAGCCAAAGAACAGGCGCCCCCGCAGGAAAAAGCGGCGGATGTTCTCTGGCAGAATATGCAGAACCGAAATAGGCTGTAAGGCGCTCAGCGGATTTCGAAGGAGTATTCCTTCGGAAGGTTGTTCCCGTAATAGGCTTCCGGAATTTCATGATCCGGGTT
>JAEEGL012054920.1_pt1 | contig 15099 bp, 10 predicted proteins | sample 9134231 | NCBI WGS metagenome assembly JAEEGL01 (sample SAMN16246548, study PRJNA631951) | gut metagenome | biome: gut microbiome; feature: rumen; material: fiber-attached | host: Bos | place: Iran: Karaj | collected 2018-10 | reverse complement strand
TCCCGTACGAAACCGGCCGTTTCAGCCTCGCCCAGCACCATCGGAATTGTTCGGACTGCCGCGTCCTTTTCCCCGAAACTTTCGACAGTCAGTCCGACAGATTCCAGTTCCTTTTTGTTTTCTTCAATCAGCGCTATTTCTTTTTTTGTCAGGCTGATCACGTACGGGACAAGCAGTTCCTGTCCCAGGTTCTGCCCCTGATGTTCCCGCATCAGCCGGTCAAACAACAGCCGTTCATGCACCGCATGCTGATCAACCAGAAGCAGCGTATTTTCATATTCAATCAGGATATAGGTATTGAAAAGCGCGCCGAGAATTTTCAGCGGCCTGTTAATCTCTGGCAGAATGGTATTGACCTGTTCCGCTTTTTCTTCCGGCGTCGGAACGGCAGGCGTAACGGGTGAAACGACCGGAGCGGCATCCATTGTAAATTGACGGACCGGACGACTTGTCACCTGATCGTTTTTTTCCGGTTTTGAAACCTCCCTGAAAACGGGAACCGGTATTTTTCCTTCCGGAATACTTGCGCTCGGAGGCAGCGTCCTGGATACGGTGACGACAGCCTGCGGTTGCCGGATACCTTCACGGATCGCCGGCGCATTCGCTTTTGCGGACGGAAAAGCGCTTTCTTCCCGCATGACCGTACTCCGGCCGTCCAGATCCATTGTTACCGGCCGCTCAAAAGCATCCCGGTCCTGCAGCGCTTCCAGTACAAGTGTCGTTACCGCCTCCGCGACAGTGATTTCGTCACGGAACCGTACTTCCAGCTTGTTCGGATGAACATTGACGTCCACAGCCTCATATGCGATCTGCAGATGCAGCGTACAGATCGGGAACCGGCCGATCATTACGCGCTCCCGGCAGGCTGTCTCCAGCGCGGCGGAAAGAATGCCGCTGTGCATCATCCGTCCGTTGATAAAGAAGAATTCCTGTCCGCGGTTTCCCCGCGCGTTTTCGCCCACTCCGACATAGCCGCTGATCATCACGCCGTTCAGGTGTCCGTTCACCCGCCGCATCGTTTTCAGCACCTGTCCGCCCCAGATGGTATGAACCGCCGATGACAGCTGTCCGTCTCCCGGTGAATGGTACTGTACCTTCCCGGCGCTAAGAAAACGGAAACTCACGTCGGGCCGGCTCAGAATCAGCTGTACGATCAGGTCGCCGACTGCCGCCGCTTCCGTGGAGGCTTTTTTCATAAATCCTTTTCGGACAGGCGTGTTGAAGAACAGATCCGTCACGGTAATTGTTGTTCCGACGGGACAGGCCGTTTCCGTAACAGATGTGATTTTTCCGCCCTCATTGACTACTTTCAGTCCGGTATCCCGATCCGCCGTTCTGGTAATCAGGGAAACGTGGGATACGGCAGCGATGCTCGCCAGCGCCTCTCCCCGAAATCCAAGCGTGGCGATGGAGGTTAAATCCTGTTCCCTGGAAATCTTGCTGGTCGCGTGCCGTTCAAACGCCATCCGGATATCGCTCTCGTCAATACCGCTTCCGTTATCCGTTACGCGGATATAGCTCAGTCCGCCGTCCCTGATTTCCGCCGTGACAGCCGTAGCTCCCGCATCCAGGCTGTTTTCAATCAGTTCCTTGATTGCGGATGCAGGCCGTTCAACCACTTCCCCGGCCGCGATCTTTCCGATCATGCTTTCCGAAAGCATCCGTATCTTACTCATTCCAAATTCCCCCGGATTAATTAATCACTATGTCCCAATTCATCCTTCGTCCCGTTTATCACTGATCACTGTCCACTGCCCACTGTCCGCTATTTAAATTTTTCTTGCCTTTTCCCTCAGCAGGAACAGCCTGTTGATCGCGTCCATCGGGGTCAGGGCCATCACGTCCAGTTCCTGAAGTTCCTGGATGATCTCCGTCTTCCGGTACTCAAACAGGTCCACCTGTTCGTTCATCCGCGGTCCGTTGTTCTCGCCGATAATGTTCTGGCCGATCGTATTCTGGTTGATATCGCTTACTTCCAGCCTTGCCTGGATTTCGTGGGCGCGTACAATCACAGGATGCGGGACGCCCGCCAGCCGGGCTACATGTACGCCGAAACTCTTGTCCGCGCCGCCCCGGATAATCTTCCGCATAAAGATCACGTCTTCTCCGTGTTCCTTGACTGATATACAATAATTCCGGATTCCGGGCATATGTCCTTCCAGTTCGCTCAGCTCATGGTAGTGCGTCGCGAACAGGGTACGGGCGCCGATTTTCTCCTTGTCGCAGATATATTCCACCACCGCCCATGCGATGGCAAGGCCGTCGAACGTACTGGTGCCGCGGCCGATTTCATCCAGAATAATCAGGCTGTCCTTCGTCGCGTTTCGCAGTATATAGGCGGTCTCACTCATTTCAACCATGAATGTGCTCTGTCCGCTGGCCAGATCGTCTGATGCGCCGACGCGCGTAAAGATCCGGTCATGGACCGGCAGATGGGCTTCCTTTGCGGGAACAAAAGATCCGATCTGGGCCATCAGGCAGATCAGGGCCACCTGCCGCATATAGGTACTCTTGCCGGCCATATTCGGCCCTGTAATGATCATCATGCGGTTTTCATCCAGATCCAGATATGTGTCGTTCGGAACAAATCCGCTTTCCCCGAGGCTCTGTTCCACAACCGGATGACGTCCTTCCGTAATGGATATCACGCCGTCTTCCGCCATTTCCGGCCGGACATACCGGTTTTCGGAAGCGGTACGGCTCAGGCTCTGGTAAACATCCAGTTTTTTCAGGGCGTTTGCCGTCATCTGTATCCGCCGGATCTCACCGGCGATTTTCTCCCGTACTTCGCCGAATAGCTGAAGTTCCAGCCGGACGCTCTGTTCCTGGGCTCCGATAATTTTCTGTTCCATCTCTTTGAGCTCAGGCGTCATGTACCGCTCCGCCCCCGTCAGCGTCTGCTTACGGATATAGCGATCCGGCACCTGGCTCAGGAAGCTTTTTGTGACTTCAATATAATATCCGAATACTCGGTTGTACTGGATCCTCAGATTCCGGATTCCGGTCTCTTCCCTTTCTTTTGCCTCCAGTTCCAGAATCCACTGTTTTCCGTGTGTCTGCGCCGCCCGGTAATCATCCAGCATGGCTGAGTATCCGTCCCTGATAATTCCGCCTTCGGTGATTACGACCGGCGCGTCCGGATGAATCGCCGCGTCCAGCAGGGCGGTCAGTTCCGGCAGCGGATCCAGTTCACTGTATATTTCTTTCAGCGCAGCGCTTTCGGCACCATCCAGCAAACTCAGGATACCCGGAATTTTCTTCAGGCTTGCACCGAGCGCCAGGCAGTCGCGGGCATTCAGGTTCCGGTACGCCACTTTCGTCAGAAGCCGTTCCATATCATAAACGCCTTCGAGTTCTTCACTCAGCGTCATACCGAGCACGCGGTTCCCGACCAGTTCTGACACCGCGTCCAGCCGGTGGTTAATCTCGTCAATCCGGATCAGCGGCTGTTCCACCCAGGAGCGCAGCAGCCGTCCTCCCATCGCGGTACTGGTCCGGTCCAGCAGGTTCAGCAATGTCCCCTTGCGTCCCTTTCCGCGGATGCTCTCAGTCAGTTCCAGGTTGCGGCGTGTGTTCGGATCGATCAGCATGGTATTGCCGGTCTGCTCATACCGAAGCGTCGTAATATGCTCCAGTTCATTTTTCTGGGTTTCATTCAGGTATTTCATCAGGGCGCCGGCCGCGGCCGCGGCATACGGATGATCATCCAGGCCGAGGCCGGTCAGGTGAGTCACTTTAAAATGCCTGCACAGCATTTCCCGGGCTGCGCGCAACTGAAACCATTCTGCTTTTTGTTCACTGATGTTGCCGGGTTCAGGGGCGAGAATGCAACGAAGGCTGACCGCGTCCCCGCAGATAATTTCAGTCGGACCGATCCGCTGGATTTCCGCACGAAGATTGGCTTTCTCCGGCTCGGATACGGTAAATTCCCCTGTGGAAACATCCGCGCACGCAATACCCGTATGATCCCCATCCAGTATGACGCTGACAATATAGTTATTGGTTTTTTCCTCCAGCATCGCCGGATCTGTGACAGTGCCTGCCGTCACAACGCGAACCACGTCCCGCTTCACCAGCCCCTTCGCCAGTGCGGGATCCTCCATCTGCTCGCAGATGGCAACCTTGTATCCCCTGCCGATCAGCTTCTCGATATACGTGTTCACGGAATGAAACGGTACGCCGCACATCGGCGCCCGTTCCTCCAGACCGCAGTCTTTTCCGGTCAGTGTCAGTTCCAGCTCACGGGACGCTGTTTTAGCGTCCTCAAAAAACAGCTCGTAAAAATCACCGAGCCGGAACAGCAGCAGGCAGTCCGGATACTGATCATGAATCTGCAGGTACTGCTGCATCATAGGGGAAATGGCCATCTTTTTTATCCTTCTTTCAGCGGCATCCGCCGCAGGTATCACAGCGGCCTGAGCAGCCACCTCCGTTCGTTCCGTCATCCTCTATCTGTCCGGTGATGACCAGCCTCAGGATCTTATTCACGTTGTCCATCATCGTCTGGAAATCCTTCCGGGCATCTTTCAGCGTCTGAATCTTTTCATTGGCATTCATCCGCTTTTCCGCTTCTTCCATTTCAAGACTGGCTTTTGACAGATCTTCCGGTTTCATGTTGCTGGAAGAAAGCGTTTCTTCCACTTTCTGGCGTTTTTCAATCATATCGCCCAGCAGTTTTCCTGCTTCAGGGTCGTGCCGAACTTCCCCTTCGAGCTTTTTCATCTTCCGGTATACTTCGCTGTCCAGAATCGCTTCCGCCAGTTCCTGTGCCTTTATCATGACTTCCCGCATTGTCTGATATCTCCTGTTTGATTTTCTGTTCTTCCCACTGTCCGCTGATCACTTGAGGACGTGTCCAAATCTATGATTTGGGTAACATGTCCCATGCTACAGCTGTCAAAGTTCCAAAGGAACTTTGGTAACAGCGATCGCAATCCGCTGTCCGCTAAACTCTCTCGCCCATGAGCGTATTATGCTTCAGTCCCGTTATTCTGCATTTGACGATCTCTCCGATATCGCCTGGTCCGCCGTCCATCGTAACCGAAACCGCGTGTCTTCCTTTTCCGGATACAGCATCATCGCTGCGTTTGCTGAAACCTTCCACAAGAATTTCCTCTTCCTGGCCGAGAAATCTCTTCAGCGTCTGCTGCTGGATTTCCTCCTGCAACGCGATCAGTTCTTCGATCCGCCGGGTGGATACGTCTGCGGCAATCTGTCCGTCCATTGACGCGGCGCGCGTTCCGACACGCGGTGAATAGATAAAGGTAAACGCGCTGTCGAAGCCGACTTCCCTAACCAGTTCCATTGTATCCCGGAAATCCTCTTCTGTCTCGCCTGGAAATCCGACAATAATATCCGTACTCAGGCCGATCCCCGGTACGGCTTCCCGCAGCTTCCGGACGCGTTCCATATAAATATCCCGAGTATATCGCCGGTTCATCTTTTCAAGAATCCTATCGCTCCCGCTCTGAACCGGCAGATGGAACTGCGGCAGGATATGCCTGCTTCCCTGCATCGCTTCAATCAGTTCATCGCTCAGATCTTTGGGATGACTTGTCATAAACCGGATCCGCGGTACACCCATCCGGTCCAGTTCCTTCAGCAGTTTCGCAAAAGAATACCCGTTGCCAAGGCCTTTTCCGTAGCTGTTCACATTCTGCCCAAGCAGCATGATTTCTTTTGTGCCGTCCTTCATCAACCCTTCCGCTTCCTTCAGCACAGCGGATGGTTCGCGGCTCCTTTCCCGTCCGCGGACATACGGCACGATACAGTAGCTGCAGAAATTATCGCATCCATACATAACGGTCAGATATGCGGCTTCTTTCCGGACGCGTTGTACCGGAAGTCCCTCCGGAATCACGTCGTGGGTATCAACCTCCACTGTATTTCGTCCGCTTTCCAGCGCTTCGTACATCATTTCCGGGAATTTGTACAGATTCGCGGTTCCGAAAGCAAGGTTGACAAACTTATACTGCTTCAGGATCTTTTCCGCCATCCCCGGCTCCTGTATCATGCAGCCGCACACGGCAATCATCAGTTCCGGCCTTGTTTTCCGGATTTCCCGAAGCCACGTGATGTTTCCGAGCGCCCGCCGTTCCGCGTTGTCCCGCACACAGCAGGTATTGAAAATGACAAAGTCCGCCTCTTCCCGCGTTTCAGCCGGAACCATCCCCATTTCTTCCAGCATACCGGCCAGCTTCTCGGAATCATGGGCGTTCATCTGGCATCCGTAAGTCACGATAAAGTATGTTTGCGGACGGTGCGGCAATACCCGTACCGCCTCGGCAAATTCCCTCTGCCTTGCCATTTCCGCCTCGGAAACAATCTGATAATCTCTTTCCATCATGCTAAATTCTCTTCCTTGTCATTTCAAGAATACCAAGCCTGGTCCATCCATGAACAACCGTCTTTCTCCGGTCGGATTTCAGTTCTTCCTTTAGCTTTTCCTCCACCAGACTTCGGTCTGTTTCATTCTCCATATCGATAAAATCGATCATGATAATGCCGGCAACATCCCGCAGCCGGATCTGGAACACCGCCTCCGTACAGGCTTCCAGATTGGTCGCGGTCACCGTCGCTTCCTTATCACCCGGAAAACCTGCCGCTGCGGAATTCACATCGATCACGGTCATCGCTTCACACCGGTCGATTACGATGTTCCCGCCGCCGGGAAGCCTTACCTTGCGTTCGGCGGAAACAGCAAGCTGTTTCTTCATCTCCGACGGCATTTCCGCCGCCTGAATCAGGTCTTCTTCCGGAAACGCGTAGTCATGGAGCAGCCGGGATAGCGGGTCTTGTACGAAAAGGATTTCGCCCGCCCTGTTCGCGGTTTTCAGTTTCTCCTGAACCAGTGACCATTTTTCACCCAGAGCGGTTACTTCCGCGGCGATTTCGTTCTCCCCGGCATTTTCGGCTGCCGCGCGCATGACAAGGCCGAACCGGTTATCCGCAATTCTTCTACCGATATCCCGCAGCCTGCTGCGCGTTTCTTCGTCCTGGATTCTGCTGCTGATACCGATATACCTGTTCTTTGGCATCAGGATAACGGTTTTCCCCGGAATCGTCAGGTCCCGGGAAAGATAAGCGCCTTTCCCGCCGTTTTCTTCCCGCCGGATCTGTACCGCAATCCTGTCCCCAGACCGTACCGGTCCGTCCGTAAAACTATGGCTGTTCTCCTTCAGCGGCAGGAATCCGTCCTTATTCCTTCCGATATCGGCGAAAGCGCACTCCATTCCGGACATCATCCGATCCACTTTGGCCAGGATGATATCCCCGCTTTGCGACTCTTCCTTGAGGCTGATATATTCCGCCAGCCTTCCGTCTTCGCATACGGCGCAACCGTCCTGAAACCGGTACAGTATTCTCTCCATGCCTGCTCCATATTACAGCTGCTCCAGGGGAGTCAGCGTTCCTTCTTCGTTTTCTCCCATCAAAGCGGTCCGGGTAATCAGGATCCGCACTTCATCCTCTTCCGGAATCCCTGCCTCCCGCTTCAGCGCTTCCATCAGCATACCGGGTTTACAGGCTTCCCTTTCTGTCAGCGCCAGCGTCGTATACAGATGCCCGTTTTCTCCGCGAAGCGCGTAAATCAGCGGTTTGATATCCGTCTCTTTCAGCGCTGTTTTGGTTTTCCGCATGGCGGGAATCGTTTCCCTGTCCATCATGGCGGGAATAGCCCGAATGATTCTGTCAGCCTGTTCTGCGTCCCGGATCGCCAGATCGTAACAGGCTGCCCGCAGCGTCCCCATCAGCGCCGGATGTTTGTCGTCAATCGCCCGCGCTTCCAGCAGATGAAGTTCCGGCGGCATCGCCCGGTTCATTCGTTCAAGAAACTCCGTTTCGCTGACTTCCGATGCCATCGTCACGTCCATGATCTCCCGCAATCCGCAGGCGCCTGTACTCAGCGCGGATGCAAAAGTGATCAGAATATGCGGATTGAATCCGTTTGAATACGCTACCGGCAGATTGCTTCTCCGGAGTCCTCTCTGAACGCTTCGCTGGATATCCAGGTGGCCGATGTGCCGGATCCGTTCACTCTTCTCGAACACGGCCAGCATCCGCATACGCGCACACCCCTTTCCATCGCTGCAGTCCGCAGCCGTTGCATCCTTTGCGGCAATCCCTGGTGGTCTTTGCCTGTACGCTCTTTTCTTTTTCGTGCCACAGGAATTGTTTTGTAATGCCGCTGTCGATATGATCCCAGGGGAGAATTTCATCTTTGCCCCGGACGCGGTTGGCGTAGAATGCCGGGTCCAGTCCGCAGGCAGCGAAAGCTTCCATCCAGGTGCCAAACCGGAACGTTTCATTCCATCCGTCAAGTATGCATCCCATTTCGTAGGCTTTACGCAAAACACGGCCAATCCGCCTGTCCCCGCGGGAGAAGCATGCTTCCAGGAAACTGACGTACGGTTCATGCCAGTTAAAATTCACGCCTTTGATATTCAGCACCTTTTTCAGGTGATCCTGTTTCCGGATAATCTCCGGAATCGTATCCTGGGCTTCCCACTGGAACGGCGTAAACGGTTTGGGAACGAAGGTGCTGGCACTGACGGTTACCCGCAAACCTTTTGCCCGCTGAGCTTTAGGTACTTTGAAATATTCTTCCACAACCTTCCGCGCCAGGTCGGCGATACCGTCCAGATCCGCGTCCGTTTCTGTCGGCAGTCCGTCCATGAAATACAGCTTCACGCTGCTCCAGCCACCCTCAAACGCGTCCCGTACCTTCTCCAGCAGATCTTCTTCCGTCACGCCTTTGTTGATCACGTCCCGCATACGCTGGGTGCCCGCCTCCGGAGCGAAAGTAAGGCTTGTCTTCTTCACCTGCTGGGTTTCTTCCAGGCTCTCCTTCAGCACGCTGTCGATCCGCAGACTTGGCAGCGAAATGGATACACGTCTATCCTTCATCCTTTGCATCAGTTCGCGGATCAGTTCCGGAAGGCACGTATAGTCGCCGCTGGACAGACTGCTCAGGCTGATTTCTTCATATCCGGTTGCGGTCACCAGTTTTTCCGCCAGGTCGATCAGCTTTTCCATGCTCCGTTCCCGCACCGGCCTGTACAGGATTCCCGCCTGGCAGAAACGGCATCCCCGGGTGCATCCCCGCATGATCTCCAGCATAATCCGGTCGAACACGACCTCGGTGTAGGGAACAGGAATTTCCTCCGGATAATAGGTATTATTCAGGTCCACGACGACCCGTTTCCGGACGGTAGCCGGAACGTCGGAAGACTTCGGCCGGAACGCCGTGATGATGCCGGTTTCGTCGTAATCCACTTCATAGAGGGAAGGCACGTAGACGCCTTCCAGCTTTGCCAGGTTTCGCAGACATTCCGCCCGGCTCAGGCCTTTTTCCTTCCGCTCGAGGATTACCCGGTTCAGCTCGGTCATCACATCCTCGCCGTCCCCGATCATAAATGCGTCGATAAAATCCGCCAGAGGTTCCGGATTGAAGGCGCACGGACCTCCGGCTACGATGATGGGGTCTTTATCTCCCCTTTCTTTCCCCTCCAGCGGGATCCGCCCCATGTCGAGCATCGCCAGGATATTGGTGTAGCTCATCTCATACTGCAGCGTAAACCCGATGACGTCAAAATCCGCCATGGGATGGCGGCTCTCCATGGAAAGCAGCGGCAGGTCTTCTTCTTTCATCAGGGCCATCATGTCCGTCCAGGGCATGAAGAACCGCTCGCACAGGCTCCAGTCTTCCCGGTTGATCAGCCCGTACAGGATCTTCAGGCCCAGATGGCTCATACCAACTTCATAGGTGTCCGGAAAACAGAACCCGAAATGAAGCGGACAGTCATCCCACGCTTTGATGTCCGTGTTCATTTCGCCCCCCGTGTACCGGGGGGCTTTCTGAACCTTCTCCAGGATTTTTTCAATCCGGTCGTTGTAATTCATTGTTTACTCCGTTTGCGCGCTCTGAATATAGATAGCAGGCGCCCAAAATTCATTCTGATAGATATCTGTGAAGCAGTAGGATACAATATATCCGTAATTGCCGCCGAGACTGCCGTACTCGATTGTACTGTTTTCAGTCAGGGTAATGGGATCCCCGAGTGTATCCGTATGGATATATTTCTGATTTTGATCATAGTAGTCACAAACAAACTGCAGCGTATCTCCCGGGCCGATACCGATGATATTCTTTGCCTCTGTAACTGCGCTGCCATCTGTATAAGCAGCCTGAGCCCCCATGATAAAGGATTCTTCCGTTTGTCCGAATTCCGCCTGGAAACAGACCAGTACGTTCACCCGCTGACCGTTCAGCATCGCCGGAATATATCCGGTCTGAACATATCCTGTTTCATCCTCAGCGTATTCCATCAGATAGTAAGGAACACAGTATCCGTCCACGTTTACCCAGAGACCGCTGAATGTTTGCGGCAGAGGATTTCCCTTGCGGTAATCAATCACCGTATCCCTTCCCATGTCAATGTATCCGCCTTCACCGTCGTTATATAGCACATTCACGGATACAGTATTGATCAGATCCCACTGGCTTGCCGGCAAATCAATCTGCCCGTTTTTCCATTGTAGAAGTGAAAAATCAAAATAATTATTGCTGATATATTCCGCGTATTCATCGCAATCTTCATCAGATAAGTTCCGTCCCGTAAGCAATTCAAATATTCCGGACGTTCCTGAATCGGAACCCATCAGTCCGCCCAGCATCGAAGCCAGATCGCTTCCGTAGTATCCGCTTCCCTGGCTGCCGCCCAACTGTGGCATTGTCGGGATCGTGCTGCCGTAGGAAGATGTGCTGGTACCGGCGGATAACTGTCCGCTGATTTCAAGATTCGCGAACTCCTGGATACACCGGGTATATTCCGGTTCCATACCGATATCATTATATGTGGGAACTATTTTTTTCACATTTCCGGCTTTCTGATACGGGAAATATACACTCAGTCCATAAGCGTTGCTTATACCGCCTCCTGTACGATTATATTTGACAGCGCTTTGAAGGGACGATGCCAGTTTCTTGGATTTATCGGTTTTGACCTTGTTCGCGAAATCCACAAGATCGATCTGATCGATTTTGGAAGTTCTGGCAAATTCCCGTGTATCGTTCCGGGCTTTGGAGATCGCTTTGAAGTTTTTCTTTTTCATTGACTGTGTGGTTTCCTGGCTGAAACTGATCAGATCCTGCGGTACCTCGCCCTTCAGTTCAGCCAGATCAACCACGCTCAGTGTGGTGCCCTGTCCGCGGCATGATTTCTCACAGACTTCGACAAAGTCATCCGCAATGATCTTACCGATCTGGGTCGTTTCCATGCTCGGATTTTCACTCAGTTTCGTAAGCCAGTTGGTGTAGTACCAGCCGACTCCGGGTTCCGTTTCTTCGCTTGCAATCATATAGTCTGCATAATTGCTCAACATCAGACCGTTTTCCAGAGTAGCCATCAGGCATGCGTCGAAGCCGATAAAATCAAATTTGATGCCGCTGTTATTCAGGACTTTATTGATGTCGGCCAGCGTCATGGATGTTCCGCGTCCGCTCACTTCGTCATAACCGTATCCGGTCACGGATCCGCCGCCGTGATCCCAGAAAATCAGGCATTTGCGATTTGCGTCAGTGTGCTCATCCGCGTATTTAATAAAATATTGCAGCGTGGATGTATCTGTCATCGAACGGTACCCGGTATTATCCACCAGACGTACCAGTTCACCGTTCTTGATCTGATAAATTTGATGTACCTGTTGACGGTCCTGGTCGATGACATTGTTCCGCCATTGTTTACATCCGCCGGTATAGATCAGCAGATCAATATTGCTGCCGATTTTTGCATTCAGCATTTCTTTCAGGTCAGCGGTCGCCATTCCGCTTTGGCTCTCCAGATCAGTCCCGCACATATAGATCCAGATGGCAACCTTGTCCTCTTTATTTCCGATAATGGTCGTATACTTTTTCTTATATTTGCTGAGCGTTTTTCCCGGCTGTGTTTTGTTTGTGGAAGCATAATACTGATCCTGGGAAGAACCGCTGTTGAAATCGTATACGCTGCTTTGGCTGGAGCCCATAAAAGCTGACAGCAGATTGGTTAACCCGCCGCCCTGGTCTCCGCTGTTTCCGCCGATGTTGGTTCCGTCATTTCCGAATAATTTCGGAAGGACAAATATGGCAAGAACTATCAGGATAATAATCAGAAGCAGTTTACTGCTGCCGCCCGAGAATAATCCGCCGCCGGATGAAGAAGACTGCTGATGTCCGGAACCGGCAGCAGAATGTCCTGCGCTGGATGATTGTCCTGATCCGGTCGATTGATGACTGCCGGAATGGGATGTCTGGCTCATCGATCCCAATGCACCCAGCAGCGTTCCAAGGCCAATCCCTCGATCCTGATCCGATCCGGACTGCCTGTTCTGAGACGATGTCTGGCCTGGTTGTGTCGGGTTCTGCTGCGCAGGCCTTGCCGGTTGCACCGGTTTGTTTGGCTGGCTTTGGGAACTCTGTTGGGACTGAGCGGCCTGCTGTGCTTTCCGGTCTTCATAATTTCCCATATTATTGACCGGACCGGTATTCACAGTTTCTCCTCTTTTAGCGACACCCTGGCTGTTCTCGTTTACCTTGACCTTTCGGCCTGGTCTGTTCTGTCCGTCCATGGTATTGTCTCCTTTCTTCCGGTTTTTCTTACAGCATTTTTATCGGTTCAAAGCCTTTCGCTTTTACAGCGTCCATCAGCGCCTGGTCCGCCACTTCAGCGTCCATCCGGATCACCGCAGTCTTCTCTTCCAGGCTGATTTCCGCACCGGTTACGCCGGGTACGGCCGCAAGCGCTTTCTCCACATTCGCCTTGCAGTGCATGCACTTCATTCCCTCGATCTTCATCTTCTTCTCCATTTCATGATCCTCCTTACAGGTTTTTTTCTTTATGCATTCAGGTGGCTATAAAAACTGTCGCCTGATCACTGACCACTGATAACTGATTACTTTCATGGTATCAGCTCTTCATTTTCCCCATCCGACAGGTTTTCCGCTTCTCTCGCTTCATCCGGATTCTCAGGCATCGGCGGCAGGTCCGCCAGTTCCCGTAATCCGAAATGGCTCAGAAACTCATCGGTTGTACCGAAAAGAATCGGCCTGCCGATCGTATCCTTCCGGCCGACTTCCTGAACCAGCCCTTTATAGATCAGGCTCTGCAGGCTGTAGTCGCATTTGACGCCGCGGATTTGTTCCACTTCCGCCCGTGTCACCGGCTGCTTATAAGCCACGACCGCCAGCGTTTCCATCGCTGCCTGGCTCAGGCTCTGTTTCTGGACCGGCTGGAGCAGCCGGACCACCGCGTCGGCATACAGTGGCCGCGTGCCGAGCTGCACATTATTGCCGAACCGTTTCAGCATAAACCCGCGCTGCTCGTAATCGTAGGCACCGCCGATCCGGTTCAGTTCCTTTTCCAGCTCGTCCACGCTGATCTGCAGGGCTCTGGCAAGGTCGGGAATCGCGACGGCCTCCCCGGCTATAAAAAGGATGGATTCAATCATCCCCTGAAGATTCCCCTCTGTTTCTGCCATCCAATTCCTCCTGTCCTTTCCTGTTGATCACGGCTGTTTATACCTGTATCACGGTCTGTTCTTCCGGAACGTGTTTCGCCTTTCCGGATATCAGCATAATGCTGCCGTATGTTTCGTCCTGCTTCACATGCATCCTGCCGAGCCGCAGCAGTTCCAGCACCGCCAGGAACATCGTAACGACCTCTTCCCGGGTCGGGGCTTCGCTGAATGCATCCTCAAACCGGATCCGTTTCTTTTTCCTGATGGCGTGCATCAGGTCCAGCATGCATTCCTGCACGGTGTGAACGTCCCGGTGAATATTCCGCGCCGCGTAATGATTTGATTCCGGATCGTCATCCAGCACCGGTTTCCTCGCCCAGATCCGGATAAACGCTTCCGTCAGGCCTTCCAGCGTCAGGCCTGTCAGCTCGATCTCGGGCGGAGGCAGCGGATATTCTTCCGGCAGCTTGGTAAACACATGCTTCGCTGCTTCCTCGAATTCCTTCATGCTGCCGGCCGTTTCCTTGAAGCGCTTGTATTCCTCCAGCCGGCGGATCAGTTCCGTCTCGGGATCTTCCTCTTCCTCATTCTGTACGATTCTCGGCAGCATGCTGCGGCTCTTGATCTCCAGCAGCGTCGCCGCCATCACGAGGAAATCGCTGGCTTCGTCCATGTTCAGGTCCGGCGCGTTCCGGACGATTTCCAGGTACTGGTCCGTAATCTCGCTGACGAAAATATCCTTGATATCGATCTGCGCTTTTCCGATCAACGTCAGCAGCAGGTCCAGCGGTCCGTCGAAATCTTTCAGCTTAAACTCGCGTGTGATCATTCATCCGCTCCTCAAATCAGTAAAGCGAACAGTTGGCTCAGCCATCCGAATATCGCGCTGTTCACGGTCGTCAGCAGTCCGCTCAGCAATCCGCTCAGCAGGACCACCAGGAATCCGATCCGGATATACTGCATGGTCTGGGGCGTCAGGCTCAGCTGTCCTTTAAAGACAAACTGATCCATTACCCGATACCCGTCCAGCGGCGGAACCGGCAGAAGATTAAAGACAGCCAGGCCCAGGTTCATCTGCGCCAGCATCAGGAATAAGCGCTGGACATACGCCGCAGGAACGCTCGCCTGGATCAGGTCGCTGAAGTTTCCGGAATAAACCGCGGCTGCTGAGAAAAGGCTGATATAATTCTTCTGCAAACCAAACGGTTCTCTGGAAAAATCATAATAAACATTCAGCAGAGCATCCTTTACGCCTGCCTCAGAATATGATTCGATAATGTATTCCGGCCATACAATCCTGCAGAGCAATGCTGAAATCAGCAGGCTGATCATGCAAACGCAAAGATTCGTAATGATTCCTGCCAGTGACACCAGGATATAGTCCCGCCGGTAGTTCCGGAAATTCCGGGGATTGATCGGCACGGGTTTGGCCCAGCCGAACCGTAGGAACACCATGCAGATGGTGCCGATCGGGTCCAGGTGCTTGCGCGGGTTCAGCGTCAGCCGGCCCAGCATCTTCGCCGTCGGGTCGCCGCATTTCAGGGCCACGTATCCGTGGGCGCATTCGTGGAGGATCAGGCTGAACAGGATCACCACGGCCAGGTA
>JAEEGL016106491.1_pt1 | contig 15100 bp, 10 predicted proteins | sample 9134231 | NCBI WGS metagenome assembly JAEEGL01 (sample SAMN16246548, study PRJNA631951) | gut metagenome | biome: gut microbiome; feature: rumen; material: fiber-attached | host: Bos | place: Iran: Karaj | collected 2018-10 | reverse complement strand
GAATAACTCTCCTTTCCCCACAAGGCTTTCGGGCATGCGGATGTACTCCGTCAGGTGCTCTTCCTCCTCCTCGCCGGGGCCGCACGCGACGGTTCCGAGCACAGGGATGGAGACATGAGGGCCTTCGGTTTCCATACACTTTGTCACGATGGAGCGCTGTTTCTTGATCTCCACCTTGACCGTTCCGTCGTCCTCCATTTCGTGCAGGATGCGGAACACAGACGAGACGGAGATCCCCGTCCCCGCGGCAATATCGCGGATGGCAGGCTTTTTGTCGTTCTGCGTGTAGTAATCTTCGATGAATCGGCTGATCTTCGCCCGCGTTTCGTCCCTGTTCAGCTGCTTCGGCATGATCGTTTCCGCTCCTGTTCGTTGCTGTTGGAAATAGTATAGCACGTTCCGGATCGGTTGTCAAGATGTTTGAAACAAATTTCTTTTTGTTTCTGTACATGATTCTGAAACAGTGACCGTGCAATGCTATTCTTTGACTACTGCGGGGGAGATTTTCCGCATGGACTGGTCGGGGGAACCGAGGGCTCTTATGGACAATCCGGTTTACGACATGGGGGGAATCCACAAAAAGGCCTTGAGCTTTCTGTGTCATGTATTCCAGATTGATATAGCTTTCTTCGCCAGATATTCCGCACGCTCGGAAATCGCCTGCTCGTTCCACTCTTCTCTGTCCAGAAAGTCAGAAAGCGTTTCGATGCCGTCCGCGTATTTCCGCAGTCCGCCCTTATCACCTTTTCCTTCTTTCTTCGTTTTCCAGTCAGCGTCACGAATGGAAGCGTTCAGTGCCTGCGTAATGATCGTCAAATTGCCGAGTGTCAGAAGGGTCTTGTCTCTTGCTTCGGCATCGGCAGACGAACCGTCCAACGGCCAATAGTTGCGCCACTTCTTCGGCATCATATGCTCGAGACTGTATTTGCTGATCCCGAGAAGCTGCGTGGAATGTCTGGCACGGTTTCGGATCTTGCTCTCAATCAGATACAGAACACCGGAAGCATACCGATTGGTAAGGATCGAAGTGTGGAACGCTTCAACCACTTCCGTATCCGTGGGCATTCGGTTAACGGACACATCGTTGTCCAGAATGGCCTGCGCCAGATCTTCTCTTGTAAGTACCCGGTTCAGAATTAACCGCTCTGAAAACAGATGGTTGTAATTCTTCGTTGTCTGCCTGGTCACCAGTCTGCGCATGATGTAGGCTTCAAGGAAGCCGTACATTTCATTTCTTACATTCAGATCGGGAACATTCATCTCAAGATACAGCACATAGGGGATCAGCGTTGCCGTGTCAAGTTCAAACATGATGGCATTAAGCCGGGAAATACCGGCTTCCGCTGGCAGCTCATCTTTAAGAGGTTCGGCGGAGATCACTTTTTGGAATTTGAGGGCATACTCCCTGATCTCCTTCAGTATTGCAGCCTTGTCATCGTGACCGTACTTCTTGATGAATGATTTATAAGACTCAAACAGCCGGTCCACTTTAGAATACTGGATTTTGTGCTCCGTGCTGACTTCATACCGGCTGTCCTGAATCTTGATCATCAGGAAGGAATAGAAGAAGAGGTCGATATATGTACGGGTATAGCGACCGGTTGTGACCAGCTGATCCCAGTAAGCACGGGTATCCTCATCCTTCTCAAAAATCTCGAGCCAGTCCTTTTGATAGGATTCGATATCGTTTCTTCCAAAGAAATAGTTTTTCAGAAGCTCCGCGGTAGTAAGACGGACGCCCAGAGAGTTTATGGTGTCAAAAATCTGTTGTTCGTCCTCGTCGTAATTCAAATCGATCCCGACAAAATAGATCAGATTGCAGATTGAGTCAAAATCCAATCGGCTTGTGTCAGCGTTGGTTCGGAAAAAATCATATGCTTTTGTAATGCCATCGGTTTCAGTCTCTAACGGCTTGTATAGTTCAGTCAGCATCATGATACGGTTATATGCCGCTTCGTCATTGTGATTGTGCAGCATAGCCGGCTTGTCATCAACCAAAATAAACTGCCGTTCGAATTTCCGGGTTTCTCCGCTTTTCAGACTCAGCACTTTCATCAGGATGCTGAGAGTGGTGAGCCTCTGCTGCCCATCAACTACGAGCCGGACGTTTCCAACTTTAATGTCCGTTGTCGTCGCTTTTTGCTTCAGAATCAGAGATCCCATGAAATAAGGCTCTCTGTTCACGCAGGCTGCCTCTATATCTTCAAGAAATCGCTCCCACTCCGTTTCGCCCCAGACATAAGAGCGCTGAAAGAACGGTATTTCCAACCGCATCGTTCCGCTGAAAACATCGTTGATATTCCGCTTTCCGGCTTCCATGTTTTTCTCCTCGTCTATAGAAATTATATTCTTGCTTTTGTTGAGCCTCAGTAGTTTCTTTTCATGCTTATCTCACGCCACATCCTTATACCTTGTAAACACATACTCATAGATTCTCTGCCTGTATTCGGAGATACTGATCTCATCATAACTCTCCGGCAGTTCCTCCCAGAGGGTATCCCGGATGAGATTATCCACGGCCGCTTTGGTTTCCTGTTTGTCGGTCCAGTGATCCAGCTCGGCGATCTTTGCCTTGACCTTCTGCAGGAGCGTGGAGGCAACGTCCTTGATCTTTTTGATATCGCTCTTTGACAGATCGTCCCGGAATAACATGTCGTACAGCGAGAGCTCTTCGTCGCTGGTGAATCCCTCCCGGACATACCGCTGTTCCTCCTGATCGAGGCTTTTCGCCAGATCCATCAGATCCATAAATGTCTTTTCGATCGTCGCGCGGTCCTGCTCGCTGTTGTAATCCGTAATGATTTCCTGATACCGCTCATAATAATTGATCCGGTCGGGATTGCTGAAAAGCAGCATGGCCAGCTTCTGCTGGATCACCTCTTCCAGATCCTTCATGACAAGATTTTTTCTCTTCACACGGGCAAATTCCCTGCGGAGCAGGTCAAAATCGATCCCGCTGATATCGAACTGACGGGAAGGCGTCAGACCTTCTTTTGGCTCGTCGATACGGACATACTCGTTGATGATGGCGTTGATCTGCACCATCAGATCCGTATTGTCGACATGCTTGCGCTTCTTCTGAAGCTCGGAGTATATGGCGGCAATGGCCTCATACTCCCGGCGCGTGGGACCGGTTATATCCTCCCGGTCGGCGTATTTCATCAGCCGGTTCAGTTCGGAAGCATAGGTCGTAAAGGTTTTCTTTTCTTCGATCGTTCCGCAGACGGCATCGGCGGCGGCTTTCAGCAATGCAATCTTTGCGAAATCCACGGCCGCGATCAGGTCCTGCAAATCGAAATCCCGCTCCATCAGGAAAGATTTCGCTTTCTCTATGGTTTCGAGAATCCTTTCGACCAGTTTCTCCTTGTCAACGGTCGGATCCGTCCCACCCTGTCCGCCCACGTTGGCCGTATAATCCGCCAGCGCTTTTTTGAGCGCTTTCACGATGCCGATATAGTCGATGATCAGGCCATTGCTCTTTCCCTCGGCGACGCGGTTGGCGCGGGCGATGGTCTGCATGAGCGTATGCGCTTTGAGGGGCTTGTCCAGATAGAGGCAGGAAAGGCATTTCACATCGAAGCCCGTCAGCCACATGGCGCAGACGAACACAACGCGGAACGGATTGTCCCTGTCCTTGAATTCCTTGTCCAGTTCCCGCTTCTCCATTTTGGCGCGGTGATATCTGATGTCCAGATTCCATTTCCCGAAGGTCTGGATCTCGTTCTGCTCCTGACTGATGACGACCGCCATCTCCGTCTCGCGCATCCAGGTCAGCTTGCGTTCCAGCTCCTGCGCCTCCTGCTGCGTCGCGGTCTTGATTTTTCCTTCGAGCGCTTTGATCTCTTCCTTCCAATACTCTTCGACGTAATTGTACATCCGGACGCAGGTGACCTTGTTCAGGCACACGAACATCGCCTTTCCGCTCGTCCACAGATCGGAATAATGCGTCACGAAGTCGCGGGCGATGGAGCGCAGGCGCGGCTCGGCGGTCAAGAGATGGATCTCCTTCGCAAATTCCGCCTCCAGCTTGTCCTGCTGATCGACGTCCATGTCCGCGTTTTCAATCGCGTCGAGGATCCGGTCGGTGATTTCGGGATTGTGCAGATCCTCGATTTTATCTCCCCGGTTTTCGTAATACAGCGGAACGGTCGCCCCGTCTTCCACCGCACGCTTGAAATCGTAGACGGAAATATAGCCGCCGAAGGTCCGGGCGGTGATGTTGTCGGAAGAGAGCAGCGGTGTCCCGGTAAAGCCGATTCTCGAAGCAGTCGGAAGGAGCTTCATCATATTCTCGGCGAAGATCCCGTACTGGCTCCGGTGCGCCTCGTCCGACATGATGATGATATCGTGATCGGGGTAGATCGGCTCCTCGTTCGGAAGGTTGAACTTCTGGATCAGGGTGAAGACATACCCGGGATTTCCCCGCAGCTTTCGGACGAGATCGTCTCCGCTGGACGCGATGAACCGGGCGGCCTTCGTTTTCCCGAGCAGCCCGCAGTTCTCGAAGGTGGAGCTGATCTGCTTGTTCAGCTCCTCCCGGTCGGTCAGAACGACGACGGTGGGGGAACCGGCAAACTTGCGCCGGATCTTCTGCGCGAGGAACACCATCGAATAGCTCTTGCCCGACCCCTGCGTATGCCAGAAAACGCCGAGCTTTCCGTCGTTGAGCTTCCTTGCCTCGTACGCCTTGACCGCCTCGTTCACGCCGAGATACTGGTGGTTCCGGGCGAGGATCTTCGCCGTTTTCCCGTCGGTGTGGTCGTACAGGATGAAGTTTTCAAACAGATCGAGAAAGTTCTCCTTCCGGCAGATGCCCCGGAGCATGGTTTCCAGCGCGACGCTGCCCTGCTCGTTCTCGTTCAGGCGTTTCCATTCGTGGAAGAATTCGTACTTGCTCCCGAGGGTCCCGACCTTTGCCTCCGTACCGTTCGAGAGCATGAGAAAGGCGTTGTAATGGAAGAGGTGCGGGATCGTATCCAGATAATCGGTGTAGTTGTCCGTGTATGCGTTCTGCACGTCGACGCTGGTCGCTTTCAGTTCCACGAACAGGAGCGGCAGGCCGTTCACAAAGCCCACGATGTCCGTCCGGCGGCGGTAAAGGTCGCCGTGGATCTTCATCTCCTTTACGGCGAGAAAGTCGTTGTTGTCCGGATTCCGGAAGTCGATCACAGCGGCGCGTCTTGTCTCCGATGTCCCGTCCGGGCGTCTGACGGTCACGGGGATGCCGTCCCGGATGAGGAAATACTTCTCCTCGTTGACCTGCAGGAGCGAGGCCGAGGACAGCCGCTCTTCCAGAAGCTCCTGCGCCTCAGCGATCTGCGCGGCGGTGATCCACGGGTTGAGGCGTTTCAGGGCGGCGCGAAAATACCGTACAAGCAGGATCTCTTTGTACGATTTCCGCCCGAAGGTGCCGTTTTCGCCGAGGACCTCCGTATTATACGCAAACTGCACATCCCAGCCCAGCTCGTCCTGGAGGAATTTACCCGCGCTTTCCTGAACGAGGATGTTTTCGGAGTAGTCGTAGGACATTATACCACCTCAGTCCTTGATAGTATTTTATTTCAACCCGTTCGATTCTTTTACGCTCTTAATATAATCATCAATTTCATTATATTTGTCCATCCCATCCATCAACGCCCACTTCGATCTTAAAATTTCCTCTTCATCTTCATCCACATAAGGGGCAATCTCAACCATAGATAATTCAAAAGAGTGTGACAAAAGAATTGGAATATAATCGTAAATTATTATGTAACAAGCAAATAGAAGCATAAAAATAGTTATAACAATTGAGATGGCTTTTTGGTATTTTGTACTTCTTTTTTGAGGTGTTACTGCATATCGTTCTGCTTTTCTATTTAGTCTTTTTGCTTTTTCAAGTCGTTTTTTATCTTCGGTATCAATTGTTTCCTTCTTTTCAAGTGATTCTATGATCTCGTTGACTTTTTCTGCTCTTGAGGCATTTTGCGAATCCCGCAATCCTTGAATGCCCCAGTATAAAGCAGGGACAAGAATAAAAGAATACACTACAGTTAGTATTTGTGCTATATTCCCATACACACTTTGATGCCCTGCTTGATAATACATAAAATCCCTCAACTTGGTCAACACTGAATTGCCAGCAGATGGTACAAAGCCAAATAATATGTGAATCAACTTTGAACCAAAGGTAGTGACGACAAACACTACAATCCCAACAATGATTTCGTTTTTATTCTTTTTTATCCATTCTTTCAATTTTTCACACCTCCATTTCCCCACTCATAAGCTTGGGAAGTAAGCAATCTCGGGCTTGAATTAAATCTTCACAACTTCTTGCAAGACAGGATATTCGGTTGATAAATGGAAACACCAATTTTTGAAATTCACTACAAATTTCTATTGGCGGTATTATAGCAGGCATGCAAGCAAAGTCGCTCCACCTAACATAAGGCATAGTAGTACCAACAGATATTTGAGTTGCGTATTCGATTGTATCATTTGAAAACAATAGCATTACAATATAAGCCCAATTTTCTGGATCTATTGAATTAATCACAAAACAAGTAGTACGAGTAAGCCCTTTATCTCTGGCAACAACTACTTTATGAAAGTATGGACGCATAGCACCGAACAAAACATCGTTAACATTGAATGCCACGAGAGAACTCTCCGCGAGGGTTATACTCTCTTTATCAATATAAGCAAGGCTTTTCTTTGGCAAAAAATCTATTGGTAAATAGTAAGAATACTGATCTCTCCTTTCTTTCTTTTCTTTTTTCCCAGAGTCAAATGCAATATCGCCTAATTCACCGATTCGCCACCCCTCCGGCACACCATCCACAATCGGCGTTTTCTCATACCCGGGGAACCGTAGATCGACGAACCACTCCTTATACAGCCTCTGCGCCGCCTCTTCCAGAAGTTTGATTTGCTTCTGGTTGTTTTCTATCAATTTGTTGTAGTTTTTTAATATATTTCTTATTGTAATTTGAGTTTCATAAGAGGGAACCGATACCTCCAATTCGCCAATTTGTATTGCACTTAAATTCGGTTGTCCAGCCCCATTTGCTTTATTGAAATAATATTGTTCGTTCTTGTCGGTGGCAATCTGTAAGAACACAAAGTATGGATCGGCCCGCTTGGGATCTACGCGAACTATAGCAACTCGTTGATTAACATAATATATATCATTGACATGCTGCATTTTCCCTATCCGGCCAACACTGCCTTGTCCAGTCATCGAAACCAGAAAATCATCTTCTTGCAAAATGAACCTATCGAATTTTGAAGAGGAAACTAATTCTCTGCTAATAAATGTATCGCACTCTTCGCTAACGATCCTATCATGAATATTTGCAATCTTGATTAGTGGTGCACCTGTATTTGAAGACATATCCGAACTTTTGAAAGCATATCCAGAAAAAATATCTGCCAGATTACTCAACGGAACTTTCTCCCAACTCATACCCCCATCTCCTCCATATTCTTCGAGATGGTATCCATGAGCGCGTTGGATTCCGCCTGCAAGCGGAGCAGTTCCGCGTGGATTTCCTTCATGCGCGCGGCAAAGTCCACGCCGTCGTCCGCCGTGGGAGCGACCCCGACATACGCGCCGGGCGTCAGGGACCAGCCCTTGTCCTCGACGCAGGCGTCCTCTTCGTTCCGCTTCGCCTCCTTGACGTTGTACGCGACCTTGCACAGCCCCGGAATGTCCCGGTATTCGCCGTCCCCGAACTTGTCAAAGAGCCAGACGGCTTCCGCGGCGACGGTGCGCAATTCTTCCCGCTCGGCGATCCGGGCGTCATAATCCGCCTGTACCTGCTTCTTTTCACGCTTTCCCGCCGCTTCGACCGCCGTTTTCGCTTCTCCGCGCAGGGCGGCGATCTCGTCGGCGATCTGCTTCTCCCGCTCGTCGAAGGGAAGATCGGCTCCGAGCGCGGCGCGGTATTCGGCGAGCAGCCCGGCGTATTTGTCCTTTTCTCCCCGGTAGAGCCACACGATGGCGTTCAGGTTTTTGAGCTGCCATTCGCTCCACTCGTTCAGCGTCCTGTCCACGACGGTGTAGTAGTTCCGCGCGTCGATGAACAGCACCTTGTCCCGGATGGCCTCGCCCTTCGCCTTGTCGAAGAACCACAGGGAACAGGGGAGGGATTTGGTATAGAAGAAATTGTTGCCGACGGAGATGATGACGTCCACGTGCCCGGTCTGGACGAGCTTTTCCCGGATGTCCCGGTCCTTGCTCTGGCTGTCCGTGGCGGAGGACGCCATGACGAATCCCGCCCGTCCGTGCTCGTTGAGGTAGGAGTAGAAATAGGAGATCCAGAGGTAGTTGGCGTTGCCAACCTCCTTGTTCTTATTGACGCTCGGCAGGCCGAAGGGCAGGCGACCCGCGCTCTCGCAGGATTCGGCCCGGACCTTGTCCACGTTGAAGGGAGGATTCGCCATGACGTAATCGCAGCATCCGTCGAGGTTGTGCGCGTCGTGGTAGAAGGTGTTGGCCGCGTCCCCGGATTTGATCCTGCCCGTGAGCCCGTGCACCGCCATATTCATGAGGCAGAGCTGGGCGTTGTATTCCACCTTTTCCTGCCCGTAGAAGGTCATGGCGGAGTTGGCGTTCATCCCGGCCGCGTTGACGAAATCGCCGCTCTGGACGAACATTCCGCCGCTTCCGCACGCGCAGTCGAGCAGGACGCCCGATTTCGGTTCCAGCACGTTCACGATCATCTTGACGAGGGATTTCGGCGTGAAGAATACGCCGTCGTCCTGTGCGACCACGGGGGCAAACTTGCTGAGGAAGTATTCGTAGATCCGCCCGATCACGTCCCCGCCCACGTCGTCCAGCGCGTTGTTGTTGAAAATGCGGAGCAGATCGGAAAGGAGGTCGTCGGAAAAATCGGTATAGCTCTTCGGCAGCACGCCCGAGAGCTGTTCGCTTTGCTCCTCGATCAGATGCATGGCGTTGTTGACCGCTTCGCCGAGGCTGTTGATCGTTTCTCCTTCTTTGGTGGACAGTCCCGCCGACGCGATGTTCTCGGGCAGGTTGACCAGATACTCGTACTGCGCCTCTTTCGGGAGGTACAGCGCGCTTTTCTCGGCAAAATCGCTCGCTTCCACGGGGAGAACACGCCCGCCACGGGAGGGACGGTTTTTCAGGATTTCGGCCTCGACCTTTTTGAACCGGCTGTACGCGTAGCGCAGGAAAATCAGCCCCAGCACGGGCATACAGTACTGGTTCGAGGTCAGCTTGGAACCCTGCCGCAGCAGATCGGCGGATTCCCAGAGATCGGTTTCCAGTTTGCGGATACTGATCATCGTCACGCCTCCTTCCCGATTTCATACCATCCCTGCTCCAGAGAGGAGAAGTCGATCCCCTGTCTTTCACAGAAATCCTTGATTTTCTTCATCGCCGCGAGATTGGGCTTTGCTCTCCCGCCCTCCCAGCGATTCACGGAGGAAAAGGACACGCCCAGTTCCCTGGCGAACGCCTCCTGCGAAAGAAAGTTGTGCTGCCGGATCCGTTTCAGTTCTTCCGAAAAGCTCATGTCATACCTGCCTGTCGATCGTTCATTGATATGGCAGTATTATAGCATATTTTGACAGGAAATGCAAGGCGGAAGGAGGAAATCAATGGTTTGCCATTTTGGGATTTCCCTATGCCGGCGACCGATTTCGACAGACAATACCCTTGACAACTCCCGTGAAATACGGTACAATAGACTTAGGGTTCTGAAAAGCATTGTTTCACCGTGATCGGTATAGAGTCTCCGAGCAGAATCCGGGGCGATGTTGCGCGAGATGGTATCCTGAATAGTGTGATTGTTTTAACACCAGTCCATTTCCCGTCGATCATCCTGGTCTGTAAGTTTGCAGACGGAAGCGGAATTCTTGTATAGCAAGAATCGCCCGTGAGAAAGTTGATACTTTGCGTCAACGAGATAATATCATAAATCCATCTCCGAAAGGAGGATAATATTATGAAAATCGAACTACAAAACATCGGGAAAATACGTGCAGCAAGTATAGTCCTTGATGGTATTACTGTTATTGCCGGTGAAAACGATACCGGAAAGAGCACCATCAGCAAAGCACTTTACTGTGCATATAAGAGTTCATATAATGCTGAAAATCAAATACGGGAACAAAGATTCAACTCTATTCGCAGTAGTCTATCCTCGATATTTGGAAATGGTCTTTCTGTATCTCAAATCAGCTACAATCCAAGTGTAATAGCCAACAGCCTTGTAGACAACAAGACGAGATATATTGATAACCCAGAATTCCTCACATCGGCAATCCAAGACTCACTCAAAAACGCAAAAGGAGTGAATCTGGATGAAATTAAACAAGGAGATATCGATAAAGCTGCCGAGAGAATATTAGAGATTCTCAAAATGGAAGATATGAGAATACTCACCACACTCTCTCGAAGATTTTTTGCGGTTGAATTTGCTTTTCAGGTCGTCAACCTGTTTACAAATTCTTCAGGAACCGTCGCTATTACTTCCGGAGAAACGACTTCAAAGTTTTCTTTTAATAAAAAGCAAGAGCTTTCTGTTCATCGCCCAATTAGTATGCAAAGTAGAATCCTATATATGGATGATCCTTTTATCTTTGATAATCTCAGCTTAACAGGAGCCCTTGAAACAATACTGCCTAACCATAGGTCAGATCTTCTTGTTTTATTAAGAGAGAAATATACCTCAAATGATGCGATCATAGAAATACTAGCGAATGAAAGATTAAAAAGAGTATATCAGCAAATCGACTCTGTGCTCCCTGGTGATCTTGTATATGATGAAAACATGAGTTTTTCTTACCGTTTCCCCGGTACTGACAAGAAACTTGACGTTCAGAACCTCTCGGCAGGGCTAAAAACCTTCGCCATTCTTAAAACATTGTTGAAAAATGGTTCTCTTGAAACTGGTAGTACTGTTGTCTTAGATGAACCGGAAATCCATCTTCACCCGAAGTGGCAGCTGATATTTGCCGAAATCATAGTATTACTGCACAAGGAATTTAATCTCAAGATTCTCCTCACTACCCATAGTCCCTACTTCTTTGAGGCTATAGAAGCTTTCTCTGAGAAACACAATGTTTCAAAAGAATGTAAATACTATCTTGCTCACACTATTGACGGCTTTTCGGAAGTAGAGGATGTCACAGGAAAGACCGAACCCGTTTATAAACTGCTTGCTGAACCATTCCAGACACTGACGGATGTGGAGGATAGTGATGATTAAACTTTCAGATTATGCTCCATTTAATGATCATATAGAGTCACTACAAGTTCTTTCATATGATACAGCTGAGAAAGAGTACCTTACCACTGCTACTCATTGTGCAATAGCTTTCGACAAAGCAAAATCTTCCTATATCAGACAATACGCTGATCCCAAAAGTGAGCTTTCATCAGTTGATGCTCTTCTTCAAACAAACGACGCGGTTGTATTAGTCGAATTTAAGAATGGTGATTTAAGTGACGGAAAAAGGAAAAAAGAAGTTCGTTTGAAAGTTTGTGACTCTCTATTAATGTTAAGCGGAATATTTAATATAAGCTTATCTGAGATTCGGACACAAACAGATTTTATACTTGTTTACAATGAAGAGAAAAATCCAAGATCCGATCCAGAAAAGAATAGATCCCGCAATGCTATTCATGGACATTGGATGGAAAAGGCAAATACTGATGAAGTACGCTTTTCTATGAATATGTTAAAAAGTATCTACTTCCGCGAAGTTCATACATTTACCACAGAACAATTTGAAGACTATTTGTCTGAACAATTCCCAGCTTGAACTTTGAACATAACTTCTTTTTGCGCCAGTTTTTATTCGACTCTATATACCTCTCCGCTTGCTTGATATTATACTTGATCCCGCTGAGGGACTAAGTCCGGGACTAAGCCAGAACGATTTGAGTTCAACCGCTGTACATTCCATAAAAAGTAACAAACAATTCCTGATATGTATTACCTCCCGTTCATCGACAAGCGTCAATTGTTCTCCGATACATCGATTGTTTTTGTTTAAGCAATAATCTGCCACCGAGTTGTCAGAAAGCTCAAGTGTTGCCTAAAAGCAGTTTCTGTTGTCAAAAAAGGATGAAGTTGGCATATATATTGTACCCGCCTTCCTTGTGACTTTCAATTCGGCATGACGAGAAGGTAATCGCCAACACACAAGGACTTCTCCCCGCCCACCCTATTCTTTGTCTACACCGGCGCAAACTTTTCCTCCCGCCCTCTGCTTCTTTGATCAGACTGGAAACCTCACCCAAACCTCCTGACCCCATACTCTACCATATCTGCGACCGGAACACCCGGAGTTATGCCTGCAAGATATGTTTATACACCATCCGAATCCGAGCCGAAATGCCCCGAAACCCTTGTAAATAAACAAAAAACAGCCCGTCCGGCCCTTCGGGACCAAGAGGCCGCTGGTTCGAATCCAGTCACTCCGATGCGAAAACCCGCTAAATCATTGAGGTTTGGCGGGTTCTCTTTTTTTGCTTTTTCGGGCTTGACCACATGTCGTACCATAGACAGATCGACTTTTGGAGAAACTATTTTTCTGTTTTGTTCTGTTCCGGGATTCCGTGGGGCGGGCGGACGGAGGCGGCGGGGCTTTTCTTGGTTTTCTGCGGGGGAGATTTTGCGGGGCTGTTTGTCACCATCCCTCCCCCTCATTTCCCGGTACAGAATGGTACCGAGCATGTGCATGATGGCGTTGTATTACTTAGCTCATCTTATCCAATCGTCTCTTCATCCTTCTACATGAAGGACAGAAAGGTCTATTGAGAATATGATCGGCTCTTGCCTCCCATTCGTAGCCACAGATTAAGCACTTTACTGTTGCTGGACAATTTGACCCAGCATATGAGATTGCTGTAACTGTGTTTTCTGAACGTCCTTCGATTTTTGATTTAAACTGTTGAAATTTGAATGCTTGCTTCCGAGCTCTCTCAGCAATCTCCTCATCTTCCGACAGTTCCGATTTCGATCTCCTTGCAATTTTTCTAACTTTAGGGGAGCATTGCGGACAAGGACGTTGCTTTCTAGCAAGATTGAATGATGTCGTCCACTCGTTACCACAATTCCTACATCTCAATTTTACGGGGCTTCTCGTGTCAACGAAGTAAATCAGTTCAATATCATCTGTTTCAATAATATTTTTGGCATCATTATATCGAGCTTGTTTGCGATCAACATACTCTTCAACATCAAAGAAAACTTCATGTATACAGTATATTATATTGCGAGAAGCAAAATCCCAATTTGTAATTAAAATATAACATCTTCTTCCTTTGGATTCATAGTACAACTGATCCACATATTTTTGGGACAGAAAAGTGCTGTTTGCTTTAATTTCCAGAACAGCATCCTCGTTTGATAAATCGCAAAGGGCAAGTATTCTATAATCTGGATGAATAACCAACTCTTGGGATGAAATCATGCTCCCATCGAATATTTTTTCCCTGATAAACTCAACCATTGGAACGAACGCATTTTTTAGCTCTTTTACGGCAGTGTTGATATCTTCTTCCATTTTCTTGTCTTGAGGTCGTATTGCTGTCATGGAACCGTCCTCGTTGAATTCCATGGGAACTATATCATAATACGAAGGTAATTTCCCAAGATACTTCAGTTTTTTCTTGTTTTCGATCAATTCTATTTTGGAATCTATAGGGTGAACTTGGAGCATCGAGTTGATTAAGTGCTCTAGTATCATTCCATTAAAGTTTGTGGGGAATTTCATTATCTTCTCTGTTGAGACAGGCAAAGAAAACACGACTCTGCTGGTACAAGTAATTTTTGGCAACCCGGGGAGGTAGTACTTAAGGTTGGGATAAGTAGATATAAAACTGGCAGGGACAATATAATCTTCACTAAACTCAAACACTTTATTGTCTGTGATGAGAAGTCGATGACCGTTCATGCTTTTGTATAATTCCCATTCCAATAAACAGTCGTTTCGGCCCGTATGAACGTCTTGCACATTCTCAATACCAAAAAGATTACACAAATTGTCCTTTGTAATATTTCCTTCGGAAAAACTTGATGATATTATTTCGTGTTTGAAATTGTAAAAAGCAAAGTATTCAATTCCTTGGAGTTTATGACGAAGAAAATACTTTATCATAAACTTCTCGTCGATGCTCACGTAGGTTAATATGGTTCTGTTCTTTAGGTCAAACCTATGTATCAATTCATTCACTTCCTGCTGAGATAAAGGTGTGTCCGTAAGATCTTCAATGGTTATACCATTTATCTCTGTTGTGTAGACATCATCATTTAGTTCTAACGGAAGGAATCTATTATATTCTTCTCCTGTATCAGGCTTAAAGATTGATATGGATAATAGATCATGTTTGATGGCGGATAATCCATTAGTCTCAACGTCAAGTACAACATATTTTTGGGGGTCGACAACACAAGAATCCTTTTCCTCCATGTTTACATTCCTTTCTTGCTGTCAGGTGGGGGTTGCATACCCGTAAACCATTTTCAGACTGGAAATTGAAATCAGAAGGTTCAACTACTTTTCACACAGCAAATCTTACCACAAAAACTTTACTTAAACATGTCCATCAAGTATATTTTCGTGGGTGATCCGTTACGCATCAGTTCATCTACGACTCATGAGCGGCCGAGACCTCGGACATGTTCTCTCTGGAGAAGACACGTAGGTTACACCCCCATTTACGACGCAGGGCTCCCCATCCTCTCCCCCTTCACCTTCGCGATCATCTCGGCCAGCAGACTATAGACGGGTCGTAGTTTGAAGAAACGTTTTTCCGATGGGTTCTGTTCCGGTTTCCGAGGAGTGAAAACGGCTGATAGAAATAATCAGCCGTTTTCTGCATTTCGGACGCCGTTCTCATTTGCGATAGACATAATACCACGCATCTCCGTCCGGGTGTGCTGATTCAAAATGAAAACCGGCTTTTTCAAATGCTCTTTGGGACGCGACATTGCCCGGGAAGACGACAGCGTTCGCTGAACCGTATTCTGTCCCGAGAATTGCGCCGCTGTTTTTCAGAAGTTCGATAAGGAGAGCCGAGCCCAATCCGCAGCCTCGCTTTTCGGGAGCCACGACAAGTTCGGAGATCGTCAGTTCT
>JAEEGL013912303.1_pt1 | contig 15100 bp, 4 predicted proteins | sample 9134231 | NCBI WGS metagenome assembly JAEEGL01 (sample SAMN16246548, study PRJNA631951) | gut metagenome | biome: gut microbiome; feature: rumen; material: fiber-attached | host: Bos | place: Iran: Karaj | collected 2018-10 | reverse complement strand
CGCAAGTAAATTGGCAATTATTTACACACAAAAATACAAGTTTTTTCAGCGGTGGCGAAGTGGGAAAGTGGGAAAGTGTCTTGTGGACAGGAAGCGAAATGGACGGAATCATGGCAGCACTATAAGATTATTAATAGAGTTTTATTATTAATAATATTATTATTATATTTAATATAGTATATATATGTTATATATATCTACATTCTCCCTTCGTTTTACCATAAAAAGCTATTCCTGTCCACATGTCCACTTGTCCACTTTCTCACTTTCTCGGTAAAACGTATGGGAGAATTGAAAAGTTTTTCGTAACTTTACACCCGAAAACACACACACAGTAATGAAGACCGAGAAACAGATAGCCCTCGCTGCGGCGGAGTTTGCCGCGCGCTGGCGGGGCAAGGGCGACGAGAAGAGCGAGTCGCAGATGTTCTGGACAGACCTGCTGCAGAACGTCTTCGGAGTGGACGACGTCATGCAGTTCATCCGCTACGAGGAGCGCGTGAAGGTGGACAACACCAATTTCATCGATGCGCACATCCCAGCCACTCGCGTACTCATCGAGCAGAAGTCGAAGGAGAAGGACCTCCGCAAAGGCATCCTGCAGAGCGACGGCTCCTTGCTCAGCCCCTTTCTGCAGGCCTCATTCGCTTCGCCCAAACATCTCAAAGCTCATGATGAAGGAACGAGGGATGGACTGTTCCATGTCGAATTTCAAGTCCTTGATGGGTTATTACGTTCCTGATTAAACGATTTTCTGCAATGTCCCACTACCGACCGAATCAAACTTTAATTAATCACATTTTCAAAGAAATCTTTGGCTGCGCGGCATAACCGTCAGGCCATATATTGAAATTTTAACGAACTATTGAAATTATGGCAACTTCTAAATATTCACATGCATTTCTTGTAGGGAGTTTCAATGGAGACTTGAAACCGCAAGACCTGGAACGTAATGAATGGAAACATAAGGTTCTTACCCATGATGAGTATACTTCACGTTTGTCTGTCTATTATCAGAGTCATGTAGATGCAATGGTGGAAGCAGAGGGACAACTGAAGCCCGATTTTTTAAAAGATGTCCATCATTATTGTGTGCCCTATGAGGAAACCATTACCAACGAGGATGGGTATGAAGTAATAACAAAAAAAGGCGAACAGGTCTCTATCAATTTTGAAAATGATAAGAAGATTGTGAATTTCCAATTCTCATTGTGCAACCTTCATTTATATTTTTTCCCATTGGGGATTATAATCGTAGCTATTGAAATAGACGAGGAAGAAGGTACAGACATTGACAATCTCAGGTTAGCCCATCGTCTTTTAATCAATTGGGAGGAAAATATTAACTCTATTGCCGATGCAAAGCTAAAGTATTATCTTGCTCCGCTTGCACATCTTCTGCCCAATAAGGATCTGTCCACCCTTGTCAAAGATGGCAATAATTTAAAAATATTTCAGATTGTTCAGACTGAAGATGAAACCCCCAGCGATACATTACTATTTGAAATTGCCACTTTTTCTCCAATAGGTTCTGTAGGGAAAACAGATTTTTATTCTCATTCTAAAGAATATTTCCAAAAAATCATTAATGAAAATAGTGTGTCAACATATTGGAATTGGAAGGCTTTGTCACTAGTCGATAGCTTTACTGTCATAGCTGTTAAAAAGTTTGCTAGTTGGCAGTGGGTGAATCACTATTTCCCTCTTATATATCTCCGTTGTATATTAGAAAAAACCTTCTGTTTCAGTCGTAACAACGAATATCGTTTGGGGTTATCAAAGATGACGAGAGAGTTATCAGAGGAAATCAAAAACATGGAGAAATATTATTTCTACAACAACTTCTCATACAATTTCCAACCTAATCTTGTTTATGACTCAATGGTTAAGGGTCTAGGGATTGCGAAGGAGCGAGAAGAGCTGTCAAGGCAAATAAAAGAGAGAACAAAAGAAGAAGAAGAAAATAGGCGCAACTTGATAACAATAGGATTGTCTGTGTTTGCTATTTTTTCTATTGCATGGGATTTCTGTAGTATATATAAAGATGCTTTCAATGTTAATTACCTGCCCGCAAAGATTATTTTTTGTACGGCATTCCTAATTATATTTATTTTGGCAGTTCTTATTTTTTGCAAAAGTGCAAAATGGACAGAATATAAGAAAAAAATAATGAAATGTTTTGCATTAAAATGGAAGGAAAAGAATAAAACCTTGGTGATAAGCATTCCTTCTCAAGTTCGTTCACATCTCGCCACACATTTTCTGCAAGACCTGCCAGGCTCCAAGTTTTTTTGTGCCTCCCCAGAGGAGTTACTTGATAAAGCAACTTCCCTATTCCCCAATGAGTTCTGTAAGGCTAAGTCTGATAATGATGGACGAATACGCATCTCGTTGGACTTCCCTGAAGAGATTGGTATAAGCAACGTTGTAAATATCAACGAATTAACAGAAGAGGAAAAAGCCAAAATTGAAATTATTGACAGACAAGGGAAAATGGTTCGTTCTGTCAAAACCGATAGAGTTATCCCTACCAAGGAATGTCAAATCATCCTTTCCAAAGATTGGAAACTTATAACGATGTTTCCTGGAGAGATGGCCCCTCCTTTGCCTGACTCTCCTAACATTCACGATGATTATTGGGATAATCATGTGTTTGTAGAATAGTCTGCCTACTAATTTTATAAGTTAAAATGTAGAAAATGAGCCGAATTTTAAAATACGAACAAATTCCTGAAAATGATCTTGGGAAAATAAAAGCATTTGGAGATTTCATGTCCCATTCTTCCTTCTCTTATTATAACGTTACTGTTGAAGAAAAAGGGAAGTTTAAAGGGAAGTTGATTTTCACTCCTATGCAAAATAAGATTTTGTCACAGCTCTACCCGGATACCAAGGAGAACATGGAATCATTGGTAACATTGACCTATTTTGTGTTCCGTCACTTCAAAGAAGAGAACGACCACTTGGCTCCATTGAAATCCTTTGACAACATGATGTTCAAGCCTCTGATGCAAATATCATTTGAAGAACTTCGTTCCTCATCAGTTGAATTCGAAGCCATATTCAAGAATTTCGCACGTCTTCTTCATGTGAGCGACCAGGAGGAATCCTATGAGGCAAAATGGTTGAAGGAAGTCAGTTCGGCCAATTTAGTCGAGCTTATTGAGGGAAATGTGAAAATAGGAGGTCAACGCAAGGAGATTGCGCCTCAGGACAAAGGCAAGAGCGGGTTCATTGACCAAAGTGATCCGTATATGAATGATATTGCAACCTCTGTGCGCATGTATCGTAACGCATTGGCACATCCAGGTTTCAACGACATCGTTGATCAAAGATTCATCGTTGAGAACAATCCTTATGACAACTCCAGTGTGGTTATTGCTGCAAAGCTATTCTTCGTTCTCGTAATCCTCATTGTACGCTATCGCTACGACGACCTGGTAAAGGCTATTGACAGCACGATACCAAAAGGCATAATAGGTCCCAACAATGGAGAAAAGGCACTGACAGAGGAACAGTTAGAGGAGATGGCACGCGAAAGCCTGAACAAATATTATATCCCTGCCCTCAAGGATAGCCAGCTGTTCTACATCAAGGATGTATATAAGTTCACAGGGGACAGCACCAATGAAGACGCGAAGAAGACGATTATTCATATAAAGTTGAAGATGCGTAATGACATGACGGAAATCATAGATGTCGGTGAGGAAGAGAACCAGCGGTCGTCCTTTGCCACCGATGGCCCAGACCTTGGAAACTTGGAACTACTGGACCGTTCTGATGGACGCATGGCATTATTAGGCGAGGCCGGGTCAGGAAAGACCACCATGTTAGCGCAACTGGCACTGGAGCTGATACGCCGATGGCAGCAGTCGGGCCATGATTCAGAACCGAAGTTGCCTGTCAGGGTAAACCTGACGAACTTCCAGGTTTTCAACAACCTCATGTACTATGTCAGGGCTGCTGTACTGGAATGCTCTTCTGCTCTTTTTGGACAGGAAGCCACCATCGTATGGGACTATGTGTTCGAACAATTGAAAAAGGGAAATGTTGTCCTGTTGTTAGACGGCCTTAACGAAGTAAAAGGCGACTTCCATGAAGCCTGGAATAAATTAATCAGTTTCATGGACGAGTATCCTGAGTGTCAGTATATATTATCTAGCCGTATAGATGACATAAAGTTATATACTAACAATTTAGAGCTCATCAGTGAATCAGGCTTCAAGTTATTCGACGTCTGCAGTCTGTCTGGAGAAGACATACAGAGACAGCTCCGCAACACACTCAGAGTATTATTCGGCAACGAAAGCCTAGCAAAAAGTTGGTATGACAGCATCAAGGCTAGCAAAAGTTTGGCGGAGATGGCAAGCAACCCCATGCAACTCATGCTGCTCATACGATTGATGAAATCTGTTGAGCACCATTCTTTGGTCAGCATGAACCCCTCTGTACTCTTCGATAGTTTCATCTATGAAATGCTGAAATACGAATTCCTAAAACAGGAGAAGAAGAGGGACTCGGAACTTTGGTCTGAGCGGGCAGAATTCGACAAGGTTCTTAGGGTCATTGCCAGTATGATGGGACCTATGCCGGAGGTACTCAAGGTAAATGATGTCAAAAAGGCATATTTGGAGTCACTTGACTTCTCAGATGTTTCAGAGAAAGTTTCGCGTACTTTGCTACAGGAATTCAGTCGTTTGCTGGAAAAGGGCAAGCGCATGGGGCTATTGTCCAATGGTCCAAATGACAGTCAGGAGATAATCTCGTTCACCCACCAATCGTGGATGGAGTTCTATCAGTCACTGGATATCGCGGAGTCTCTGATGGGTATTATACGCAACCCTGCCATACTTCCTGCCGATGAAGACAGTCTCATCATGGATGTCGTAAACCGCTTGATGAAAATGCACTATTTCGCCCGTCATCTGAAGACGGTCTATGAACTGATGGAGCATCGCGAATCCCCGGGGTTTGCATTCAAGACCGCAAGTGTGAAATGCAAACTCACCATATTCCTTTTGGAGCAGGGTACAACTGGTGTCGCCTCGGCAACACTGAGGAAAAGTACAGAGACGGAGCGAGGACTTTTACCTGACAGTAACAGTATAATGCCACGCATTAACAGCTTACTACTTCCCCTGTCGTTTTCCACAGCATCACTCCGGCAGGTAGCACTGAGCCCGAAAAACACAGATAACCAAACCCACAGTCTATACCGACTATCACCACAGCAAATCACAGAATCGGCTATCTTGAACATCATGCATCTCTATAAGCAGTTGCATCCGTCAGGAGAATTGAAAACCGATATCTTAAAAGGTATCTTCGAGTGTGCTGCCCAGTTGGGCACCATGAAGATTGCAGAAGAACTGACAACCCCTTACTGGATGGGGACATGGATGTTGTTAGATGACATCCGCCAGCAATACGGCTATACAGGCATCGCTATTGACAGACGGGATACACGCATCTTGGCCGACATCCTGATTTTGAAATTCCATCGCCCTACAAACCTCTGCAAGAAGATCATACAACACTATCTCTTTTTTGTCTGTTGTAATGCCAAAAACTCTCACAACACATTACTGGGGCATCTCTTAAGGTTATTTGAACGCATGGATGACCAACAGTTGAAAGAAGAGGCGGACAAACTCAATGCCGAGGCCAAGCTATTTGGCGGATATCTCAAGTATCAGAGGAAGTTATTGGCTCACTATGCCTTATACATGATGAAAGATCCGGACTACATCGTAGCGCACTACGACCCGTCGCAACGCATCAATATTCACCGTACGGCACTGAATCACCTCTTCGAACTATCTGACCATACCGGCATACAGGAACTGCTTTTGAGGTCTGTTGCAAATATGGAGAGTATGAAGACAGACACTACAGATATCGACAAGAATCGAGATACCGGCCTTCGTATCCTGCGCTATATGCTTTTCAGGTTCCCAGACTCCGAACAATTGAATAATTTCTTATGGAAGAAGAGCAATGCCTACATTCTGGGAAGGAACCCAGAACTGGTGGACATTCTGCCGATAGACAAGATTCCTGATGATTTCATTAACAGCCACTATGATATTGACATCTTCCAGATGATGCGACAGGAGCAGATAGAATCAGACAGCCGGCAACATATTTTAACGGACTATCGACAGGAAAAAGTCTCAGAGACAGAAGACACCGTCAGTGACGACATGGTGGTTATCCCTTTCGAGACGCGCAAGCAATTCTTCGTCCCTGTAACGCCAGATGAGAAAAGCAAAGATGGAAATATCGTCAGAAACCGTATAGCGTATGCCGTCTATGGACGGCCTAACAACCAGTCGCTCATACTGCTGACAGAAGGTATGGCTACTGCTGACAAGTTCAGCAAGAAATATTGCCGCCTTGAGGGTATTGACCAGTGGTTCGTGATAGACAGCAACATTCCGGCAGAAGGGACCTTTGCCGAACTGCAGTTCAAGTCCATGTCCCAGACCCTGCCTTACTGCGGCACCATCGAGACACCTTTAGGAGATGACGGAAAGGAACCCATACCATATATTTATCTCATACGCCGCGACGACAACTTCATTGCCCGTGTCACAGACAGTGAATGGGTAAAAAAACTACAACAAACCAACATCGTCAAACAGCTGTTGGGCAGAGACAAGACATCCATCAACCATCAGAGCATACATATACAGGAGGTGACACTCTTTAGCCACGGTGTTCCTTACCAAAACGAGCGTACCCATAGCTCACTGCTAAGGATTCATGCCATCACAGCAGAATCACTTTCCAATAAGGCGGACGTGCTGACCGATGGCATTCCCTCAGACGGTTATCTCTCGTTCTACGAGACCAAAAATACTTATTCCGGAAAACTCCCGCTCAAGGTTAACGAATTTTCCAGAGGACAGGATAGTGTTTTAAGAAACGTTGCCTTTGTCGGCAACATCAGAGACCATGGCATGTTGGTGGCTGGAGACGGACAGTATGTAAGCGTAGGCACCTATATCCAACTCGAAGACAGTATCGGATACGACCGGGTTGTCTTCGTGGCAAACATCTGCAGAGTATGGGAACTAACTGCCGAGATTACCACCGACCTTCCCAAAAGAGGCTGGACTCGTTTCAAAGATGTACCCGTCAGACTTGTCTATTGGATCAAGATCAGACAAGGGAACGACTGGACTTTCTATATTGCGAAGCTAGGTCGCGACGACTTCGATGCCACCGAATATGAACAGTCACTTGAAGCCTTGGAGATAGAGAATCAAGAATATCCTGTAAGCAAAGTCCGGATAAAAACATTGCCAGAACACACCTTTGACATTCTGTTCGGCATCGGAAGGGCATCAATCATTCCTGCCCTCAAGAAATTTAAGACCATACCCATGGCCTTCTACAGGCCAGTCGTAAATGCATCGGTATTAAATGATGCTCAGCAGGCAAAGCCAGTATATCACATCAACAAAGTCAAATATAGGTATTCCGTAGTTGAAGGAAAGGCAATACTAGCCGTTCCACATTTTGTTGAAGAGAAGAGCAAAATTTACTACCAGATCAATGGCCAAGGCAGGTGCTACGAACTACAGTTTGCAGACATCAGCCAGGAAGCCCGAAACAGCGTATCCAGCTGGGAGATTGACACTATTCTTCCACCGCCAGATGTGAATTTTAGTGAGCATGGCTATCAGGAGGGCACACTTTACTTCTATTCAGACATAAGTGGCCAGACTCCTTATCAGATAGGCTTCGAGTATCTGTCACCGCTGATCTGTGAGAACGAGCCCGGACTGTATCATGCATCAATCTGCCGTCACTATCTTGAGGAGTGCAGACTTCGTCGGTTAGGCAATGCCAATATCTTCCACTTCTTTAGGATTCATAACCGCAGTAGCGAATATCTGAACTATTACCTCAGCCAGCCACTAAAATGGCGGCAGGCGCATGGTCCTGTTTATCCTAACGTATGCAGTGTAGTTGCCTCCAATGCCTCCGGCATCATCCTGTTTTCGCCAATTCTTGCAAGGATGGTACTGTTACCTGGACAGGACACCATTACTGTCAACCTCAAGGACTACGGCAAGGAAGGACGAATCTACACAGAAAACACTGATGAAAGTTTCCAGCTACAGGACCTGGTTGTATGTGAGCAGAACCATAGCATAAGCCATCTTAGGCTTACTGAAAGTCTACGACTGCGTATGTTCGGATTCCACAAAGGCGTAGTCTCCACAAAATTCAAGGAGGGTGCAGGATTCATCACCGCTGAGACTATTCTGGACACAGAGGGGAAGAAGACCAGTTTCTTCTTTATCAATACCCCACAGACCGACTCTTTGCTGGTAGGCGATGTTGTCACCTTTATGCCATCTATACACCTAGGGCAACACCACAATGGGGAACCAATGGCATCGGCAGTAATGCGTGTCGGTACACGCAGAGGTACAGCCGAAATCACCGAGAACAACATACAGGCTGACAAGAATGGTAATATGGTTCGCGTCATCACTGGCATAGATACAGAAAATGGCTACCACATCACTTCTAAAACAATCCTGAAAGCCGAAGAAAGTGGATCGAGACGACTTTGCTATGCAGACATTGCGGCAGGCACAAAGGTAATATATGTCAAGAAAGACGACAGAACCGATGTTCATAATCTTCGTGTAAGCATTATTAGTATCATCAGAAAAGGAGAATAATGACAGACAAAAAATACATCCTTCAGGCGACTAGTGAGGGACAACTGACATTGCTGGGAAGTGAAACAAGTGTCCTGCTGGACGGAGCTGATAGCATCGTCCAAAACGACGATAACAAAAGACTTGTCCGTTTCTACGAGTTCCTGCCAGAATTTACACCTTCACAATTTGAACAGGCTTTTGAACAGGCTTCGGACACCTTCGCTCATCTTCAGAAACTATGTGGCAAGGACACTGCCATCAGGCTGAAGGTTAAAGAATGGGTTGATGATAGTCACGAGATTGCCATCCTGTACTCTGACGAGTTCCCCAAATGGCGTTTTTCGCTGCTTTCAAGCATGATCAAGAAATACGACCTGGAACCGGATGAAAACGGCGGCCTGGATTTGTATGTAAAACAGATTGATAGAAACCAGTTTGCTCGGGTCACGCCAGAAAGTCCGTCTGGAAAACTAGCTACAGGAAAGTGTGTGCTGACCGCAGAAGAAGTTCTGAAGGAGTTGGACGGTCATGAGACGGAACCCGTCAATGTGCGTATCTGCGACATCAAGTCGAATTTTATCATTGTCTCTTATAAGGGGTTCACCCAAAAGGTCACTCTTGACGATTTATATTTTCCGAGAAGCGACAAGAAACAGAATCTTGATGAGTACCGTCCATTACTCGGCAAAGAGATTCCTATGTTCTATTTTATTAAATACAACAAACCCTATTTCAGCGAGATGCGTCTTTTCAATCGAGAGCAGCCCTCTGATACGCCTTTGAACAACATTCAGGTAGGAGATACCGTTGAAGGGTATCCTATAGCCTACAAGATGAACCTGGGGGTATTCGTCTGGCTGAACCAGAAATGCCTGTCGCTGCTTCACGTCTTCGATTGTAACGGCCTGAAATGGTGGTCGCTGCGCATGAAGTTCCCCCTTGGAGTAAAACAAACATTTATCGTCAAACAGATATTGGACGGCACGAAAATAGGACTACGCCCAGCCGATAGTGACGACTTGCTCCTTCCGATATTCCGGCAAAAGACAAAAGAAGACTTCTTGCAATCAACTGTTGAAGGCATTAGCGATGACATCGTGGAAGGACAGCTGGTGGAGATTTCCATAGGATATGCCGACAGAAAAAGGCAGGACGAGGACGGCTCATCATGTTTTGCCAGATGTGGACAATACCGAGGTATTTTGCAGAGGAGATATCCCCTTCACTCTTTTTGGAACAAGAACAACTTTTCCTTTGTCATCAGCCAGCCTGTCAGTTTGCCTGCCATAGCCCATGTCAAGGACAATGCCTACGAGTTCTGTATTGAGGAAGCCGGAATAAATTATGCTACGACCATACCAAAAGAAGAGAAGAATCAGCTGTACAGGGAAATGACGGTGTTAGCCAGCAGCAACAAAAAGATTCTGCTTCGGTTGGGCGATTGTATCGGTGTATTGGCCGGAACGGACATCTTGTCTGCCGCCGGACTCAGCGAGCCACCTAAGCCAGGTACCACCATGAAGGTTTTCCTTCACCATATCAACAAAGATGGTTCGTTGGCCGTACTCAACAAAGGGCCAGAGATTACACAGGCACCTCAGTCATCTAATAGTGCTAGCGAACTGCAGAGGCAAAAGCAGCTGTCACGTCTGGACAAAGTTTATGAGCATGCCAAGAAATTGGCTGATGACGAAAATGTCATTGTGACGGTCAAGGGGCTGCAAAATGGAATCCCGTTGTTTACGATTTATGGTTATGTCGGTACATTCTCGCACAATGAGTTGAGCCACATCTCACCAGCCCCAGAGGTAGGTGACACCATGCAAGTTCGGTTTACCAAGCAGTTCCAGTCCGAAACGAAAGATTGGCTGCTGTTTGAATTCATCCAGTATGTCAGAAAACTACCGGCAAGAAGCCAGCCAGTCCCATCTAACCAATTGGTGAAGGCGCTCGCTCCTGATTTCTGCCGTGGGGCTTATGTTATCGGTATCGTCAAGAGCCACGAAGAGACGGGTGTCACGATGACCATTTCGGGACAGTCATATACACTCAGTTTCTCATCCTTGCATCTGAGCCAGGAGGTGGCATCCATAGAAGGCTTGGTGCCCATGCTTTTCCCCATCAGGCGTCAATGCCAGCTTCAAGTTGAGTCTATCGGTCCGGAAGGTGTGCCGACTTTCTCGTTAGTGCAATCTACAGGTAAGAGATGGGATGCTTATTATGTGATTAAGCTTACAGAAGAGCTAACCGTCGTCAAGTCCGACCAAGGAGTAGGTACAGTCAAGCGCCAGCCCTACCATAGGACAGGTTTATGGATAGGTCTTTATCGAACGGGATATAGCGATGAAGGCATGTTGCTGCTTGATGAGTCGTTAGATGGTCATCGTCTGGATTGTTTTGGCTTGAAACTAATGGCCAAATTTAGTGTTTTGCATGAGAAATATATAGATTTGTATGCTCCATTCCCATATTGTGAGATGGGCATGAAAACAATCATGCCTATTGAGGAGTGGGAGCCTGAAGAGCCTCTGCCGGTAGATGGCATCAGCTACCAAGGTCTTCCATTTGAAGTCCAAATTACGGATGTCGATATAGAAGAGAGAATTATCCGGTTCAGCAGGAAGGCTGTCGTAGAGGACACCACTAGAATCACCTCATACGATATAGGCACAAAACGCTTTGTCAGGGTTACCGGAATGAACAAAAATGGCTATACACTGAAAAGTGGAGATTTTTCCGGTTTGCTATCTTGGAAAGATTGCGGCTATATCGCTATTGAGGACAAGAATAAAGCACTTCTGAAACAAAAGCGCACGGGATTCCTCCACGATGATGACATCGTATGCGTTACGGTGACATCTGTAGATGAAAAAGCCCTCTTGTTTGAAGGACGTCTCGGAGATGTTGACACCGACGGCTGGAAAGCATGGGCTTCTGGATTGCATATAGGCGACAAGCTATGGTGGACGGTAGACCATGTCTCTAACAAATTTATCTATCTCAAAAACGAGTACCAATATTTTGCGCTGATTTCACAAATAGCGGAGAAATACTCACAACGCAGCTTGTCCAACCATCTGCAGCCTGGAGATGTCATACAAACGGAAGTACGCGAAGTGGATGCTGACCAAGACGTCCTTCGTCTCTTTATACCCGCCGAAAATATTGACAAGACGCAACGTCCGTCAATAGGCGAGACGGTAGAAGCTGTTGTACAAAGTGTCTCTTCCGAAAATACAATCAGGCTTGACGGTGGGAACTGGATAGGTGTAGTCCGACCTTCAGACATTGTATGGGGGATACTTCCCAAAGGGGAGCAGCCTTATGTTCCCGGCAACCGTGTACGCTGTAAGATTATGGAATGGGATGAGGAGTCTTCTCGTTTCATTTGCAGTATCAAAGAGCTAAAACCCAGAAACGAGGCAGAGACAGACTTGAACCGGGTATATCGTTTCTCCGTTACCGAGGTGGCAAAAAGCAATATCTACATGGTGTCCAAGAATGGGCTTTCTGCCATTCTACCAAAGAAAGAGACTCCTCAGGATTCCTCCATGGAGTTCGTGCCAGGAATGGAAGTGGCGGCGATGATTAAGGAAATAGACTACGATAAGCATGTGCTGATATGTACAAAGCTTCCCATGGAGAACTTGGTATTCCACGGGGCAATAATTGACGCAACCGTCACAGAGGTGGGGACAGACGGCATCACGCTCGGCTATAAGGGGTTGGAGTCGTATGTAGAAGCAAAAGACCTTGGCGATACCACATTGAAATTGACAGGTCTTTACAACACGGGAGATACCGTCCGTGCCATGGTCATCAGTTATACATGGCAGACCGGTGACTTGAAGCTTAATGTGAAGGCAGCAAAGAATGCCACTCGGCTACGGAAATGTGTTGTCACCGTCGGGGCCACAATTACTGCCACAGTGATTATCATCGAGCAGGACCGCCTCGTTGTTTTCTGGGAAGGCAACTACGGCATCGTTAACCGCAACAATGCCCTGGCACAGCGCCAGTATTATATGAATGAGGTCTTTAGAAAAGGACAGGTGATTGAAGTCACCGTTCTCTCTGTGCTTAAACATGAGAAATATTTTACGGCCACAACACATCCTGATTACGACCAGTTGCTCCAACAGAGTGGCATTCAAAAGGGCATGACCTATCCTGTTGTCATAATACGTCAAGAACCCGACTTCCTTGTTGTCAGCTATAACAAAATGAGAGGAACGATTCCCAACGAGGATCTCTATTGGGGTGTTCCCTACAAATACGACAATGAGGCATATTCCTCGGGGAAGACAATGAACGTCGCATGTCTTCGTATTGATAAGAAAGCAAGGGATATGCAATTCCATTATGACAAAGGCGAACCCGTCACCTTGGAATGTGAACCGCAATTGACGGAAGACGGTATGCTAATCGTTGAATATCAGGGATGCAGTTATCCCCTTCAGACAGGGGCAACCCCATCATGGGTTTTCCTCTACAAAGACACCATTCCCGTCACACCCTGTCAATACCAGACATCGTGGCAGCTCAGGCACACTCCCTCCGTTTCCGCTACTCCCCTAGCGGGGCAAGTGCTCTCTGTGTCCGTACTTTCCGTATGCAATGAAGGTATCACTGTTCTGACGAGCAACAACATGATAGGCTATATACCCAAAGAAGAACTAGGTTGGCTCAGCACTGAATGCCAGCCAAAGAACTACCAACCTTCACAGGTCATTGACAAGGTGGTATGCGGGAATGCAGACCCCATCTCACAAGTCGTTCGGATGAGTATCCGAGACACCATCCCCGATCCCTTGAACGGCTATCATGAAGGTATGATGGTCGATATCAGTATCATGCAGGTGACCCCCAACAGCATCGTCGGTTTCACCAACGACAAGAATGCTGTTATAGAGAAAGCCCATGCCGGATGGAAATACCAATTCGAGTTTTCCGAACCACTCTCCGACACATATCATGAAGGAGACACCTTGAAGGCACGCATCATTGCCCTCGACCGCGATAACAATCTCCTCATGATGGAAATACCTGAAGCCCAGCCGACTGAAGAAGACTTCATGGTTGGCCGCATTTATAATGCACGAGTCGTCAGATATTATCCAGACGGCCTTTGCTCGCTATCGGCCTGTTACTTGATGGCATTCGGGCCATTCTATGGATTGATGCTTTCTGCAGAGGCCTATTGGCAACCACTCATTGAAGAGACACGTTATCGGCCTGAAGAGGAGATGGCATGTAATATCTATGGCAAGGAACCCACCACAGGCCTCCCGTTGATGTCACACCGCAGGATGCTCAAAGGCAACCCCCTGTCGAGCAACAAATTTACTGTCGAGGACGGAACCGTGTTAAAGGCACATGTCCTTGATGTGATGAATACCGGCCTGCTCATTACCTTAGATGCGTATAACATAAGAACATTCCTGGCACTTAGGTATCTCTTCGCCACACGCAAGGACTACGACGAACAGCAATACCGGAAAGGCATGGAGATTGATGTCGTGTGCCAAAGACAGGGCAAGGAGGATGTCAAGTTTCGTCTTTTGGGGTTCAAGCCATTGTCTGGCGTGCCTAAAGAAGGTACTTGCCAAGTTACGATTTTCTCAATTTCCACGCTCGGGTATAACGCATTCACATCGAACGGATACCTTGGTTGGCTTCCCGCAAGCTTAATAGACTTCGAATCATATTTGCTTGGGCAAAAAGCCACAACCACGAATCAACACATAGAAGTGGGAACGACGCTGACAACCAACTACTTATGGAAGTCAAACGGGTTGCTGTTGTTTGTTGACGGATATGATACTACCGAGGCTGTTAGCATAGGAAACCATGATGTTACGGATTTCGATAACATCCATTTGGAATTAGGATCAACCAAAATGCGCGGATGTGTTTACAAAAACAGCCCATTACCTTATTCCATGCAACACCAAGTGGAAGAAGAGATTCTTTCATCATTCTACACAAACTTCGGCAAGATAGACATCCCAGACGGAGTGAAAATGAAAGTGAAATTCCAAAAGAAGAATACTGATGGCACGATAACTGTTTCTATTCTGAAAGTGCTTCTTCCCTCTTGAAAAGGCTTTGATGTGCGGAGGTCTGTTGTCGTTTCTTGTGGCAGGAACTATTATGTGATTATTCTGCAGACTGTTATGTGACTATTCTGCAGATTATTCTGTGAGGCCGTCGTACTGGCAGATTGCCTGGCGCCAGGCGGTGGGGAAGGGCATGGACTGGTGGCGCACCAGGTCGTAGAGCACCATGACGGAGAGGCAGCGGCATTTCACTTCCCGGGTGTCGGTGTTGATGATGTCCTGCTCCAGCTGGAAACTCTTGTTGCCAATCCTCACGACGCGCGTTCTGGCTGAAATGTGCTCGCCTGCCTTGATCTG